>Ga0209075_1005055_pt1 | contig 10269 bp, 5 predicted proteins | sample Stecom2011_FD_187523 | JGI IMG/M metagenome (GOLD analysis project Ga0209075, IMG submission 187523) | Agricultural soil microbial communities from Utah to study Nitrogen management - Steer compost 2011 (SPAdes) (version 2) | ecosystem: Environmental > Terrestrial > Soil > Agricultural land...
ATCAACAACATACTTTGAGTCAGAATAGATGGTTACTTTATGTTTGTTGCTTTTTAAAGCTTCTAGTGCAACAATAACAGCAAGTAACTCCATGCGATTATTGGTGGTTTTGCGAAACCCTTGGGAGAGCTCTTTCTCTAAACCTTTAAAGCGAAGTAGAGCTCCATAACCACCTGGACCTGGATTCCCTTTCGCCGCACCGTCTGTATAAATTTCAATTGCCATACAAACAAAGCTAAGTTTTTGTTCCAAAATAGAACAGCGTTTCCTATGAATATTTTTTTTAGGCAATGTTGAAACGATTTTCATGGGCTTGTGGGTAGGTGTAAACATCTTTAAATCAATATTTAAGGTTTGATTTATTTTGTTTTGAATCTAGTAAAGATTAAATTAATGTTAAATAATGGAAACTTTAAGCGTGAAAATAGTTTCCATCGTTTATTTATATGTACTTTTGCGCACAAATGGATAAAAAGCGTAAAGAAATAATCGATAAATCAGCAATGATTTTTCTGCGACACGGAATTAGGTCCGTGACAATGGACGACCTAGCCAGAGAGTTGGGGATGTCTAAAAAAACCATCTATAACCATTTTAAAGATAAAGATGAATTGGTCATCCAAATCGTAACGACTTTAATAGAGCGAAATCAAGTGGCTTGTGAGGTTGGAAGAGCAAAGTCGGAAACAGCAATTGATGCCATGATGAGCATTAGTGAATTCTCCACACGTTTGTTTACAGAAATTCACTCATCGGTGTTTTATGACTTACAAAAATACTATCCTGAAGCATGGAACATTATTAAACAATACCGATTAAGTTTTATTAGCGATCAGATTACCCAAAATATTATACGAGGACAAGAAGAAGGCTTGTACATTGCAGAATTGGACCCGAAAATAATGGCGGGTATACATTTGTCAGTTGTGAGTATGCTAACAGATAGTAATGTTTTCGAAGTGGTAGCAAACGAGTACGGTGCGTTGTTAGAGGAAATAGTTTTGTTTCAGCTGCGGGGAATCGTAAATGATAAAGGAAGAAAGTTAATGTCAAAATACATGAAAAACAATAAGTAATGAACAGTTTAAAAACAGTTGTAATTTTAACTTTTGTGTTTGTAATTCAAACTACATTTTTTGCACAAGAGTTCTCACTTTTTGAAGCGCAAAGTTATGCTTTAGAAAATGCTGAGCAAATCAAACGATCAGAGTTGGATTTGGAGTCCGCGAAAAAACAAGTTGTGGAAACACGAGCAATGGGTTTGCCACAAATTAATGCCGAGGGAAGCTTTCAACAGTTTATTAATATCCCTACTCAGGTCGTTGATGGTGCTTTGATGGGACAGCCAGGAACAAACGTTGAGTTTCGAATGGGTCAAGAATACAATGCCAATGCTGGAGCAACATTAAATCAATTGATTTTTAATGGATCTTATTTTATTGGTTTACAAGTGTCAAAATTCTATACCGAATTTGTTTCAACAAACATCAAGAAGTCACAAGAAGATGTTTTGATGAATGTCACGCAAGCTTATCAAATGGCTTTGGTAAGTGCAAGGAATAAAGCTTTTGTTGATACTTTGGTTGGCTTAACAGAAGAATTAATCAACAAGCAAAGGGCGCTTTATGAAATCGGTTTGATTACTGAAGAAGAAGTTCAGCAAACTGAATTTTCATTGTTGTCTGCTCAAGCCAACTTAGTTGCAGCCAATACCGCACATCAAAATGCTTTGGTTATGCTTAAATTAACAATGGCTTATCCGATGGATAAGGAAATTACGTTAACTGAAGATTTAGATCAGTTATTATCGGATCAAGAAAAGGAACTTTCAGGAGAAATTGAAAACAACTTAGAGTTAGAACTGCTTAAAAAACAAAAAGTTCTTTCAGAATATGATTTGAAAAACATCAGAATGACCAATTATCCTCAATTGGTAGGGTTCTTTAATCATCAGTTTAACGCTTACAGAAGTGAGTTTGATTTTTTCAAGAGTAACCAATCATGGTTTAACCAAACAGTATGGGGCTTGAAACTCACCGTACCTATTTTCGCAGGTGGTGAGAGATGGGCGAAAATCCAAAAAGCCAAGATAGCCATTAAACAAGATGAGTTAATGGTCCAAGAGTTTCAACGCTCTTTACAAGCCCAAGAAGTTCAGTTGAATAATGAATTGAGAAGTGCAAGAGCAAATTTGAAATTGCAAAGACAAAACATTCAGTTGGCTAAAATCATTCATGAAAATGCTTTAGTAAAAGCAGAGATTGGAAAAGAAAACAGTATCATGGTGACTCAAAAATACAATCAACTTGTACAAGCCCAAAGTCAGTATGTAAGTGCAATGGTGGAAGTGTTCAACAAGAGGTTAGAGTTGGACAAATTATACAATGAATTAATAAGAAAATAATAGTTTTAAGACCGATGAAAAAATACTTTAAATCACTGATTGTTTTAGGAATACTAACATCAGTAGCGAGCTGTGGTTCAGATGCGAAATTGGATAAGTTAAAGGAGAAAAGATCAACTTTAAAAGTTCAATTAGCAGAGATTGACCAGCAAATTAAAAGTTTGGATACTGCGAAGGTAGTTATGCTACCTCTTGTTGAAGCAATGCCAGCGGAAATTAGAACATTCAAACATAAAGTGGTTGTGCAAGGAGATATTGAAACCGATAAAGCAGCAATGATTGTTGCCGAGGCAAGTGGGTTAATTCGCTCCATTACTGTAAAAGAAGGTCAAACAGTTTCAAAAGGACAAGTGTTGGCAAGAATTGACACTGAAATATTGGCCAGTAATATTAAAGAACTTCAAACGCAACTTGATTTCGCAGAGTATAACTTAGAAAAACAATCACAACTTTTCGATCGTGGTGTAGGTACAGAGTTTGAATTGAAGCAAGCAAAAAACCAAGTAGCGGCTTTGCGCTCACAATTGAATACGGTAAAAACACAATCGTCTAAATCTACTGTGAGAGCACCATACAGTGGAGTGGTGGATGAGATTGTTACACATGAAGGTGAAATGGCAAGTCCGCAGTCTCCAATTTTAAGACTAGTCAACAATAAAGAAGTAGATGTTATCGGAAATATTTCTGAACACTATTACAGAACAATAAAAGAAGGAACTAAGGTTGAAGTTTTTGTCCCGACACTTAGAGATACCTTTGATTTGGAAGTCAGTTCTGTAGGAAACTTTATTAATCCTACCAATAGAACGTTCAGAATTAAAGCCAATATCAAGAACAATGAGAGATTATTGCCGAATATGCTAGCTGAAATGCATATTACAGACTTGGTTATTGATAGTTCTGTAGTGGTTCCCGCTGTTTCGTTATTAAAAACTCAGAAAAACGAAAGTTATATTTTTGTATTGAAAAAAGAAGGTGAAAACTATGTTGCAAAGCAAGTTATGATTGAAGTAGTGAGTCAATACCAAAATAGTGCAGCCATAAACCTGATCGATACTAAAATTAACGCAGGAGATTTAATTGTTTCAGCAGGAGGGCGCGGAATTTCTGATGGAGATGTTGTTCGAATCGAGATAAAATAGAGTGATGGAAAAGAAAAATAAAATAAAGCTTTTTGGAATGTCCAATTGGGCAGTGAATAACTCCAAAACAGTTTTCTTGATTATTGCGATCCTTTTTATTGGTGGAGCTTTTTCTTACCAATCGATGCCCAAAGAAAACTTTCCAGAGTTACAAATCCCTGAAATTTATATTGGTATTGCTAAGCCAGGTTCTTCTCCGAAATATATGTCAGAGAAAATTGCTGAGGCCATTGAAAAGAAAGTAAAATCGATCAAGAAAGTAGACGAAATCAATGCCGATTCACAACACGGATATACAACCATTCGTGTCAAGTTTGAATTTGGAATAGATGTCAATGATGGATTAAACAAAGTGAAAGACGCTGTAGATCAGGCGCGTGCCGAGTCAGATTTCCCGGAATTACCTGTTGAACCCAATATTTTCGAGATTAATCCTAGTGATTTCCCAATCATGAACATCAACTTGAGTGGTGATAGTCCAAAGGTATTAAAAGAAATTGCTGAGGACCTTAAGGATTTGATTGAAGATTTAACTGAAATCAATGAAGTGAATATCCGTGGTGTTCAGGAAGAGGAAATGCGTATTGATGTTGACCGCTTGAAAGCTGAAGCGGTTCAAGTTTCGATTACTGACATCGAGAATGCTGTTTCTGCAGAACACGCAACAATTTCTGGAGGTGAAATCTTAATGAATGGAATGAGAAAAACCATTATGATTGATGGTGAGTTCCAAAATGCAGAAGAACTTGGAGAGATTATCGTGAAGCAAGAAGACTATATGCCGGTAAAATTGAAGGATATTGCTGATGTGTACTTTGGAAATGGGGATACCACTTCTTTTGCACGTGAGTTTGGTTCTCCTGTGGTGATGCTTGACATTATTAAACAAGGTGGTGAAAACTTATTGGTTGCCGCTGATAAAATCAATGATATAGTTCAAAAAGCCAAAGATGAAAATGTTATTCCTCGAGGGGTAAATGTTTCTATTACCAATGACCAATCTGACCAAACACGTGATATGGTGGCCAACCTTGAGAATTCTATTGTGTTTGGAGTAATATTGGTGGTTATCGTTCTACTTTTCTTCCTTGGTGCAAGAAACGCCATGTTTGTTGGGGTAGCAATTCCTCTCTCTATGTTGATGTCGTTCATGATTCTACAAACAATGGGGGTTACCTTAAATACTATTGTGTTGTTTGCCCTGGTACTTGCTTTAGGTATGCTGGTGGATAACGGAATTGTGGTCGTCGAGAACATATATCGTTTAATGGATGATGAAAATTATCCCCCATTTAAAGCAGCAATTCATGGAGTTAGTGAAGTGGCTTGGCCAATTATTGCCTCCACAGCTACAACTTTAGCGGCCTTTGTTCCGTTGGCGATATGGCCTGGAATATTTGGTGAGTTTATGAAGTTTCTTCCCATTACTTTGATGATTGTTTTAGGCTCATCCTTGTTTATTGCTTTGGTTATTAACCCGGTTCTTACGGCATTATACATGACGGTTGAACAAAAAAAACCAAAGAAAACGAAAACCCTAATTTATGGTGCAGCTACCATTGGAATAGGATTCTTGTTGGTGATGTTTAATATGGTTGTTTTTGGTAATATTGTAATGTTAATTGGAATCATAGCATTGCTAAATACTTTTGTTTTCTTTCCAGGTACAGTTGCTTTCCAAGAAAAGTTATTGCCGGTACTAGAAAGATGGTACAGAAATTTTTTGACTTTCGCATTGAAAGGGTCAAGACCTATTCTATTTATCGTTGGGACTTTCGTATTGCTTATTGGGTCTATTGTTTTATTTGCATTGAATCAACCAAAGGTTGAGTTCTTCCCTGCAAATCAAGCCAAGTTTGCAAACGTATTCATAACGCATCCAATTGGAACGGACATTATGGAAACAAACAAATCTGCATTGTTGATTGAAGAAAAAATCAATGAGATTCTGAGTCCATACATGGAAGGAATGGATCCAAATAATGTGAAAAAATCAGACTTGGTGCAGTCCATTATCGCACAGGTTGGGAAAGGTACAAGTGAACAAGGGATGGACATGGGGAATACCCCGCATAAAGCGAGAATTACCATCGACTTTACCGAGTTCCAATACCGTGACTCATTAAATACAACAGGTTATATTTTAAAGAAACTACAAAACGAACTAAGGGGAATTCTTCCAGCTGACGTTCAATTGTCGATTAAGAAAAATGAGATGGGACCGCCTCAAGAGGCCCCAATTAATATTGAGTTGACGAATATTTCTAAAGGAGAATATAAAGAGCTGATCTTAATTGCAACTGAAGTGAAGAAGTATCTAGACCGTCAAGCTGTTGAAGGTGTGGATGAATTGAAACTCAACGTTGAAGCAACCCGTCCAGAGATTCCGATTGTGGTAGATAGAGATCAAGTGAGAAAACTAAATGCTTCTACATCACAAGTGGGTATGGCCATTCGCCAAGCACTCTTGGGAGCAGATATTGCAACATTCACAAAGGACGAAGAAAATTATGATATGGTCGTTCGATTCAAACAAAACTCACGTTATGATTTGGATGCCTTGTTGGATCAAAAATTAATGTTTAGAAATAACAAAGGACAATTGTTGAATATTCCGATTCGAAGTGTGATTGAAGAACCTGAAGAAAACATTTCATACACGGGAGTGGTAAGAGAGGATCAAACTTCAAAGGTGATTATCTCCTCAGATGTTACTGAAGGTTATAATGGAAATGAAGTGGTTGAAGCGCTTAAAGAAAAAATGTTAGACTATGTATCGGAAGGAGGGTTACCTAAAGATGTGAAGTATAGTTTTACAGGACAACAACAGGAACAAGCGGATGAAATGGCCTTTTTGAGTAATGCTTTGTTAATCGCTGTTTTCTTGATTTTGTTGATTATTGTAACACAGTTTAACTCGTTTTCTACTCCAGCAATTATCTTGTTCTCTGTTCTTCTTTCATTCATTGGAGTGTTCTTGGGATTAGCATTGAGCGGACAAACATTCGTGATTATGATGACCATGATCGGTATTATCTCGTTGGCTGGAGTTGTGGTAAATAACTCTATTGTATTGATTGATTACACGAATCTTATCCGTAGAGAAAATCGTGATAAATTAGGCCTTGAAGAAACAGAATTAGAGCCAGATGAAGAAGTACTTGCAGCTACAATCCGAGGGGGAGAAGTACGTTTACGTCCTGTTTTGTTAACGGCAATAACAACAGTTCTTGGATTATTGCCATTGGCAACGGGATTAAATATTGACTTTGTTGGTTTGTTAACCGATTATGATCCCAACATTTTCTTTGGTGGAGACAATAATATGTTTTTTGCACCTATGGCTTGGACGATTATTTATGGTTTGACTTTCGCAACCTTCTTAACCTTAGTTATTGTCCCAGCAATGTATTTGAGTCTTTATAGATTTAAAGTCTGGATCTACAAGAAAATGAAATGGACCTTGAAAACTAACGTTTAGTTCTTTCGTTATAAATTATACTCAAAATTGCGGCGCTCTGTTTATAGGGTGCCGCTTTTTTGTTTCACATGATGAAAGGGTGCAAGGATGACGTTGGTCTTCGACCACTGATTTCCAGTAGATTTTAAAATAATAATATATGATTTTGAATTAAACGAACTGATAAAGAGTAAGTTAAAAAATACGTCATCATCGGCATGCCAGTTTGAACAAACCGCACAAAAACAATTATCTATTGTCCATGATCAATTATTTTCTCCACCGCCTTCCACAAATCCCTAGCGGTATAATCCCAAGAAAAGGCTTTGGCGCGCTCTAAACCTTTTGCAATTAATTCTTCCCTTAAGTCCTTGTCTGTTAGAATGACTTTTAATTGGCTGGTTATTGAATCTACAGAATAGGGGTCGCAATACAAAACGGCATCTTCTCCTATCTCAGGAAGGGCTGTTAAATTTCCAGCTAAAACCGGAACTCCTGATTGCATGGCTTCAACCAATGGTATACCAAATCCCTCAAAGTAGCTTACAAAAGAAAGACAATCTGCACCTGCCATAATTTTAGCCAAACGATCTAAGGAAACATGTCCTGTAAAGTGAATAAAAGATTTCATGTTTTCATCAACCTTAATGGTTTGACTTTTCCACATGGATTCCCCCACAATTAATAAATGATGTGGAATGGCCCCTTTTGATTTTAATTTGGAGTAGGCTTCTATCAATCGTTGAAGATTTTTGCGTTTATGGATTGCTCCAACAAAGAGAACATAAGGATGACCTGCTGTGAATTCTTGTTGAACTTTGATTTTTTCTTCCGTTTGTATTTGTTGAAATACAGGAGAAACTCCATTGTAAGCGACATCAATTTTATCAGCTTCAATTCCATAGGTATCAATAATATCCGCTTTTGAAAAATGAGAAACCGTGCAGATGCGATCGGCCCTTTGAGCAAATAATGGAAATCGTTTTTTTAAAAACTTCAAAGCGCTTTTGGGCAAGTCACTTGGATTGTGTTCAAAATTTAAATCATGAATTACCGTGAGTTGTGGTAAATCTGTTTTTAGTGATAAATAGCCATCTGTAGAAACAAAAACATCACATTTGTACTTTTTTAAAGCCCTTGGAATTGCATAATCAAACCAAATGATTTGCAATATTGGATGCCTTGCAGGTGGATTAACCACAACTGGAGTGATGTTGTTTGAAAAGATAAATTTTTGATCAAAAGGCCTGTCAAAAAAGAAAATAAACTCATGCTCAGGGTGCTGTTGGGTAATTCTCAACATGGTTTCATAAGTGTACCACCCAAAACCCTCCATTTTATTCTTTAGTAAAAACCTCGCATTTATGCCTATTCTCATGTTCCCAAAGATATTAATATTCTCCTTATTTATGTCTACTCTTAATGTTTGGTGCCAAGTTTGTATAAACGGGGTCGTACAATGGACAATTAGAAGGAATATAATGCTTAACGTTTAATTTATTGGTCTCAGAAAGAGTTAAAACTATGTTATTGATAGACCTTGGGATTAGTGCATCTCGCTTTAGCTTCTAAAAATCTTATTAGATTGTAGACATTAGATGTTAGACAAATAGTCTAATATCTAATGGTCAACTATTTTTTTAAGCATAGAATTTTATTCTCATGTGAACCTATGGTACTTTTAGTCCATAGTGGTTCAATTTTACGAGGCTTCACTCAATACACTTGGAGCAAAGGCATAAACTCACAAGATTTTTTATTTATATTAAACTAAAAGCAGTACTTTTGTCCATTAAATTAAAGAGAACCGATAACATTTTATCATTCGAATAATCACATTAAGAACCATGTTTTTATTGCGCTTCCTTCGAAACAGCATATAGTATTATGGAAAAAGCATTAGCCGTTTTTCAATCATTAGCGTCAGAATTATTAGCAGATGAAAAAGTTAAATCTGTTGTGGATTATATTCCAGCAGAGCAGTTGTTCGACCGCTTAGACCTTTCTTTAAACGACAATCCGATTGATGATGCAACACATTTGGAGAAGTTGAAGGCCTTGATTATGGCAACACCAAGAACTGCAACAAACGGCTTTTTTAATCAGCTGTATGGAGGGAGAAATGAAAAAGCAGTACTCGGAGAATTGCTTGCTGTTTTGTTAAATAATAGCATGTACACCTACAAAGCTGCAGGCGCACAGGTAGGTGTTGAGAAAGTAGTTTTGCGTAAAGTTTGTGAAACAATCGGTTGGGATACAAATGCTGATGGAACCTTTGCTACTGGAGGCTCGCTGACCAATTTCATGTCTATGTTAATGGCCCGTGATGCTGCAAACAGTAAAGTGAGATTTGAAGGTGTTCGTCAAAGAATGACGGTTTACACTTCCATAGCGTCTCATTACAGTATTCCGAAAAATGCTGCTTTTGCTGGAATCGGTAGAGACAATGTGCGTTATATTCCTGTGAATAATGTTGGAGAAATGGACCCTGTGGCGTTAGATAAAGCCATTGCAAAAGATGTTGCTGATGGCTTACTCCCTGTGTTGGTTAATGCCACTGCAGGGACAACTGTTTTGGGGGCGTTTGACAACGTAGAGGCAATCAATGCGGTTTGTAAAAAACACGATGTCTGGATGCATGTAGATGGTGCTTATTGTGGTTCTGTTATTTTCAGTAAAAAATACAAACATCACCTAAAAGGCCTCGAAAATGTAGACTCTTTTAGCTTCAATGCCCATAAAATGATTGGTACGCCCTTAACTTGTTCCATTATTGTGGTAAAAGACAAAAAGCATTTGCGTGACTCCTTTGCAAACGATGCAGAGTACCTTTTCCAAACTGATGAGGATGAGTTTAACCCAGGGAAAACTTCTTTACAATGTGGACGAAGAAATGATGCTTTGAAGTTCTGGACTTTATGGAAAAGTGTGGGTACAAAGGGACTTGAGAAAATTGTTGATCACCAATTTGCCCTAGCAGATACTGCAAGAGAATATGTGAAAAATCATCCAGATTATACTTTCTATAGTTTTGATGACTCGATCTCAGTGTGCTTCAATTACAAAAACATTCCCGCACAGGAGCTGTCGGTGAAACTCTATGAAAAAGCCGAATTGATGGTGAGTCACGGAAACTTTCAAGAAAATGATTTTATTCGCTTCGTTACCATTAACGCTCAAAATAGCCATGATGAAATTTTAGCTTTCTTTAAAAGGTTAGAGGAATTCGTTGAAGAACACATGCCGGAGTATAGTGATGTGAA
>Ga0209075_1005056_pt1 | contig 10264 bp, 9 predicted proteins | sample Stecom2011_FD_187523 | JGI IMG/M metagenome (GOLD analysis project Ga0209075, IMG submission 187523) | Agricultural soil microbial communities from Utah to study Nitrogen management - Steer compost 2011 (SPAdes) (version 2) | ecosystem: Environmental > Terrestrial > Soil > Agricultural land...
TGTCACCATCATCACCGGCTCAACGCCGGCAGAGGTCACCAATTCCCGAAACTCACCGGGGTCTTCGGTATCATCGTGGGCGGTGAATTCAATGTGAACGAGAACCGCCCGTTCTCCAACGTCAGGACGCTCAAACAAGATAGGTTAAACTCCGTAAAAACAAACACCCGCGGCCATTCGAGCTCTCGGGCTGTCCTGGAACGCGGGTGTAGAAACCGGAAACTCCGGAAAGATCAGTCTTCAGACTCACCTTCACCTGCCGGGTTCTGCGGCGGAAGGCGCACATTGCGAGCAGGGACCACAGTGGAAATCGCATGCTTGTAGACCATCTGGCTGACAGTGTTCTTCAGCAGAATAACAAACTGGTCAAAGGATTCGATCTGGCCCTGCAGCTTGATGCCGTTGACCAGAAAGATGGAAACCGGAATGCGTTCCTTGCGCAATGCATTGAGGTAAGGGTCTTGTAAAGAATGCCCTTTTGACATGTGAGTTCTCCTGTTTATAAGTAAGTGCAGATCGTCATTTTTCTGATTTAAATGTGGTGCCAAGGCCACTTTTTTTCAAGGCATCAACCACCACTTGCGGATCACCGGCGTTCAGCCAGTGAACATTCGGCCATTTTCGCAACCAGGTCAGCTGCCGCTTTGCCAGTTGTCGGGTGGCGGCCACGCCCTTGTCGACGAAAGTCTGGTAATCACAGCTACCCGTCAGGTAATCCCACGCCTGCCGATAGCCAACGCAACGCATCGAAGGCATGTCAGGATTGAGATCACCCCGCTTCATCAGAGCACGGACTTCGTCCAGAAACCCTGCCTTAAGCATAGCCTGAAAACGAAGGCCTATACGCTGATGAAGCTCAGAACGCTCGGCTGGAGCCAAGGCAAACTGGAAAACAGTATACGGCAGGCTCGGGGATTCGTCTGCCTGCCAACGGGTAAAATACGTGTAATCCTCAATACCTGACACCGCCTCCTGTTCAGAAGTTCCCGATTGGGCCTGCCAGATTTCAGAAATGGGCCTCCCCGTCAGGCGAATAACTTCCAGTGCCCGCATCAGCCGCTGGCGGTTATTTGGGTGGATTAGCCTGGCGGCGACGGGGTCAAGGCTTGTCAGTTCCCGGTGCAGGTGCTCCCAACCGTGCTCTGCCGCCTCCTGCTCGATGCGCGCCCGCAACTCCGGGTTAGCGGAGGGCAAATCGGACATACCGTGCAACAATGCCTTGAAATACATCATGGTTCCGCCAACCAACAACGGGATGCGGCCGCGGCGGGTGATATCTGCCATCTCGGCAAGCGCATCACGACGAAAATCCGCAGCGGAATAGCTGTCGGCAGGATCACAGATGTCGATCAAGCGATGAGGTGCTCTGGCCAGTTCGTCGGCATCAGGTTTTGCGGTACCAATATCCATATCCCGGTAAATCATCGCGGAATCGACACTGATGATGTCACAGGGGAGCATGTCACAGAGTGCGATGGCCATATCGGTTTTGCCGGAAGCCGTCGGCCCCATCAGAAAGATCGCCGGCGGCAGCGCATGCCCCGGTTGGTGCTCAGCGTCCGACATGGAGTGACTAACGCCCCCTCAGGAACAGTTTGTCGAGTTCTGACAGCGTGACCAGAGTCCAGGTGGGGCGGCCGTGATTGCATTGGCCGCTTCGCTCGGTGGCTTCCATGTCACGCAACAGCGAGTTCATTTCCGGAATGGTGAGTTGCCGGTTTGCCCGAACCGAACCATGGCAGGCCATGGTGCCCAGCAATTCATGAGTGACGGCTTCTACCCGGTCGCTCTGCCCGTGCTCAATCAGGTCCGCCAGCACGTCCCGGACCAGTTGTTCGGTGTCGGCGCCCCGCAATAGCGCCGGGATCTGTCTCACGGCCAGGGTCTCCGGGCCGATTCGTTCAATTTGCAGCCCCAGGTGCTGCAACTCCTCACCGTGAGTTTCCGCCAGCGCTGCCTCTTTCTGGCTTACCGCCAGTGACAACGGCACCAGCAGGGGCTGGCTTTTCAGGTCCTGCTCGACCAGGGCACGCTTCATGCGCTCGTAGGTGATTCGTTCATGGGCAGCATGCATATCGACCACGATCATCCCTGCCCGGCTCTGGGCAAGGATGTAGATGCCGTGTAGCTGGGCTATGGCATAGCCCAGGGGCGGCTCTTCATCAGTGTCTCGTGGAGGCGTGACCGCAACCGGCTGGCTGGCATGGTCAGGCCGGGAAGCAACCCCCCCGCCCTCATTCAGGGATTGATAGAACGCCATCTGATCGCTGGCCTTCCATTCCTGCTGCGGCTGGGAAGCCGCCCCACCACCGAAGCCGCCTCCGGTGACATAACCACCCGCTACAGGCGGCACCCTATCAGGGAGAGATTCTCCCATCCCAACTGAATTAACCGCGGGGTTGGCAACGGCAGCCTCTGGCTCGCGCCCGAAAGACTGGGCGACGGCACCCCGCAGATGGTCGTCCGGGCGAACATCGGCCAGGGCCCGGTGCAGGGTGCGGAAGATAAAATCATGGACCAACCGACCATCCCGGAACCGGACCTCGTGCTTGGTGGGGTGCACGTTGACATCGACGGTGGCGGGATCCACTTCCAGATAGAGCACAAAGGCGGGGTGGCGGTTGTTGTAAAGCACATCCCGGTAGGCCTGTCGCACCGCATGGGCGACCAGCTTATCCCGAATGACCCGGCCATTCACGAAGAAGTACTGCAGGTCCGCCTGGCTGCGCGAGAAGGTGGGCAATGCCACCCAGCCCCAGAGCCGCAGGCCGGTCGCTTCCGCGTCAATAATAACGGCGTTGTCTATAAACTGCTGTCCGCACAGCGAACCAATCCGTCGCTCCTTGTCGACCTCCGACTCTGCTGGCCGCAGGCTCTGCACCACACGCTGGTTGTGGCGCAGGGTAAAGCCAGCATCAAATCGGCTCAGGGCCTGCCGGCGAATACACTCTTCCACATGATTGAATTCGGTTTTTTCCGTTCGCAGGAACTTGCGCCGGGCTGGCGTATTGAAGAACAGGTCACGGACTTCCACGGTGGTTCCCACGGGGTGCGCGGCCGGAGAAATACGGGCATCCATATCCCGACCTTCCACCTCCACTCGGGCAGCGGCTTCCTGGGCTTCGGTGCGGGACGTGAGTGCCAGGCGCGAGACGGAACTGATACTGGCCAGGGCTTCACCACGAAAGCCTAATGTACCGACAGCTTCCAAGTCATCGAGGGTCAGGATTTTACTGGTGGCATGGCGGCTGAGGGCCAGCGGCAGGTCGGCTTCGTCAATACCCGAGCCATCATCACGCACCCGGATCAGCTTGACGCCACCCTGCTCCACTTCAATATCAACCCGGCTTGCACCTGCATCCAGCGCGTTTTCCACTAACTCTTTGACGACGGATGCAGGCCGCTCCACCACCTCGCCCGCAGCAATCTGGTTGGCGAGCCGGGGCGATAGCAACTGAATGTGGGGCATATCCGGGAACTACCTCTTGATCAGGATGAGGGGATGCGAATGGTTTGCCCTACCATAACACGATCATCGGTCATCCCGTTAAAGCGCATTAACTCACTGACGGTGGTCTGGTTCTGCCGGGCCACACCAGACAAGGTGTCACCCCGCTGGATACGGTACCGGCTAACCTGCCCGCCACCTTTCTGATTTTCCTTCTGCCAGGCCAATAGCGTGCCCGGTGGAGGCGTTCGCTGAAAATACTCGTGAATACCGTCCATGATGGCGTTGGCCAGTCGATTGCGATACCACTCGGTGGCCAGGTTCTGCTCTTCTTTCGGGTTCGAGATAAACCCGGCTTCCACCAGTATTGACGGTATATCCGGAGACTTCAGAACCGCGAAGGCCGCCTGCTCAACACCGGGCTTGTGCAACTTGGCAACACCGCCCAACTGCCCCAGCACAGAGCTCCCCACCCCTAGACTGGCATTGATGCTGGCGGTCATGGAGAGATCCAGCAGAACACCTGCCAGCATATCGTCGCGACCGTCCAAAGACACGCCACCAGCACCGCCAATCAGATCAGAGCGATTCTCGCTCTGGGCCAGCCAGCGCGCGGTTTCACTGGTCGCGCCCCGCTGGGACAGGGCAAATACCGATGCGCCGCTGGGTTGAGGTGTGCGGAAGGCATCCGCATGTACCGAGACGAACAGATCAGCGTTGTACTTACGCGCCAGCAAGGTGCGATTACGCAACCCGATGGAATAGTCACCGGTGCGGGTAAGTTTGGCGGTAAATCCCGGCTGTTTGTTGATCAGGTCCACCAGGGTTTTGGACATTCTGAGCACAACATCTTTTTCCCGGGTGCCTCTGGGGCCAATTGCGCCTGGGTCTTCACCGCCGTGGCCGGGATCGATCACGATGATGATATCCCGCTTGCCGGCTGAATCCTGAGTCACCGTGGGGCTGGCAGCCCGTTCAAGACGACTGCCTTTCTCGTCAATCAGGTCGACCACCAGCCGGTGCCCGTATTGCTGATTGGGCTCCAACACGAAACTGCGGGGCTTGATGTCGCTTTTCAGATCCAGTACCACCCTGAGGTCGCTGCCATTGCGCGGTGCGCTGCGGATCCGCTCAATCGGACTGCCACTGAGGTCCACTTTGCTGAAATCCGCTTTCAGGGAGGTATTTTTCAAGTCGATTACCAACCTCGAGGGCCCGGATAGTGCAAATACGTTGTGGTCCACACTGCCAGCAGTATCAAGGACAAGGCGCGTGTGGTCGGGTGCAGGCCACAGCCGCACGCCTTCAATCTGGGTAGCGGCCTGAGCAAGGTTCGCCGCCAGAGCCACCATCAAACACAGAAAAAGTCTCATGAATCAGGCCCTATCAGCTCTATTTGATTCAACAGGGAGGCACCAAACTCCGATCGGGCACGCAGCACTACCGACCGGCCCTCACCCTGCCGTTCAAGGTGGATCTCAAGATCCGGCTCCGGAAGAACACCCTCGCCTCTCTCCGGCCATTCAATCAGGCAGAAGTTGATGCCGGAAAAGTAATCGCGTATCCCCATATACTCAAGCTCTTCGGGATCGCCCAGACGGTAAAGGTCGAAATGGTATACCGGTGGGTCCAGGTCTTCGTAGGGCTCCACCAGAGTGTAGGTTGGGCTTTTAACCGCTCCCACATGCCCGAGACCTCTCATCACACCCCGGCTCAGGGTGGTTTTCCCCATGCCCAGATCGCCATCCAGGAACACCACAATGCCCTGATCGGAAGCCTTCACCAGCCCGGCAAGCTCGCCGCCCAGGCGTTCTGTTTCCGCTTCACTCTCCAGAAACAACCGGCGTTCATTGCCGAAAATACTCATAACGCCTCCTGGTCGTCACGACTACTCACCTTTTCTGCTTCCCGCAGCACCTTCGGCAAGGCGCTGATTACATCCATGGGCGTCAGCCCCATATAGCCATAATCCTGAACCGCTCGATCCGCCGCAGCCAGATGCAGAGCCGCAGCCATTGTCGTGGCCTGTTGTGGATCCTTCAACTGCGCGAGCAACGCGCCGACGATGCCGGATAAAACATCGCCCATACCCCCGGTCGCCATACCGGGATTACCACCGGGCACAATCACCGAAGGTTCCGCGCCCCAGGCGATTACAGTGCCAGCGCCTTTCAGCAATACCACGCCACCCAGCATGGTTTGCAGCCGGCATGCTGCAGACACCCGGTCCGCCTCAACGTCAACGACATCACAACCCAATAACCGGGCCGCCTCGCCGGGGTGGGGCGTCAGGATGTGGTTATCAGACACCACCGGCACCCGCCCGGCCATCAGGTTGAGCGCATCAGCATCCAACACCCGCGGCAGCCCGCTTTGTTCAACTTGTTGCAGCATCTGCTGTCCCCAGGCGGACTTACCCATTCCGGGCCCACACACCACAACATCTGCCCTGGCCAGTAGTGGCGGCAGCTCCGAGCCGTGAATCAGCCCATGCACCATCAACGACGGGCAGCGGGCAAGCGCCGCCGTAACATGTTCCGGGCGGGTCGCCAAGGTAACCAACCCCGCCCCCGTCCTGGACGCCGCCTCGGCCGCCATGATACCGGCGCCACCAAAGCCCCGGTCACCGGCAACCACCAACACGTGCCCAAAACGCCCCTTGTGGGCATCAAGCGGACGGACAGGCAGCTGCTCCTTGCACTGGGCCCAGGACTGCAAGCGGGCAAGCGGCGGCTGGCCACTGCCAGAGATATCGTGGCCGGTATCAAGAGCCTCAAACACTACCTCACCGCAAACACCGGCACCGGCACCCGTGTACAAGCCAGCCTTGGCGCCAATGAAAGTCACCGTTACCCTGGCCTGAATCACATCACCCGCTGCAGAGCCAGTTGTGGCATTCAGGCCGGACGGCAAATCCACCGCCAATACCGGCAAACCCGATGCATTAACCCGCCGAATCACACCTGCAAAGGGCTCTCGGGGGGCGCCAGTCACTCCCGTACCCAACATTGCATCCACCACCAGGGTTGCGGACGACAGATGTTTTTCCAATCCGTCTTCGCCCAGTTCGCCGATATCTTCAACACTGACACCTTCCGCACGGGCCCGGTTCAGCGCGTTAAGTGCGTCCCCGGCCAACTTACCCGTCGGTGCTACCGCAATGCACCGGGCGGCGATGCCATGCCTGTGAGCATTCGCAGCTACCAAGTAGCCATCGCCGCCGTTGTTACCAGCACCGCAAAGCACCAGAATCGACCCGGGGACAGGCCAGTGACGCAACAACTGGCGAAACGCCGCCCGGGCAGCGGCCTGCATCAACTCAAAGCCATCAACGCCTTGCTGATCAATCAGGTAGCGGTCAATTGCTCGCACCGAGTCGGCGGAGTAGAGCGCTTCTGGTAGACTGCTTGCATTGCGTATTGGCATTCGCCAAAGCTCCAGCTAAAGAAACCGGTTTAAGAAAACTGGCCAGATACCTGTAAAGAATAGCAAAACAGGGAAAAAGGTCATAACTTAATCAAATTAAATCTTCGCAGGTTACACAGCCGACTTCTCCCATGACGTCAAACCCAGAGCTCCGCTCCGAGCGGCCCGAACATGAGGCACTGCATGCCCTGCCCGAGCAGATCCGGGCCTGGGCCAGCGAGCTCGGCTTTGCCGACGCCGGTATCACCTGCGCTGATACCGGGCCCCACGCCGAACGCCTGCAACAGTGGCTGAAAGCCGGCTACCATGGCGAGATGGCGTACATGGCAGACCACGGCGACAAACGCTACACCCCCGACGCCCTGGTGCCCGGAACCACCCGCGTTATCTCAGTACGGATGGATTACCTGCCCGCTCCGGACAATCCGAAGCAGGTACTGACCGACCGCGAAACCGCCTACGTGACTCGTTACGCCCTGGGTCGGGATTACCACAAGCTGATGCGCAAACGGCTGGCCGCACTGGCTGCAAAGATTGATTCCGCGGTCAGCGGCTATGACTACCGTGCCTTCGTAGACAGCGCACCGGTTCTGGAACGCGGGCTCGCCCAACGGGCGGGGCTAGGCTGGATTGGCAAAAACAATATGCTGATTCACCCCAGGGCCGGCTCATTCTTCTTTCTGGGTGAAATCTTTACCAGCGCTCCGCTGCCGGTGGATAAAGCCTTTGACAGCGAGCATTGCGGCTCCTGTTCTGCCTGCCTGGACATCTGCCCCACCGACGCCTTCGTTGGCGCTCACTTACTGGATGCCCGCCGGTGCATCAGTTATCTCACCATTGAGCTCAAGGGCCCCATTCCGGAGGAGCTGCGGTCAAAAATGGGCAATCGGGTATTCGGCTGCGACGACTGCCAACTGGTCTGCCCCTGGAATAAATTCAACAAACCGACCCGGGAAAACGACTTTCAACCCCGGCACGGCCTGGACAATAGCACCCTGGCCGAGCTGTTTCTGTGGACAGAAGACGAGTTCCTGAAACGTACCGAAGGCTCGGCCATCCGCAGAACCGGTTACGAAAACTGGCTGCGTAACCTGGCCGTCGGGCTGGGCAATGCCCCGTCCACCATTCCGGTGATCGAGGCACTGAAACAGCGGGCCGACCACCCTTCGGCACTGGTGCGGGAGCATGTGGCCTGGGCGCTGCAGCAACACGGCATCACAGCTTGAAGAAGTGTTCCCGGTAGTGACGAAGTTCGTCAATGGAATCGCGAATGTCGTCCAGGGCCAGGTGACTGCCTTTCTTTTTCACGCCATCAAGTACATCCGGGCGCCAGCGGCGGGCGAGTTCCTTGATGGTGGAGACATCCAGGTTACGATAATGGAAGAAGGCTTCCAGCTCGGGCATATACTTCACCAGAAAGCGGCGATCCTGGCCGATGCTGTTACCACACAGCGGTGATTCGCCGGCGGACAGGTACTGTTTCAGGAAGGCCAGGGTTTCTTGCTCCGCTTCGGCTTCAGAGGTTTTGCTATCTTTCACCCGCTGGGTAAGGCCGCTGGCGCCATGGGTGTTGGTGCACCATTCGTCCATGGCATCCAGAAGGCTGTCTGGCTGGTGAATGGCAATGACGGGGCCTTCGGCCACCAGGTTCAATTCTGAATCGGTAATTATCGTGGCCATTTCGATGATCCGCTCTTTCTCCGGATCCAGGCCGGTCATTTCCAGGTCTATCCACACTAAACGGTTGTGGTTGGGCATTCGTCTTTACACCTATGCGGTTTTGGTTGGGTGTTGTCGCGGATGTGGGGTGGTGTTCCGAAAAACGCTCCTTCGGCACATCCATGTGGCGCTTCGGCTCCGCCATCCATGGCTCCGCAGATTTTCGGAACACCACCCCACACCCGCTATTCAAACCTGGTACCTGCCGCTTTCCTCTGTGTCGCAATTCCGTGGAAATCTGCACCATGGTATCTGTGCGGGCATGGGGAGGCCTTTCCGGGAGTGTCTGAAGCCATGGATGGCTTCAGTCAAGCGCACAGGGATGTGCTCGTAGCGTCTCCCGGAAAGGCCTCCCCATGCCCGCACCTGCACCAAGGCCAGAATCCACGCTGAACAAAAACAAGCGCGGGCACCAAAACTCTGCCCATTGTCCATGATTCACGTATCATGTGTCACACCACTTTCCCGGAACATTTGAGAGCCGATGGCCAAAAGAAAACTGAACAAACGCCAACAGTGGCGCATCGAGAAAATCCAGAAGGAACGCACCGAACGGCTGAACCGCAAGGAAAAAGCCGTGGAAGCGCAAGCCGAAGCCGGCGAACTGGGGCCTGAACAGGAAGGCCTGGTGATTGCCCATTATGGCCAGCAACTGGATATCGAAGCGCTGGAAGGTGACGACACCGGGCGTGTGTTCCGGTGCTTTGTTCGAGCCAACATCGACAACCTGGTGACCGGTGACCGGGTGGTGTGGCGGCCCGGAAAGAGCGAGACCGGGGTGATCGTAGCCCGCTGTGAGCGCAACAACCTGCTGCAGCGGCCGGATAACTTCGGCGCCCTGAAGCCAGTGGCGGCGAATATCGATCATATTATCCTGGTGATTGCACCGGAGCCGGAGCCTCACGACAACCTCATCGACCGCTACCTGGTGGCCTCGGAAAGCTCCGACATTCCGGCGGTTATCCTGCTGAACAAAACCGATCTGATCACCAACCGGAACCGGGCCCAGATTGATGCGCTGCTGGGTCGCTATGAAGCGCTTGGCTACCAGGTGGCGCGCACCTCTGCCGCTGCCTGCGCCGGGCAGCCTGCGCCAGAGGTGGAGGCGCTGGTCCGGGACCAAACCTGTGTTTTCGTGGGCCAGTCAGGAGTGGGAAAATCGTCCATCATCCAGACCTTGCTGCCGGATGAGTTGCTCCGGGTAGGCGCGGTGTCGGAGAGCACGGGCAAAGGGGTACACACCACCACCACAGCCAAGCTTTTTCACCTGCCGGGCGGCGGCGACCTGATCGATTCTCCGGGGATTCGGGAGTTCGGTTTGTGGCACATGACACCACAGGAAGTGGAGTATGGCTTCCGGGAAATTCGACCGCTGATCGGGCTTTGCAAGTTTCGCAACTGCCGCCACATGGGTGATCCCGGCTGCGCGCTTGATGCGGCAGCAGAGGCCGGGACGGTGTCGAGGGAACGGCTACAGAGTTTTCACCGGATTCTGCAAGATATGGCAGAACAACAGGCCCGGGGTCTGAGAATCACCTGAGGCAACAGCCCCGCGCACGGCGCCAGCGGAACGTTACCAGTTCAACTCTCCGGGCGCCGGTTCCGGGCGCTCCTCGAACCAGTCTCCCCGCTCCAGCTGCTCTCTCGCTTCCTGCTGCTGTTCTTCCGTCG
>Ga0209075_1005057_pt1 | contig 10261 bp, 12 predicted proteins | sample Stecom2011_FD_187523 | JGI IMG/M metagenome (GOLD analysis project Ga0209075, IMG submission 187523) | Agricultural soil microbial communities from Utah to study Nitrogen management - Steer compost 2011 (SPAdes) (version 2) | ecosystem: Environmental > Terrestrial > Soil > Agricultural land...
GCATCAATGTCGCAGGGACTCAGTCAACCGTCGGTTCAGGTCCTGCCAATGCTCAAGCCTTTGGGCATCGCCAATCCTAGACCGCTCCCCGGAGGAACGGTTGAGCCAGAGGCCTTCACCGTTAAAGCTATAAACGGGTTCTAGATCAGTTCTTTGAGAGGCAGGTTTAATGTCGTTTATCAGGTTGTCGAGGATCAATGGATCGGCGTCCGGGGTCTTGTACCAGGCCAGAACCATGTGGGCCTGGTTCAGCTCCAAGGCTTTGACATAGATAATACGCAACTCTTCGTCGGGAACGCCCATGGCTCGGAGTGTCAGATACTTCGCGATGGAGAAGTCTTCGCAGTCTCCACCGTTGGTGGTCAGCAATTCTACCGGGGTGGCCCAGTAGTCTTCCTCGCCCCAATGCTGGATGTCACTGACGAAAGGGATCCGATTGAAGAACGAATTGACCAGGCGAAGCTGTCGGTCGATGGGGGCATTACGGGCCAATTGATGCAGCCGCTGCCAGTCTTGCAGCCTCTGATGGGCTTCCTGGCCGAATTCACTCAGTACGTAGCTCATCAGCCGGTCGCTGAGTTCAATGGCGCCCGCCAGGGAAACAGCAAACACCAGGGGGATGAGGATGGAGTGGCGACGTGCAGACCAGGTTGCCGTTGCCATATCAGGCCTCAATTACTGTTCTGTAGCCGTTGGCGTAACTGCTCCAGTCGCTGTCTGATCTCCTCTCTACGTTGTTGTTCGCCCGCTGGCGTTGCCGTTCCGCTGGATGATGCACGTTGTACAGGCTGTGGTGTTTGCCGTTGCTGTATCTCCTGGTCGAGTGCTTCTGCATTACTGCTGGCCAGAGAAACGCCTGAGCGATCATCAAGCTCCGGAAAATAGAGGTTTTCGAGTTTGCCAGCGCGCTCGATAATGACCCGGTTAGGGAACACGGTGCGCAGCTTGGCGTTACCGGGAAGCTCGTTGCCCACCAGGTAAGCTTCGGTCTTGCCCTTGTCATCTTCAATCAGCGCGCTGCCCGGGAACTCGCCGTCGGCTGCCAACACACCGCGCAGCGAAAGCCTGAGGTTGGTTTCTGGCAGATTTTCGGTATCCACCTCCACTGCGCCACCGGTATCCGAGGCTGTACCGAACAGGGTCAGGTTTGCCAGCTGTACCTCAGGCACGTTCTGTCTTGGTGTGTCGGTGTTGTTACCCGCTGCCTGCACCTGGGGCAGGGTACGCTGCGACTCGTTTTGCCAGAACTGGTATGCCTGCCAACTGGTCAGCCCTAGCATGGCCACAACCGCAGTCACCGCAAGTAACAATGGTATCCTTTGATCAAGAGCGAGCATCGGGTTTCCTGAATAAATGATCGTAGGCGTAAAAAGCTCACAGGTTATCAGACTGAAATGAATTAGTGGCAGTATAGTGTATAGAGTTGTTCAGTGGTTCCCATTCCTGTGGTAGCCTTTTTTAGTGCCTCTGTATGGCTAAAGAATTAAAGGATTTTTCCAGCGCCGGAAAGTCCCAGAAGAATAATGAATGATCTGACGGAAACAACGAGGAAGACCTTGACCACCGAAACTGAAATGCAGCCGCAGGATGCGCCGCTGGGCCGTCTTCCGTTCACCTTTGCCAAGCGCAACGGTGTCATTCTTACCCGCAATGAAGACGGCGAAGCGATTATCCTGGTGCGACCGGGTGCGTCCCACTCTGCACTTGCTGAAGCAAACCGGATCAGTGGTGGTCGTGCCCGCTTTACCACAATTGAAGCAAACCGTTTTGACCAGGCCCTGAACGCTGCTTATCAGAATGATTCAGCCGAAGCCATGCAGATGGTGGAGGGTATTGGCGATGACATGGACCTGGCGTCGCTGGCGGATTCCGTGCCGGAGACCGAAGATCTTCTGGAGCAGGAAGACGACGCCCCGATCATTCGCCTGATCAATGCCATTCTTACCGAGGCAGTGAAAACCAACGCTTCGGACGTTCATATCGAAACCTATGAAAAGCACCTGGTGGTGCGCTTCCGCGTCGATGGCGTGCTGCGTGAGGTGGTTCAGCCCAAAAGGGCCCTGGCGCCTTTGCTGGTTTCCCGCATCAAGGTCATGGCAAAACTGGACATCGCTGAAAAGCGGGTACCCCAGGATGGCCGTATTGCGCTCCGGGTGGCGGGCCGCGAAGTGGATATCCGGGTGTCCACCATGCCGTCATCCAGTGGCGAGCGGGTTGTGCTGCGCTTGCTGGATAAACAGGCGGGCACCATTCGTCTGGAATCCCTGGGCATGGCCGGGAACGACCTCAAGATTCTGCGCAAACTCATTTACCGGCCTTATGGGATTCTGCTGGTCACTGGCCCGACCGGTTCCGGTAAGTCGACAACCCTGTACGCGTCATTGCAAGAGATCAACGATCGCAGCCGCAATATTCTGACCGTCGAAGACCCCATCGAATACAACCTGCCCGGTATCGGCCAGACCCAGGTCAACACAAAGGTGGATATGACCTTTGCCCGGGGGCTTCGGGCTATCCTGCGTCAGGACCCGGATGTGGTCATGATCGGTGAGATCCGGGATCTGGAAACCGCGGAGATTGCCGTTCAGGCCAGTTTGACCGGTCACCTTGTGCTCTCAACCCTGCATACCAATACTGCGGTGGGTGCCATTACCCGCTTGATGGATATGGGCATTGAGCCATTCCTGATCTCCTCAAGCCTGGTGGGCATTGTTGCCCAGCGTCTCGTGCGGGTGCTGTGTACCCATTGTCGTGAACCCTACACGCCGACCGAAGAACATTGCGAATTCCTGCAGCAGGACCCGGCCAATCCGCCCACCATCTATCGGGCCAAGGGCTGTGAGCACTGTAACCAGCTGGGATACCGGGGGCGTATTGGTATCTATGAGGTGGTGGAAATTACCGAAGAAATCAGCACGCTGATTCACAAACGGGCAGGGGAGATGGACCTGGAGAAAGCCGCTCGCCTTCGTAGCCCGAGTATTCATGCTGATGGGGTCAAAAAGATCCTTGAAGGCACTACCACCGTGGAAGAAGTTCTGCGCGTTACCCACCGGAGCCAGTAATCCATGCCAGCCTACGTTTACAAAGCGCTGGACCAACGGGGAAAGCAGAAGCAGGGTGTTCTGGAGGCAGACGCTGCCCGTGCTGTTCGTCAGCAATTGCGGGAGCGAGGGTTAACCCCGCTGACCGTTGAACCAGCCGTTGACAAACAGCAGGCCCGAACCAACCCGTTCAGTAATCGAGGCTTCCTGAGTGCGGCGGACCTCGCCCTGGTAACCCGCCAACTGGCCACCCTGATTCAGTCAGGCATTCCCATCGAACAGGCACTCAGTGCAGCCGCGCAGCAATCCACCAAGCCCCGCATCCGCAGCATGTTAATCGCGATTCGGGCCAAAGTGATGGAAGGCTACACGCTGGCGGACAGCTTTGGTGAGTTTCCAAGAGCATTTCCCCGGCTTTATCGATCCACCGTTGCTGCCGGTGAACACGCCGGCCACCTGGACCTGGTGCTGAACCGGCTGGCGGACTACACCGAAAACCGCCAGGAAGCCCGGCAGAAAATTCAGTTGGCCGCGATCTACCCGATCATTCTCAGTGTGGTTGCTATCGCTATCGTGGTCTTCCTGCTGACCTACGTGGTGCCGGATATCATCGAGGTGTTTGTCCGGCAAGGACAGGACTTGCCCGGGCTGACCATGGCCATGTTATCGGTGTCGGAATTTCTCGGCACTTATGGTGTCTATCTCTTTATCCTGTTGATGTTGGCACTGGTTGGTTTTCGGGTTGCCCTGAACAAACCCGGGTTCCGGATGAAATTCCACAAGCAGTTATTACATCTTCCGTTGTTCTCGGGCATGGTTCGGGGTGTGAACACGGCGCGCTATGCAAGCACCCTGAGCATCCTGACCACCAGTGGTGTGCCACTGGTAGAGGCCATGAAAATCGCCGGTGAGGTACTGTCTAACGACTACCTGCGTAAAGAGCTGAAAGATGCGGCACGTAAAGTCAGCGAGGGCGGCTCGTTGCATCGGTCGCTGGATCAGACTGGCTACTTTCCGCCAATGATGTTGCACATGATTGCCAGTGGCGAGGCCAGTGGTGAGCTGGACGGCATGTTGGAGCGCACTGCCCGGATGCAGGAAAACACCCTGCAGTCGAAGATTGCAGCCATTGTCGGCCTGTTTGAGCCGTTGATGCTGCTGGTGATGGGCGTTGTGGTACTGATCATCGTATTGGCGATCATGCTGCCCATTTTGAACATGAGCAATCTCGTGGGCTAACGCCTGCCATGAAAACGGATTAACCCAAGACCCAGGTCAATGATGAGTGGAACAATGAGTATGAAACAGAACCCGAACCCGGCCCGTAACAAAGGCTTCACGCTGATTGAAATCATGGTGGTGATGGTCATTCTTGGCTTGTTGGTAGCGATTGTGGCGCCCAACATTATGGGCCGTAGCGACCAGGCGAAGGTGACGGTAGCCGAAACCCAGCTCAGCAATATCGCTAACGCCCTGGACCTCTATCGCCTGGATAACAGCCATTACCCGTCTACCCAGCAAGGTCTGGAAGCGTTGGTGCGCCGGCCCAGCGGATCACCGGAACCCCGTAACTGGAACGCAGACGGCTACCTGAAAAGCGTCCCGGAAGATCCCTGGGGTAACGAGTATCAGTACGTGAGCCCCGGAACGGAGGGGCCCTACGATCTTTACTCCTTCGGCTCTGACGGCCAGGAAGGTGGTGAAGGCGATGCTGCCGATATCAGCGTCTGGAATACCGGGAACTGATTGATTGTGAAACGCAGGGCGAACCAAATCGGTTTTACGCTGATTGAAATTCTGGTTGTCCTGATTATTGTCGGGCTTCTGGCCGCGTTGGCGGTGTTCAACATGGCCGGAAGTTCCCAGAAGCGAGAGCTGGAGAATACCGTTCAGGATCTGTTCCTGCTGATGCAAACCGCATCAGAGCAGGCGATCCTGAACAATCTGGAGCTTGGACTGTTGCTTGAAGACGACACCTACCGATTTGTGTCGTATCAGGATGATACCGGTGAATGGAAGATGTCCGGGGAGCGGCTGTTCCGTGCCAGGCCCTTACCTGAATGGCTAACCCTCACTGATTACATCGAAAACGACGCGCCACGCCTGACCTCGGCAGAAGATCGTCTGCGCCCGGATGTAGTGTTTTTCTCCAGTGGCGAAACCACGCCTTTTATTCTTGAGTTCACCATCGGCAACAACACCGACGACATGCACGTGATCGAGTCCGATGGCGTATCTCCGCTTCAATGGCGTAAGCCGGGTAGCGAGGACGAGCCATGGTAAACAGTGCCAGAGGTTTTACGCTGCTTGAAGTGCTGATTGCCTTGCTGGTGTTCGGGTTGATCGCCACTGCAGCAGCAGAGGTGGGTAGCCAGTACATCTCAAGCTACGAACGGGTTCGCGATAAAACCCTGGCCGGCTGGGTGGCCGATAACCGAATCAACGAACTCCGATTGCAAGAGGAGCTGCCGGGTATTTCCGAAAACTCCGATGATCGGGATTTTGGCCAGTACCGGTGGCGGGTCACCACGGTTGTTCAAGGTACCGCCGAGCCAAGCATGCGCCGAGTTGAAGTAACCATTGCCCGCTACACTGAAGGTGGTGGTGAACCGGTGCCGGTTCATACGTTGTCAGCGTTTCTTGGGGAGAAGTGATGCGCTCCCCTGTCGATTATTCGCCTCTCCGCACCAGTTCCGGTTTTACCCTGATGGAGGTGTTGATTGCGGTGACCATAACGGCTGTTATCGGTCTTGGGGTCTGGCAGGTGATCAACGGCGTGGTGACAGCGCGCGACCGGGTGAATGATGTGTCTGGCGAGTTCGAGAACCTGCAGAAAACCATGTTATTGCTCGAGCGGGATCTGAATCAGTTGGTGAACCGACCAATCCGGGATGTCTACGGTGACTTCCGGCCTGCACTCAGCAGTCGTGAGGACGCCTTTGAACTGGTATTAACCCGCCAGGGTTGGCGAAACCCCCTCGGCCTGAGGCGTAGTGGGCTGCAACGGGTTGCCTGGGAATACACCGGGACCGAGCTCAGGCGCCGCTACTGGCCGACGGTTGACCAGGGGCAGGAAGACAATAGCCAGGATCTGCTGTTACTGGACAACGTGGTGTCTCTCGAAATTCGCTTTCTTAACAGTCAACTGAACTGGCAGGATGACTGGCCTTCAGATCAGGACCTCGCCAGCCTGTCTCCCGGTGCCAGGCCGGTGCTACCCATGCCGAGGGGCATTGAAATTACTCTGGAGCATGAACTGTTCGGAGAACTGGTCAGAACCTTTGCCCTGGCTGACTTTGACCTTGCCCAGGCACAGGCCGTGGTTAACCAGCAGCAGGAGGCAACTGGCAACTCGGATACCGATGAAGAAGAATCTCAGGAAGTTCAGGATACCCAGCAAGGGGCCGGCACATGAAACGGCAACCGGTCAGGAGTAAACCGTCCGGACAGCAGGGCGTAGCGCTGATCATGGTGCTGCTGGCCATGGCCTTGGTGGTGATGCTGGCCACAGGCATGAGCAGGCAACAAAGTGTTCAGGTGTTCAAAGCCGGGCATTACCTGGCGCAGCAGCAGGGGCACAGCATTGCCCTGGGCGCTGAAGAGTTCGCCCGCCGCATTCTGGTGCGCGATTTTGAGCAGGACCGGGAAGATGGCGTGATGGTGGACAGCCCCGATGAATTCTGGGCTCAATATGCCGCCATCCTGCCACTGGACGACAACGGTGTGGCGGAAGTTCAGATAGACGACCTTGCAGGGCGCATCAATCTCAATGATCTGGTCACCCCAAACGGCCAGGTAGACCCTTTGACCCGCGACAGACTGGTGCGGCTGTTCAGGGCTCTTGGCATTACCGCTGTGTCAGTCGACGCACTGATTGACTGGATTGATGCAGATGACCAGACGATCAGTGCCTATGGCGCCGAAGATGGCCAGTACCTGATAGCGGAGCCGGCGTATCGGGCGGCCAATCAGCCGTTTGTCTCAATCACCGAATTACGCCTGATCGATGGGATGACGGAGGAAATCTATGTGGCGCTCAGGCCTCATGTCAGTACGCTGCCGGTCAGTGGTATCGGGATCAACGTGAATACTGCTACTGGCGTGGTGTTGATGTCGTTGCACGACGACATGACGGAAGCTCAGGCAGAGTCAGTTCTGGCCAAGAGAGAAGAAGAGCGGTTTGAGAATTTGCAGGATTTCCTCGCCTTGCCAGAGTTTTCCGGTATGGGCCTGAAAACCACCGGGTTGACCTTGCAAACCCGTTTTTTTGAAGTTGTTTCACGGATTACCTACGATAATCGTGTCGTTAATATGGTCAGCACGGTATTCAGGAGTCCGGAGGGTGAAGTCCGGACGGTGCACAGGGATTCCGGGCAAAAGAATCGCATCACCAAAGAGCCATATACATTCTCAGAAGGATAGCCATGTCTTACCGCCTTTTTGTTCGGCCGGTCCCGCCCTTCGCAGACCTGGACCAGAACCCGGAATCACAGCTGTTCAGCTGGCTATTACAGGATGCCAGTGGCGATACCCAGGCCAGTGGTGCGGCAGATACCCGGGATGCGATTGAGCAGACCCTGGGCCAGAATGCATTGGAAAAAGTGCTGCTGATTGGCCTTATTCCGGGTGACGAAGCCCTGTTTTGCCTGGCTGACATTCCCGCCAAGCAAAGCCGGTTCGTACACCAGGCGCTGCCATACGCGGTGGAAGAACAGATTGCCCAGGACATCGAGAGCGTGCACTTGGCGCTTGGCCGTCATACCTCGGATGGATACCATGTCGCGGCAATAGATCAATCCCAAATGGGGCAGTGGTTAGAGCTGTTTACAGGTTGGGAGCATGTGCGCCTGGATGCCATTTACCCGGATGCCTCCCTGTTGCCGACAACCGATAACGGCTGGACCGCCTGCCTCGACGGCGAGTGGGCCATGCTGGTAAGTCATCGAGGCGAGTGGCTGCGACTGCAGACCGCCAATCTAGGCATGTTGGGGGTTACCCTGGCCGCGCCAGCCACTGAAGAGGTGGTCGCGGAGATACCGGTCACAGTTTATGGAACCGAGCCCGAGCTGGAACTCTGGCAGCCGGCATTGTTGGAACTGAGCGGTGCCGATGGCCGGGTACATCTGGCGCAGAAGCCCCTGGAATTTACGGCGCTGGAGCTGCTGGCGTGGTCCCACCATCATCATATGTGTCACCCGGTCAATCTATGCCAGGGCGCCTTCTCCGTTAAAACGAGCGGCAGCAGCCCGTTGAAGCCCTGGAAGCCACTGATTGCAGTTGCGTCCGTCTGGTTTGTGATTCAGCTGGGGCTTGAGATTGGTATGGGTGTGTATCACAACCAGGAGGCCGAGGAGCTGCAAAGCCAGGCCATGGCCATCTACCGTGACGCCTTTCCCGCTGACCGCCGTACCCACGCGGGCAATGTGCGCCGGGTGATTGAGGGCCAGTTGAGGGTCGCCGGCGCTGGCCGGGAAGAAGTGGATTTCATCACCCTTATGAAATACACCGGAGATCAGTACAGCCGGGTTGCGAATGCCCAGGCGGTTACCTTTAATTCCATTAACTACAGCCGGAACAGGGGAGAGCTGGTGGTAGACGTCCGGGCCGACAGTTATGAACGGATGAGTAATCTGAGAAATGGCCTGGCCAATCAGGGACTGCGTGCGCAGATTGGGTCTGTGGTTAATGAAAGCTCCGGCTCCCGTGGCCGGTTGACGGTTTCGGGAGGCTAACGCCATGTGGGCACGAATCAAAGACCAGCCGGCGGTCGGCAAGCTTATCGCGAGATACGATCAACTGCCGGTGCGGGATAGACAGGCGCTGGTGATGCTGGGCATTGCCTTGCTGTTGGCCATTCTCTATTTTGGCATCTGGCGGCCTGTGGCGGATTTCAGCAACCAGGCGGAAGCCAGTCGTGAAAATGCCGAGCAACTTCTGGCCTGGATGCAGGCAAACCAGGCAACCATTCGTCGCCTTGGTGGCGCAGGTTCCGGTGCATCGGCGGGGGCCGGCGTTGAAAAGCCCGAGGACGGCCGGGCTCTGATGGCCCTGGTTACCCGCTCCGCAGGTGAAGCGGGGCTTTCGCTGCAGCGATTTGAGCCAAGCGGCGAGTCTGCCATCCGGGTCTGGCTTGAAGCCGCACCGTTCGCAGAGGTAGCGGCCTGGCTGGAACAGCTTGACGCCCGGCATGGGGTGATCGTAGATCAGGCTGCCATGGACAGGGGAAATGAGCCGGGGCGGGTATCCGTGCGGCTGACACTGACGATTTGAAAGGGGCATGCCCCAAGCTGACCGGTCATTCCGGAGGAGCGCGAGTAAATGCGTGATAAGCAGGAAAATAATAATAATTCTGATGCTGTCGTGGTTCGTCTTGATGAGACTGCCCGCAACGAGGCCCAGTCAATTCTTTGCCATGCGTACCGGGAAGATCCAACCTTCCAGTACCTCTTTGATCATCGCAGGGCCGGTTATGACCAGCGGGTAAGAGCCACGGTGAGAGAGCTGATTGACTTGTACCTTGAGCTCAATCAGGACGCCGTTGGTGTGATGAAAGGGGATACCCTGATTGCCGTGGCCTTCATCGGCGACCCGGAACTCCGGATGAACCTCGCCGAGCAGCTTAGCTGGCGGATTCGCATGGTGCTGACGGCGGGGTTTGCCTCGACTCGCCGATACCTGGATTACCATCAGAAAATCCGCGACTTGTTGCCGCACCCGCAGGCTCATCAGTTGCCTTTGATGGGGGTCAACCCGAAATACCAGAATCAGGGGTATGGTCGGGTTTTGCTCAAGGCGGTCGAGAAGCTTTGTGAGGAAAATCCCCGGGGCAAGGGGCTGGTACTGGATACCGGTAACAGCCGATATCTGCCGTTTTACGAATCCGAGGGCTTCCGCAGCCTGGGTAAGATACGCCTGGGTGATTTTGAAGATCATGTCCTGTTCCGGGAAATTGGATCTGGAGCTAATGACGCCCGGAACGAGGCAGCGCCGCATTAACACAGTATTTGTCATCAGGAGTGAATGTGTCAGACAGCCATGATTTTGATTTGATCGTAATTGGTGCCGGTTCCGGTGGGGTCCGCCTGGCGAGAATGTCGGCACAGCGGGGCGCGAAGGTTGCCGTGGTTGAGTCCCGTTACCTGGGGGGTACCTGTGTCAACGTTGGCTGTGTTCCGAAGAAGCTGTTTGTATACGGCGCCCACGTTCATGATGAGCTG
>Ga0209075_1005058_pt1 | contig 10256 bp, 7 predicted proteins | sample Stecom2011_FD_187523 | JGI IMG/M metagenome (GOLD analysis project Ga0209075, IMG submission 187523) | Agricultural soil microbial communities from Utah to study Nitrogen management - Steer compost 2011 (SPAdes) (version 2) | ecosystem: Environmental > Terrestrial > Soil > Agricultural land...
ACTCTTTTTCAAGTGGCTTTTAGTCTCGATAACAATAGCTTTCCTTGCTGGAAGTATTTCTGCCTTGTTTTTAGTTAGCTTAGATGTTATGACTCAGCAAAGAGAAACGCACAATGTTATCATCTACTTTTTACCGTTAGCTGGATTAACGATTGGATTAATGTACTATTTCGGTGCGAAGCATGTTGAAGGAGGCAATAATCTGTTGATTCAAGAAATGCACAAACCCAAAAAGCATATTCATTGGAAAATTATTCCTTTGGTGTTTTTTGGGACACTCATCACCCATCTTTTTGGAGGTTCAGCTGGACGAGAAGGAACAGCCGTTCAAATGGGTGGTGCTGTCGGTGATGCCATGACACGTTTATTTAAATGGTCAAAAAACAACAGAAAACGTTTACTCAGAATGGGAGTCGCTGCAGGATTTGCAAGTATTTTCGGAACACCATTGGCAGGAGCTGTTTTTGCTTTTGAATTGGCAAAAGACAAGAAAATCAAGTGGAGTAATATGTATTGGACGATTCTAGCCTCTTTTGCTGCACATTATGTTTGCTTGGCTTGGGGAGTTTCTCATTCGCAATATGCACTAACGAGTTTTCCAGATTTATCATTCCAACTCTTGTTCTACACAGTGGTCTCAGGATTAGCATTTGGAATTACTTCCTATCTTTTCATTCAGTCCAAACATTATTTGACCCAATTATTTTCGTATGTGAAGATTCCATATTTGCGTCCGATGATAGGCGGAATTATAATTCTAGGACTATTCTTAGTTTTTGACATCAACCATTATTTAGGACTTGGAGTTCCCGTAATTCAATCTGCGTTTTTAGAATCTTTGAACAGCGAAACGTTTTTGATTAAGCTTTTGCTCACCTCTTTAACTTTAGCAGCAGGATTTAAGGGTGGAGAAGCAACTCCATTGTTTTTTATTGGTGCAACGTTGGGTAATCTTTTGTTTCTATTCATCCCATTACCTTTAGATTTACTCGCAGGAATGGGATTCATTGCTGTTTTTGGAGCAGCAACCAACACCCCTATAGCAAGTACATTGATTGGACTAGAGATGTTTGGTTTTAACGGAATATTATTCTTCGGAATTTCAACTTTCGTAGCTTATCTAGTTTCAGGAAAGACGAGTGTTTATAGTTACCAGCAGAGTCTTTTAAAGAAATATTCTATTTTTTAATAAATTTGGTTCACGCCAAAGGTCGAACATAGTGTAGAAAAATAGACATTAGATGTTAGACTTTTTGTCTAACATCTAATGTCTATTATCTGATAAGGTTTTTAGAAGCTAAAGCGAGATACACTAAGGTGCATATTTTCAACTCTTTATGAGTCCAATGAAAATTAACTAAAGGAATATTCAATATTTTATACAAAATCACATCACCCTTTAAATAAAAAAACCACCATTCCCCTATTTAAGAGCAATGGAGGTTCAATATTTAAGTTAAAAAAGACTATTGCATTTTATTCAAACGCTTTACCCATTCTTCTTGAGTTTTCTCAACTTTTTCAACTATTGCTTTAAAGTCTTTTTTTCCTTTTGCTTTCTTAATTTCTGACATTATTTCATCTTGGAAATCTGCTGCATCATCAATAAAAGAATCAGACTCTTCAGTTTTTGAAGCGTCATACAATTGAAGACTGTAGCACTCATCTACAACATCATAAATCATTCCATTAATGCTCTTTTTTAAATCTCTTACATTTGCCATTTCAAATAAATTTAAATCACGTTTTACCATTTTAGTTAGGCAATAACGCTTTTGTTAATTTTAGTGTAAAGTTACTTCTAAACTTTAAATTTCAACTCATATAATAGCTGAAATTTATAATCCCTAAATTCACTTAAAAATACAAGATAAAATTCGCAGATCAAATAAGGCGATAACTAACTACAAGACAGTTAATTAAGTTCTTTTTAAAAATACAGATATCTTAGGGCTTCTGAATTAAAAAAAATTAGGGCTAAATTATTGGAGACTATAATTATTGGTACTATTTTTGAGCTGCTTAAGTATACAATTATGAAGGGATATCTATCGGATGAATTATTATTAAATTTAAAAAGTATAACCACTGCCAACATTTCATATATCTCTAAAAAATGTAGCCATTTAGGAGAAAATCAAATTACGTGGCGTCCATCAAAGGACAGTTGGAATATTCAAGAAGTTTTATCGCACTTGAATAGTTTTACTTCTTATTATCATCAAGTTTTTATTGATAAGATAAAGAATACGAAATATAAAAACGTAAAAGAACATTTCGTCCCTTCTCCTTTAGGCAGAAGCGCATGGAAATCAATGAAACTTGGACGTTTGAATAATGTAAAACGAAAATTCAGAGCGCCAAGAAATCTAAATCCATATTTAAATCCCGAATTAATTGATCAAAACGCTGTTGAAAAATTCATACAGAACCAGGATGAATTAATTGATATTTTAAACAAGGCGGAACAAGTAAATTTAAAGAAAGTTAAAGTTCCAATTTCGATCAGTAAGATTGTCCGCTTGCGACTAGGTGATGCTTTAATGTTTGTGATCTATCATAATGAAAGACACATTCAACAAGTTAAAAACATCGTTGAACATCCTAATTTCCCAAAGAAAAAATGAAAACTGGTTCCTTTGCAATTTGCGGTTTATCCGTTATTCCTGTAAGAGTCCAGCATGATGACACTTCTGAAATCGTTACGCAGCTTTTATTTGGTGAAAGTGTAAAATGTCTAGATAGACATAATCAATGGGTGAAAATTGAAATTCTACACGATAATTATATTGGCTGGGTTGATGAAAAACAGTTATTACTTCTTTCAAATGATACTCTGTTTGATTTGAAGAATACCATTGCTCGTCAACAAGAAACTGAATTAAAACTACAAACTCCGTGGGGAGTCCAATCGGTTTTGCAAGGATCTCCAATTCTTTCAGAGGCTAGAGATTTTAAAATAGATGGATATAGTTATAGTTGGATAGCCCAAAGTCCTTCGAAAAAGGATAATGATGTACATCAATTAGCAATGAGTTATCTTAACGCACCTTATTTATGGGGTGGACGTACACAATACGGGATTGACTGCTCTGGGTATAGTCAAACCGTTTTTCATCAATTAGGAGTTGAACTTAACCGAGATGCCTCACAGCAAGTTTTACAAGGAAAAGAAATTAGTTTTGAAGAACAGAAAACTGGAGATTTAGCTTTTTTTGCTTCAGAAAAAACAGGAAATATTACACATGTGGGTATAGTTTTACCAGATTTTAAAATTATTCATGCACATGGAAGAGTTCGTATAGACACATTAAATGAAAAAGGAATATACAACGAAGAGAAGGGTTATTATTCACATCAATTTTACAACGTAAAACGTTACGATTTATAATTAGGAGTAGGTTATTAGAGTCCTTTCAAAGTTAATATCAAATAAAGTTTTTATATTAACGCTCCGTGAAAACAAACTTTAAGTAGGTTAATTATTATTTGAAAATTATATAAAATGAAACGAGATAAGGAAATATTTGATTTGATTGGTCTTGAAAAAGAACGCCAAATCAATGGAATTGAATTAATTGCTTCTGAAAACTTTGTAAGTGAAGAAGTAATGGAAGCTATGGGATCAGTATTAACGAACAAATATGCTGAAGGCCTTCCAGGAAAAAGATATTATGGAGGTTGTGAAATCGTTGACCAAGTAGAGCAATTAGCAATTGATAGACTGTGTAAATTATTTGGTGCGGAATGGGCTAACGTTCAACCACACTCTGGTTCTCAAGCCAACGCTGCTGTTATGTTAGCTTGTTTAAATCCAGGAGACAACATTTTAGGATTTGACTTATCACATGGAGGTCACCTTACACACGGTTCTTCTGTTAACTTTTCAGGAAAGATTTACAATCCACATTTTTACGGAGTAAGTAAAGAAACTGGAACAATAGATTATGAAGCACTCGAGAAAAAAGCAATCGAAGTTAAACCCAAGCTAATTATTGTTGGAGCTTCCGCTTACAGTAGAGATTGGGATTATGCAAGAATTAGAAAAGTAGCTGACAAAGTTGGCGCTTTAATTTTAGCTGATATTTCTCACCCAGCCGGATTAATTGCTACTGGATTATTGGCAAATCCAATGGAACACTGTCACATCGTTACGTCCACAACACACAAAACATTACGTGGACCGCGTGGAGGTATCATAATGATGGGGAAAAACTTTGACAACCCTTTCGGAATCCGTTGGAAAAATGGAAACTTGAGATCGATGGCTTCTTTATTAGATGCTGCTGTATTCCCAGGAACGCAAGGAGGACCGTTAGAGCACGTAATTGCAGCTAAAGCTGTTGCATTTGGTGAAGCACTCGACCCGAAATTTTCTGCATACCAGAAGCAAGTTGTTGCTAACGCCAAAGTTATGGCTGAAGAGTTTGTAAAATTAGGTTACAAAATCATTTCAGAAGGAACAGATAACCACAGTATGCTCATTGATTTACGTTCTAAAGGAATCACAGGTAAAGACGCTGAAAACGCATTGAACGAAGCGCACATTACGGTAAACAAAAACATGGTTCCATTTGATACTGAGTCACCATTTGTTACATCTGGAATCCGTATTGGAACTCCAGCAATTACAACAAGAGGATTGAAAGAAAATGACATTCCTAAAATCGTTAAATTGATGGACAAAGTAATGACCAACATGGAGAACGAAACGATAATAAAAGAAGTTGTTGTAGAAGTAAAAGAAATGATGACCGGATATCCGCTTTATCAGTTTTAAACACCTTCTAAATTACATATTCAAAGAGCAATTGATTAGTCGATTGCTCTTTTTTTCTTTATTCCTGACAACACACAAAAACACTTCCTCCTCCCCTTTGATGAATCAAAAGACTTTAGTATTTTTGCTTGAAACAATATCAAAACAAAAATAAAATGATTAAAGCAAACGACCCGTCATTAAAGTCTTGGATTGAAGTAGATAAAAACTCAGACTTCCCTATTCAAAACTTACCCTTTGGAATTTTTAAAACCAATCAAGGGGATGCCCGTGTAGGGTCAAGAATTGGTGATAAAATTATTGACCTTAACGCATTATATGTATTAGGATATTTTAAAAACTTACCTTTTTCGCAAGCAGATTTTCAAACAGACGCACTTAATTCTTTAATGAAAAAAGGGAAGTCAGGTACAACAGATTTGAGAAACCGCTTATCTAAGCTGTTTAATAAAGAAAACACAGATTTATCAAACAACAGTCACCACGTTGACCAAGTTTTAATAGATATAGACCAAGTTGAGATGTTAATGCCTGTTCAAGTTGGTGATTATACAGACTTTTACTCTTCAAGAGGTCACGCAACTAACGTTGGAACTTTATTCAGAGATCCAGCAAATGCACTTTTACCCAACTGGCTTTGGATTCCTGTTGGATACCACGGAAGAGCAAGTTCAATTATCCCAAGTGACCAAGCCATTAAAAGACCAAAAGGTCAACAAAAACCTAATGATGATCAAGATCCAGTTTTTGGACCATGTAAATTATTAGATTTCGAATTAGAGATGGCATTTGTAACTTTTGATGGAAAACCTTTAGGAGAAAGCATTTCAACAGATGAAGCAAAAGACTATATTTTCGGAATGTGCATTATGAATGACTGGTCTGCACGTGACATTCAAAAATGGGAATATGTTCCATTAGGACCATTCTTAGCGAAAAGCTTCGCTTCTTCTATCTCTCCATGGATTGTTACAATGGATGCTTTAGAGCCGTTTAAAACAAAAGGCCCTGTACAAGATCCAAAAGTACTTCCTTATTTGGAATACAAAGAAGACGCACATTATGACATTAATTTAGAAGTTGGAATTATACCAGAAAACAGTGAGGAAACTATTGTTTGTAAGTCAAACTACAAGTACATGTATTGGAATATGGCACAGCAATTAGCCCACCATACAGTAAATGGATGTAACATTCGTACAGGAGACATGATGGCATCTGGAACAATTTCAGGAGAAGAAAAGAGTTCTTTCGGTTCTATGTTAGAATTATCTTGGAGAGGAACTCAACCACTTAAGATGAAAGATGGTTCTGAGCGTAAATTCATCAATGACCACGATACTGTTGTAATGCGTGGACACTGTAATGCGAATGGAGTACGTATCGGATTTGGAGAAGTATCTACCAAGGTTTTACCAGCTGATTAATTTATTACAAGAACTGAGTGGAAAACAAATTTGACATTGATTTAGAACAAGAACGCAAGGAAATTCTTAATGCGTTCAGAAGTTTACTACGTGTTACGAAGAACAACCGTACGCGTGAAGAAACAAAACAAATCAGAAAAGCATTTGATGTTGCTGTAGAAGCTCATAAAGATATGCGCCGAAAATCGGGTGAACCTTATATTTATCACCCGATTGCGGTAGCAAAAATTTGTGCTGAAGAAATGGAGCTTGGAGCAACAGCAGTAATTGCTGCATTGCTTCATGACACTGTAGAAGATACCTATATCACATTAGATGATATTGAGGAACTTTTTGGTGAAACAGTTCGCTCAGTCATTGATGGGTTAACAAAAATACCTGAAGTATTTGATGAGAATGTTTCGATTCAAGCAGAGAACTTCAGAAAAATGATTCTCACCATTTCTGATGACTTGCGTGTAGTGTTAATCAAATTAGCTGACCGACTCCACAATATGCGTACATTAGAAAGTATGCGTCCGGACAAACAATTAAAGATTGCTTCGGAGACAAACTTCTTATACGCACCACTCGCCCATCGTTTGGGATTATATACTATAAAAGGAGAGTTAGAAGATTTATGTTTAAGGTACATGAATCCGCAAGCATACCGTGAAGTAAGCAGTAAACTGAAATCAACTCACGCTGTTCGTCAACGTTTTATCCGTAGGTTTACGCATCCAATCAAGGAAGCATTAACCAATGAAGGATATGTTTTTGACATCAAAGCAAGAACAAAATCTATTTCTTCTATTTGGAGAAAGATGAAAAGTAAACAAATTCCTTTTGAGGAGGTTTTTGATTTATTTGCGATTCGAATTATACTAGATACCCCTGAAGAGTTAGAAAAACCAGATTGTTGGCGTGTTTACAGTATCGTAACTGACTTCTATCAGCCCAATCCAGACCGTTTAAGAGATTGGATTTCAACTCCACGTGCGAACGGATATGAATCATTGCATACTACTGTAATGAGTCCGCAAGGAAAATGGGTTGAAGTACAGATTCGCTCAACCAGAATGGATCAGATTGCTGAAAAAGGATTGGCAGCGCATTTTAATTATAAAGAATCTAAGAACGGAGAGAATAAATTTGACCGTTGGATTGGTGAAATTCGTGATTTAATAGGAAATCACTCTGAGGATGCTATGGATTTCGTAAATGAATTCAAACTCAACCTATTCAATGATGAAATTTACGTGTTTACACCACAAGGAGAATTGCGTGTTTTACCGACAGGCGCTACAACTTTAGATTTTGCTTTTGACATTCACACAGACATTGGACTAAAATGTATCGGCGCTAAAGTTAATAAGCGTCTGGTACCTTTAAGTCACCAATTAAAAAGTGGAAATCAAGTTGAAATAATCACTTCAAGTAAGCAAAGACCAAACGAAGAATGGTTGAAGTTTGCGATTACGGGTCGTGCAAAACAAAAGATTAAAGCTGCTCTTAACGAAGAGCGTAACAAAATAGCAGAAGACGGAAAAGAGATTCTAGATCGTAAGTTTAGACAACACAACATCCGTTTCATCAGTGAAAATATTACTATTTTAGAAAAGTATTACAACGTTTCTACGGCAACTGAGTTATACATCAGGGTTGCGAAAGGAAAAGTTGATTTATCTAAACTGCGTAGAATTAAAAATGTTGGAGGTGTTCTTAAAATCGAAAAAGAGCCTAAAGCAAATAAAATCAAGCATGCTTCTGATATTAGCAAGCGAATAGACAGCAAAAAAGACACTTTAGTTATTGGTGATGATTTTAAAGACATTGATTACGATTTCGCTAAATGTTGTAATCCACTTCCAGGAGACTCTGTTTTTGGCTTTATCACAGTAAGCAGCGGAATAAAAATTCACCGTACGGACTGTCCAAACGCTGAAAACTTAATGGGCAAAATGAATTACCGTTGCATTAGTGCAAGATGGAAAAATCAAGAGGTAAAAGAACATATCGCAAAACTTAAACTGATTGGTATTGACGGATTGGGAATTGTAAATAAAATCACAGAAATTATTTCTTTCCAGCACAATGTCAACATGCGTTCAATCAGCTTTGAGTCTATTGACGGAATATTTGAAGGAAAAATTCAGGTTTATGTCATGGATAAGTACCACTTAGATGAACTCATTGAAAAGTTTGAAATGGTTGAAGGAATTCAACGTGTAGAAAGATGGGATGATATATCACAAGAAAGTGAAGAAGATTACATGGAAGGATAGTTTCATCAGCGATTAAACTTTTTAGTGTTTCCATTGTTCTATAGTTTATACATTAAACATGAGTTACCGTTATATTATTTGGTTTTCAATGATCCTAGCTTCACTAGTTGTGCTGGATATTTATATTTGGAGAGGTTACCGCAAAACGGTGAATAAAAAATACTTTAAGTATTTAAAATGGTTAATTCCTTTATCCTCACTCCTATTTCTAGGCGGATTTGCCATAAACTTATACCGTGGCTCAATTGGAATATATAATGCCAACTTAATTGTCAATGTACTTTTTGGTGTTTCTTTAGGTTTCTTTATTGCAAAATTGTTTTCTGCTGTCTTTCTTTTTACAGAAGACCTTTACAGAATTTCAGTATTTGTAAAGAATAACGTCTTTACAAGAAGTAAAAAAGAAGAAAACTTTTCAAGCAGAAGAAACTTTGTACGAAACATTTCACTTGGAATAGCTGCAATTCCAGTTCTAGGAACCATTTATGCGGTAACAAAGGGAAAGTACAACTTTCATGTTAAGCGATTAGATTTATCAATGAAAAGACTCCCTAAATCCTTTAACGGACTAAAAGTCGTACAGTTTTCTGATTTTCATGCAGGAAGCTTTGACGACATAGAAGCTGTTCAAAGAGGTTTGTCTTTAATCAACGAAGCAAATCCTGATATAATAGTATTCACAGGAGATTTGGTAAACAACAGAGCTTCAGAAATGTTACCCTATATAGAGGCCCTTAAAAACTTATCTGCCAAATATGGTAAATACGCAATTTTAGGAAACCACGATTATGGTGACTATATAAAGTTCGAGAGTGATGAAGCACGTCAAAAAAACCTTGATGAATTAGATTCTGTTTTTGAAGAAACAGGTTTTCGTTTACTTAAAAATGAAAACATTCAAATTAACAACGGTACGGATGTCATTGATATCATTGGTGTAGAGAACTGGGGAGAAGGTCCATTTCCAAAATATGGAGACATCGATTTAGCCACTCACACAACACCCAATGAACGATTTAATATTCTATTGAGTCACGACCCTGACCACTGGGAGAATTTACTGCGAAAACATCCTAAACATTTTGATTTAACACTAAGTGGACACACGCATGGATCTCAAGTCGGAGTTGATATTCCAGGCTGGAGATGGAGTCCAGTTAAGTACAGATACAAAAGATGGTTAGGACATTATACGGAAAACAACCAACATCTTTTTGTAAGTAAAGGATTTGGGTTCTTAGGGTTTCCAGGAAGAATCGGAATGTCACCTGAAATCGTTAGCTTTAGATTATACAATGACCAAGTCTAACTCCCCAATAATTAGACACATCGGTTTAAAAACACCTTTTAAATTCTTTTTTATCCTTTCATAGATTAGTTTTAGATTTAATTAAAATATAATGTAGATTTAATTAGAATTAACACTATTATTTAACAACTAATGCTTTTTAATTATGAAGAAAATTTTATCTTTTTTAATTCTTGGATTTCTCATTACCTTCTCCAACAATTACCTTTCCGCTCAAATTTATTGCACTGCAAAAGGTGATAACGAATATGTAAAGCTTAAATTAGCTACATCAGGTGGCGGGGCAGGTGAAGACTTTACTCAAGAAGAAGCAACAAATCCAGGGTTTTATTTTGACCATTTAAGCTACAGTTTAAAACGTGAAATAGGCGGGAATATAACTTTAGATTTTTCTAGCAGCTCATCTGCAGGTATATCCTATGTATATGTCGACTGGACCCAAGCTGGCGATGCTGGTTTTGAACAAGTAGGCAGTA
>Ga0209075_1005059_pt1 | contig 10256 bp, 9 predicted proteins | sample Stecom2011_FD_187523 | JGI IMG/M metagenome (GOLD analysis project Ga0209075, IMG submission 187523) | Agricultural soil microbial communities from Utah to study Nitrogen management - Steer compost 2011 (SPAdes) (version 2) | ecosystem: Environmental > Terrestrial > Soil > Agricultural land...
GTTTACATGAGGTTGCTGACTATTGGGAACAAGTGATCATTATGAACGATCATCAAAAAAGAAGATTTGCTGATAATATTGTGAGTACCCTATACAATACGGTTTCAGGAAAGAAAATCACTTTCTTAGGCTGGGCGTTTAAAAAAGACACCAATGACACACGTGAATCTGCAGCTATTTATGTGGCTGATGCACTAATGAATGAACAAGCGGAAATTACAGTTTATGATCCTAAAGTAAGTGAACAGAGGATTTATGAGGATCTAGATCACTTAGGCACGCGTAGCCCCGAAGAAAACAGAAGATTACTTAAGGTTATTAATGAGCCTTATAAAGCGTGTGAAGAAGCACATGCAATTGCTATTCTTACCGAATGGGATGAGTTCATTGGTTATGATTGGAAGAAGATTTATGAGTCTGTTATTAAACCAGCTTTTATATTTGATGGAAGGAAGCTTTTGGATGGAAAAACTATTAAGAATATAGGGTTTGAATATTATGCAATTGGGAAGTAGATAACCATGTCAACATCTAAAACCATAGCTAAAAACACATTACTCCTTTATTTCAGGATGTTTTTAGTCATGGGTGTTACACTCTACATGTCTAGGATTGTCTTGGACCAATTGGGTGTTACTGATTATGGTATTTATTCTTTAGTTGGCGGAATAGTTGCACTATTTGGTTTTCTAAACTCTTCGATGTCTTCAGCAACTCAACGATATTTGGCATTTGATATAGGTAAGAAAGATGAGGAAAAACTGCAAAAAACGTTTAGCGTTACTTTAACCATTCATATTGTTATTGCCATATTAATTTTAATTGTTGCAGAAAGCTTAGGTCTTTGGTATCTGAATAATAAAGTTGTATTGCCACCCGACAGACTTTTTGCTGCTAATGTTGTGTATCAATTTTCTATTCTAACTGCCTTGATAGGTATAATACAAGTTCCTTATGACTCACTTATCATTGCTTATGAAAAGATGAATATCTATGCTTATATCAGTATAGTTGAAGTAGGTTTAAAGTTAGGATTGGTTTTTCTTTTGGTCATCTATGGAGGTGATAAACTGATTGCTTATGCGGTAATGATGTTTTTAGTTTCATTGATTATAAGAATAGCCTATCAAGTTTATTGTAGAAGAAACTATAAAGCAAGTAAATATAAGTTTGAATATGATAAAGTTTATTTTAAAGAATTAATCAGTTATTCTGGATGGAATCTTTTTGGAGGGATTGCTTCTGTTAGCAGAGGACAAGGAATTAACATCGTTCTCAACATATTCTTTGGAACAGTTGTGAATGCCGCTTATGGTTTGACCCTACAAGTACAAGGTGCAGTGAATCAGATCGTTATAAGTTTTCAACAAGCTGTTAATCCTCAAATCATAAAAACATATTCTGAAGGGAATATTGAAAGGATGCATAAATTAATAATACAAAGTTCAAAGTTTTCATTTTTATTGATGTTATTCCTGGTTACTCCTTTTCTATTTAATACTGACTTTATCTTAAATATTTGGCTTAAAAACCCACCAGAACATCTCGAATTATTTATACAATTAAGCTTGATAACTATACTCATTGATAGTATTTCATATCCTTTCCGAACAGGCATACAAGCCACAGGGAATATAAAAGCATACCAAATAATAGTGGGGTCATTACAAATATTAACTATACCTATTTCTAGTTTCTGGCTATACTTCGGTGGGAATCCAGAAGTTGTATTTTATTCTATTATAATACTTACTTTTCTATCATTATTATGTCGTCTCTATTTTATTAGAAAACAAGTTAAAATTAATTTACATATCTTTTTTCATCAAGTAGTAATCAGAGCTTTGATTATAAGCGTTATATTATACTTTTTCTCAATAGCTCTCAACTCTATTAACTTTGAATCAAATTGGATAAAGTTGTTAATTTCAATCTTTATATCTTTTATCTTAGTCCTCTTAGGGTTAAATAAAAAAGATACACTAATAATAAAAAACATATTAAAAAATATAAAATAAATTATGAATAAGGTCAATTATATGTTTTGGCATACCACAAAAGATAAGTTTAATTTTGGAGATGATATAAACCCATATATAATAAATAAGCTAACCAATAAAGAGGTGAAAAAAGTAATGGTTTTTAACAACCAAAAATCAATTGCTTTTAACTTTCTGAAAATATTAAATGGTATTATTAAAGGATATTACAACACCTCCATTTTCACAGAATATATTAGATCACTTATTCATCCTAACTACATTGTAGGAATAGGTAGCATACTACAAAATAACTTTTCAAAAAAAGCAAGGATATGGGGATCGGGTATTATTAGTGCAGAAAGTAACGTTAGTGAAAGTGAGTTTTATGCAGTAAGAGGGAAAAAAACAGCTGAAAGATTAAAAAAATTGGGGTACAACTTTAAAGGAAAAATAGGTGATCCAGCACTACTCCTACCATTAATATATAATCCAAATATTCAAAGGAGTAATAAAATAGGTGTTATTCCTCATGTAATTCATTTTGAAGCAACAAAAAAACATCTAAAAAACAATGATGAATTCATTATCATAGATTTAAGTGATACTAATATAGAACAAACGATTAATCAAATTAAATCATGTAAATACATTATATCAAGTTCTTTGCATGGTTTAATAGTTTCACATGCTTATAACACCCCATCTTTACATATCCTATTAGAAGGAGGTTTAGCTGGAGATGGAATAAAATTCTTAGATTATTATTCCTCCGTTAAAATTGAGGAATATAAACCTATAAATTTTTCAGATGCTAATCTACTAAATACTGCTAATATTAAAGATGCTTTCGAAAAAAATGGTAAATATTCAATTCCTAAGGACAATGTAATAAACAAGATTCAAAAAGATTTATTATCCGCAGCACCATTTGAGTTATCTGACAAATACAGAAGATATTTATTAGAGAAATGAAACTATCTATAATCATCCCAGTTTTTAATATAGAAGAATACCTTCCCTCTTGTATAGACTCAATACTCAATCAAAACTTTAAAGACTATGAGTTATTGTTAATTAATGACGGAAGTACTGATAAATCTGGAGAAATTATTGACAGATATGCAGTAGAGGAAAACAGAATTCAAGTATTCCATCAACAAAACAAAGGTGTTAGTGCTGCCAGAAATTTAGGATTAGAGAAAGCCAAGGGAGAATGGATTTGTTTTGTTGATGGTGACGATACAATATATTCAAACTCTTTAGATGCTTTAATGAAGAAAACAGATAATTCCGAATTAGAAATGGTAATTGCCAGGTCTTATATATATGAAAGAGGGATAATGAAAAGTGAAAGGTATAAGTTTAATGACACATTTTTAGAAAAGACCTTTAATGGCTATGAGTTAATTAAAGACCATTTTTATAAAAGAGGCTCTGTTTGTGGATGTATCTTCAACAATAATTTTCTGAAAGAAAACAAGATAAAGTTTCCTTTAAATTTAAAAATTGGTGAGGACAGTATTTTTGTCTCTTTAGTTCATTTATATAGCCAGCATATTGCTTTTATAGATCAAGTATTCTATTTAGTCAATGAACGCGAAGGAAGTGCCTCAAGGAATTGGACTCCTGAACGGGTTATTAAAATGACAGATAACCTCACATTTTTAAATAATTATTTAGAAGATAACGCTAAGCTTTCTAAAGCACAAAGAGCTGTTTTAAACTACAATATGTATGGTGTAGTCTCGTCTTTATTCAATAACTTCTATTATTGCTTTTCTTTCAAGTTCTTCTTCAAAACATTAAATATCCTTAAAAAGAAACTACCAAATAAAATCGAAACTTTAGATATTAAAATGAGTAAATCCAAAATTAACTTTTTGAACTTTTCACTAACTCTATTCGCATTATCAGTATTGCTTAAGCAATTATTTAGCGATAAACTTAAGAACTTTACTTAATGCTTCAAAGCTTATTTGTATACTCCTCATTACTAGGTGTAATGATACTGTTTTCTTTGGTTACTCAGCAAAGACATAGCTACTCCAAAACATTATCATCTGAAGGAGAAAACAATTCATTTTGGAAGATATATATAATCTTTCCTTTAATTGTATTTTCAATTATTTTTGGAATGCGTTATGATGTTGGAACAGATCACTTAGCTTATATTTCAACATATAGCGAGGGGATAGTTGCTTCAAAAGGTGAACCTATATTTGATGCAATAACTTATATTTTTCAAGGCTTAGGCCTACACTACGTCTATTATTTTACTTTTCTCGCATTTATACAAGTATTTTTCTTCTTTTATGCCTTCAAAAATGAAAAGTATTTATTTCCATTTTTAGTTTTCTTTTTATTTACAAACTTTGAATGGTTGTTCTGGATGAATGGGATCAGACAAGCATTGGCACTTTGTATATGGCTATTTGCTATCCGATATATTGAAGAAAAGCGCTTTTGGATGTATTTGTTATTTTGTATTATAAGTAGTTCTTTCCACTATAGCGCCTCAGTACTTATAGTATTTTATCCTTTATTAAAGAATGGTAGAGATTATTTTAAAAGTATAAATCTTCAACTTTTAATACTTGTTTCTGCTTTTATAATTCAACAGTTTTTCACAATATTATTACCTAAAATTGATGTATTAATAGGATTATACAAATCAATTTTAGGAGGTGGAAAGGCTTATACTAAAAGCTATGGAATAGAAGGGCTGATGAAAAGTTATATTGATAGAGGTGGAACGAACTTAGTATATCTAGCTAAAATATTAATGAATGTAATTATTATAGCACATAGTAAAAAGTTAAAAGAGTTTTATAATAGTAAGCGATTTGTAATCATATACTTTTTCTTTTTCTTTGGGTTAATAACTTTGTATATATTCCCGATTGGATACATAAGTATAACAAGACCTTTTAGATATTTCTACATTTTTGACACGATAATATACGCATACTTTGCTTATTACTTATTAAAAAATAGAACACCTCAAAACCAACTTTTATATCTAATTTTCATTGTTTTGTTTATTGGTGTTTTTATATCTGCGATTCTAGTTGCAACCGAAGATTCAAACATGTTATATCAGTTTTATTTTGATCAAAAATAATGCTCTATCTAATCTTAATGAGCTTATCTATAAAAAAGAATGAAACGTGTCTTTAAAAACAACAAAGACAAGCAAGCTTAAGTTTCATCTAATCAAATATTGTTAACAAGAGTTAAAAAGAATCATAATTATGAGACTACTAATTAGATTGTTAATTGGATATATATTAAAACTTTACTCTAGAAAACAAAATAGAATATTATCATGATTCTCCATATTACAAATGATTACGCAAATACACCGGTTTACAAAAATCTGATTATTAATCTTGACGCTAATAGTATTGAACAAATTGTCTACACTCCTGTAAAAAGCGAAAAAAGTATTGGTAATAATTGGGTTGAGTTAAGAGAAAAAAAATCAAATATTATTTATAGCAACATCCTTAACCTACACACTGACAGGGTCTTATTCAACATTAAAGTCAGTAAAATTTATAAGGATATACAAGCAAAAGTAGATATCAATAATATTAAACTCATTCATGCTCATACTTGGTTTAGTAATGGTGCAGTTGCTTTGAAACTATATAAAGAATATGGCACTCCCTTCATTATATCAGTAAGAAGTGCAGATTTAAATCAATTTTGGAAATTACCTCATTTAAAGACAATAGGAATTGAAATTTTAAAAAATGCAAAACATATTATCTTTATAAACCCAAGCTACCAAGAGCGATTTACTGAAATAAAAAGAATTAAAAATTTAGAGGACAGTATTTCAGAAAAATCGACAGTGATTCCTAATGGTATAGATCCTTTTTGGATAGATAATGTTCAATCAAAAAGAACTCAATTAAGCAAACCTATCAAACTACTCTATATTGGTCAATTTACAAAAAGAAAAAACGTAGTTAAACTCATTAAATCAATTCAAAAACTAATTGAACAAGGAGTTCAATGCGAAATGACGCTTATTGGTGGTGCAGGAAATCAAAATAAAAAAGTGTTGTCTTTAATTGAAAATGATCCTAACTTTAATTATATTGGAAGGATTAATAATAAAAATGAATTGAAAAGAGTTTTACAAAGGTCTGACATCTTTACAATGACTTCTTTAAAAGAAACATTTGGTTTAGTTTATGGCGAAGCGCTTTCTCAAGGAATACCGGTTCTTTACACAATAAACGAGGGTATAGATGGAGTATTCGAAAAGACCATCGGGGTTGGGGTTAATCCACACTCTATTGATTCAATTTGTGCTGGTATCAGAAAAATTATTAATGAATATGATAAGTTTGATTTTATACCAAATCAAATTGTAGAAAAACTAGATTGGAAAAACATAACAGTAAAATATTTAAAAGTTTATGAAAGTGTTTCAAAAACTTAATGAATTTTAATTCATAAACAACACCAGTTTAATTACATAATATGATAAGATCTATCCTTTTTAAACTTAAAAATCTATTAAGATTTCCAATTAATCTTTATAAAAAAAATAAAATTTCAATCAATGCTAGACTTAGCAAGAATGTATTAATTTCTCAATCAAAAATAGGTTTCAATACTTATATTGGATGTAATGTGGTTATCAACAATACTACAATTGGAAACTATTGCTCTATTGCGCCTGGTGTTCAAATAGGAGGAATGGAGCATTCTTTTTGGTGGTATAGTACTTCTACATTCCTAAGTGATCAATGTGTATCGGATAAAATAACTACAATTGGTCATGATGTATGGATTGCAGCTGGCTCAATCATTAAACAAGGAATTAGTATTGGTGACGGAAGTGTGATTGGAGCTATGTCCTTTGTAAATAAGGATGTGCCACAAAACAGTATTGTTTTTGGAAATCCTGCTAGATTTTATAAACATAGATTTACTGAAGATGTTTTTAAGGAGATTAGTTCTTCTAGGTTTTGGGAGTTAAATCAAAAGGAAGCTCAATTGATTATAAACAAACTAAAAATGAAAAGTGTTTTAAAAGAACTTGATATAAAGTAATTTAATATTCTAATGATATAAGGCTCCTATATTCACATTTTCAGTTTTTTCAGTATACAATCAGTTTTTTCAGTATACAAAAGAAATAGCTAATTTTATTAATTAACGATACAAAACAACCTTTATAAATTCAAGTAACCTTTCCATGCTGCACATCTCCATCATCTGTCCAACGTACAACGAAGAAAAATATATCAAAAAATGTATTACCTCTATGCTTAGGCAAGATATTGACCAAAAGGAAATGGAATTAATCTTCGTGGATGGACGTAGTACTGACAAAACCCGAGAGATAATTAAAAGTTTTCAAGATGACTATTCTTTTATAAAACTGTTAGACAATCCTGAAAGAACTGTTCCTTTTGCAATGAATTACGGTATAAAGGCAGCTGTTGGTGACACAATTATTCGCATTGATGCACATTCTGAGTTTCCTCCTAACTACATAAGGGTCCTAAGAGAACGGCTTTTCGCTTTAAAAGCAGACAATGTCGGACCAGTTTGTCTTACGCTTCCTGCTACAGACTCTATTGAAGCTAAAGCCATCGCAACTGCGTTAAGTAGTTCTTTTGGTGTCGGAAATGCTTATTTTAGAATTGGAGCTAGTAAGGTCATGGAAGTTGACACCGTTCCATTTGGATGTTTTCACCGCAAGGTATTTGATGAAGTTGGAATGTATGATGAAGAGTTAATTAGAAATCAAGACGATGAGCTTAATGCTCGTATTATAAAGAATGGGGGTAAGATTTTTCTCCTACCCGATTTAATGGTTAAGTATTATGCAAGAGACACCATCAAGAAAACACGTAAGATGTATTACCAATATGGGCTCTTCAAACCTTTAGTAAACAAGAAAGTTGGAAGTCCTGCTACAGTTAGACAGTTCTTTCCTATGTTGTTTGTCTTGGGATTAATTTCAGGACTTATGTTAAGTTTTGTTCATCCTGTTTTCCTTTATATTTATCTTACTGTCTTAGCGTTATACAGTGTTGGTGCTTTATTTTTCAGCATCAAAGACGCAAGAGATAAAAAAGAGATACTATTTTTACCTTACATCTTTCTCACTCTCCACTTAGCTTATGGCTGGGGATATTTAATAGGAATATTTAAGGTACTTTCAGGTAAAAGTTTTAACGCAAAAATTAATCGATAAATGAAAATTCCATTTGCACCTCCTTACATTACAGAGGACGTTATCAATGAAATTACTGATTCACTTAGATCAGGTTGGATTACCACCGGTCCAAAAGTAAAAGCACTAGAAGAAAAAATAAAAGCATATTCAGGAGCTAAACAAGTCCTTTGTGTTAATTCATGGACATCTGGAGCTATTTTGATGATGCGCTGGTTAGGAATTAAAGAAGGAGACGAAGTAATCGTTCCTGCTTATACCTATAGCGCAACAGCATTGGCTGTATATCATGCTGGAGGGACTCCTGTAATGGTAGATTCAGGAAAAGATTTTAACATTTCTGTGGAGGAGATACGCAAAGCAATTACTCCAAAAACAAAAGCTATTTTACCTGTAGACATAGGTGGTTTCCCTTGTGATTATGATGAAATCATGAAAATGGTAAATGCTCCAGAAATTAAAAATTCTTTTAATGCTACCTCTCCTATTCAAGAAAAGCTTGGACGTATATTAGTTTTAAATGATGCAGCTCATTCTTTAGGAGCAACTTATGCAAATGGAGTAAAAACAGGAAGCGAAACTGATGTTGCCGTATTCTCATTACATGCAGTAAAGAATGTAACCACAGCAGAAGGTGGTGCAATTTGCATGAACTTACCTGCTCCATTTGACAATGAAGAGTTATACAAAGAATTAAGACAAATGAGTCTGAACTGTCAAACCAAAGATGCATTTTCAAAAAGTAAAGCGGGAGGTTGGCGCTATGACATTACTGGATTAGGAATGAAAATAAATATGGCAGATGTGAATGCAGCAATTGGACTTGCACAAATGCGTATCTATCCTGAAATACTAAAAGAACGTAAACGCATTTTCAATAGCTACAATGATTCTTTGAGTCAAGAAAATTGGGCTATCGTTCCTCCAGCTATTGTGGATGGAAAAGAAAGCTCTTATCATATTTATGCCTTAAGAATAAAAGACATCACAGAAGATCAACGCGATGCCATCATTGATGAAATTTCGAAAAATAATGTTGCCGTAAATGTTCACTTTATCCCGATGCCAATGCTTACTTTTTTTAAAGAAAAGGGTTTTAAAATAGAAGATTATCCCCAAGCATACGATAATTATAAATGTGAAATTTCATTACCCATTTATCCACAATTAGACGAAAATGAAGTAAACTATGTTATTACAACAGTTAAAGATGCTTACAACACGGTGATGCTATAAATATGTTAAAAAGAGCTTTTGATATTGTATCTAGTGTTTTCGGTCTGTTGTTATTGAGTCCCGTGTTTATTATCGTTGTAATTTGGATAAAATTAGATTCTAAAGGGCCTGTATTCTATAAACAAGTTAGAGTTGGAAAGAATAACATTGACTTTAAGATTCTAAAATTCCGCTCGATGCGCCAAGATGCAGACAAAGGACGTTTAATCACCATAGGTGGACGAGATCCAAGAGTAACTCAATCGGGTTACTATATTAGAAAGTATAAACTCGATGAACTGCCTCAGCTAATCAATGTTTTGAAAGGTGATATGAGTATTGTCGGTCCGCGTCCAGAGGTAAGAAGATACGTTGATCTATATACTGAAGAACAGAAGCGTGTATTGTCTGTTCAACCTGGGATTACTGACATTGCCTCAATAAAATACAGAAATGAAAATGAGCTTCTTGAAAACGCAGTAGACCCAGACAAAATATACATTGAATCAATTATGCCAGATAAACTAAAACACAATTTGGAATACATTGATAAACAATCCTTTTTATTTGATTTAAAACTGATAGCCCAAACAATAAAAGAGATTATTATCAATTAACTTTACATGATAAAGCTTAAAGACAGACAAAGAATCCTAAATGGTATCTTAAAGTTGGTTAAATAGTCACAACTAATTTTATCTCTCCCTCTCCCTTAAACTCCTCCCTCTCCCTTAAAACCCAATGCGGCTCTCCTATTCTTATTCTCAAATTTTAAAGGTAGCATTTCCATTAATGCTCGGTACTTTCATTCAATCGATTGTGATGATTACCGACGCTGCTTTCTTAAGCCGTTACAG
>Ga0209075_1005060_pt1 | contig 10256 bp, 11 predicted proteins | sample Stecom2011_FD_187523 | JGI IMG/M metagenome (GOLD analysis project Ga0209075, IMG submission 187523) | Agricultural soil microbial communities from Utah to study Nitrogen management - Steer compost 2011 (SPAdes) (version 2) | ecosystem: Environmental > Terrestrial > Soil > Agricultural land...
AAATAGCAACACTTTCTAAGTAAGGCAATTGTTGTCCGTTTTCATCTTTTTCATAATACAACGGATTTTTCCGCAAGACCAATTTCACGTTTTCTTCCCATATTTTAAACTTAAAAGGTCCAGTTCCAATAGGATTGGAACGAAAATCAATCGATTTGTCTTCCGTGATTTCTTTAGGTACTACCGATGCGTATTTCATTGACAATAATCCTAAAAACGCAGGAAAAGGTTTTTTAAGTCGAATTTCAAACAAAGAATCATTTTTAGCTTGATAATCTTTTACATTTTGAAAAACCCAAGTGCCGGGAGATGCTAAGTCTTCACTCAAAACACGATCGAAACTGTATTCAAAATCGTGTGCAGTCACTAATCGAGTGCTGTCTTTTCCGAAATTACTGTGTTTGTGAAAATACACATCGTTTCGCAAAATAAATTCATACTGCAAACCATCTGTTGAAATCGTCCAACTTTTAGCAATGTCAGGTTGCACTTGCAGTGAATCATCAAGCTGAACCAAACCGTTAAACAACTGAGCGCAAGGCCAAATAATGGCCATATTTCGAGCAAAAGCCGGATCTAACGTTTGAATATTAGCACTTTCGTTGTATCTAAAAACGTCGTTGTCAGAAAATTTAGAAGTCTTCTTTCCACATGCACTTATGCTTAAAGCGCTGCATAATAACGCAATATAATAAAAAGTATATTTCATTAAACCAAATTTTGTTTGTAAATTTGCAAATTGTTTAAGCTTTTTGTTTGTCATTCCGTCTCGATATTTATCGGGGGAGGAATCTCTGATTAAGATTCTTCACTGCGTTCAGAATGACATATACCAACAGTTTTAAAGCAAGTAAAGATAAACGAAATTTTGCACTACTTGTAGCAATGATTATGGAAAACAGAAAAAAAGTAGCGTTTTACACTTTGGGATGTAAACTGAATTTTTCAGAAACATCAACCATTGCTCGGAGTTTTTCCGACGAAGGTTTTGATCGGGTTGATTTTGAGGATGTTGCTGATATATATGTGATTAACACCTGTTCGGTTACCGAAAATGCCGATAAACAGTTTAAACAAATTGTTCGTAAAGCATTAAAAAACAACGAAAAGGCTTTTGTTGCCGCGGTGGGATGTTATGCGCAATTAAAACCCGAAGAATTAGCCGCTGTTGATGGAGTGGATTTGGTTTTGGGAGCTACTGAAAAATTCAAATTGACCGATTATATTCACGATTTGTCTAAAAATGACATGGGTGAAATCCATTCGTGTGAAATTGAAGAAGCTGATTTTTACGTTGGTAGTTATTCTATTGGAGACAGAACCCGTGCGTTTTTGAAAGTTCAAGATGGTTGCGACTATAAATGTACTTATTGTACGATTCCTTTGGCTCGAGGGATTTCTCGTTCGGATACCATGGAAAATGTAATGAAAAATGCTGCCGAAATTTCTGCCAAAGGCATTAAAGAAATTGTTCTTACAGGTGTAAATGTAGGCGATTATGGAAAGGGTGAGTTTGGAAACAAAAAACATGAACATACTTTTTTCGATTTAGTTCAGGCATTAGATACAGTAGATGGAATTGAACGTTTACGCATTTCTTCGATTGAACCAAATCTTTTAAAGAATGAAACGATTGATTTTGTCTCAAAAAGTAAAACTTTTGTACCGCATTTTCACATTCCTTTACAATCAGGAAGCAACACCATTTTAAAGAAAATGAAACGCCGATATCTGCGTGAGTTGTACACCGAACGCGTAGCCAAAATACGTGAAGTAATGCCGCATGCCTGTATTGGTGTAGATGTTATTGTTGGTTTTCCTGGTGAAACAGATGAATTGTTTTTAGAAACCTATCATTTCCTAAACGATTTGGATATTTCGTATTTACACGTTTTCACTTATTCCGAACGCGATAATACCGAAGCGGTTGAAATGAAAGGAGTTGTGCCATCAAATGTACGTTCTAAACGCAGTAAAATGTTGCGAGGTTTATCGGTTAAAAAACGTAGAGCTTTTTACGAAAGTCAGTTAAATACCCATCGTACTGTTTTGTTTGAAAGTGAAAACAAAGAAGGATACATTCACGGATTTACCGAAAATTACGTAAAAGTAAAAACGCCTTGGAATCCTGAGTTAGTCAATACGTTGCACGATATTCATTTGACAAAAATCGATGAAGATGGTTTGGTAAGGTTTGAATTTTTAGCGAAAGCTGTGTTGAAGTAATTTTGCAACCACCATCCCTGCTTGCTCTTTTTCAAATAACGGAAAAGGAGTCCTTTTTCTTGCGCTCCAATCTATTATTTGTTAATTTTACCCCTATGAAAGCTCCATTAGCAGAACGCATCCGTCCGAAAACTTTAGAAGATTACATCAGTCAATCCCACTTGGTTGGCGAAACAGGGATTTTAACACAAAATATCAAAAGAGGAATTATTCCTTCGATGATTTTTTGGGGACCTCCGGGAACTGGAAAAACCACTTTAGCTGAAATTATCGCCAATGAAAGCGAACGTCCTTTTTATGCATTAAGTGCCATCAATGCTGGCGTAAAAGATGTTCGTGAAGTGATTGAAAAAGCCAAAGGAAGCGGTGGTTTATTTACGGCTCGAAATCCTATTTTGTTTATTGATGAGATTCATCGATTCAGCAAATCGCAACAAGATTCACTTTTGGCGGCTGTTGAAAAAGGCTGGATTACGTTGATTGGTGCCACCACAGAAAACCCGAGTTTTGAAGTGATTCCGGCATTGCTTTCGCGCTGTCAGGTTTATACTTTAAATGCTTTTACAAAAGCTGACTTAGAAGCGTTATTGAATCGTGCTTTACAAGTGGACGGTGATTTAAAATCCAAAAACATATCAATTAAAGAAAATGGAGCTCTGTTTAGAGTTTCGGGTGGCGATGGGCGTAAATTACTGAATACTTTTGAGCTGATCATAAATTCAACAGACGGTGATGTTATTGAAATTACCGATGAAAAAGTACTGCAAATTGTTCAGAACAATACTGTTTTATATGATAAAACTGGCGAACAGCACTACGATATTATTTCAGCATTTATCAAATCGATAAGAGGCAGCGATCCCAACGGAGCGGTTTACTGGTTAGCCCGAATGATTGAAGGCGGCGAAGATTTGAAATTTATTGCCCGACGTTTGGTTATTTCGGCTTCGGAAGATATTGGTTTGGCAAATCCAACGGCAATTATCATGGCAAATAATATTTTTCAGGCTGTGTCGGTTATTGGTTATCCCGAAAGCAGAATATTATTAAGTCAATGTGCGATTTATCTGGCTACTTCGCCAAAGAGTAATGCAAGCTATATGGCAATTGGCAAAGCACAACAAGCCGTGAAACAAACCGGCGATTTATCCGTTCCGATTCATTTGCGCAATGCGCCAACCAAATTGATGAAAGAATTGGGTTACGGCGAAGAGTATAAATACAGCCACGATTTTCCAGGGAATTTTGCTCATCAGGAATTTTTACCCGACGATTTAGCCCAAACACCTTTTTATGAACCGGGAGAAAATGCCCGCGAAAAACAAACTAAAGATTTTTTACATCAAAGATGGCAAGGGAAATATGGGTATTAGTCGTAAGTAAAAAAACAGCCCAAAGATAGTAGGGAAATAATAGAGGTAATTAAAGAACTCATCTTGATTTTTTTCAATTGGCTACAAAATGTTCTTTTTGCCCTCTTTTTTATACTCCCTAGCTCTGCTATAGTGTAAAAAAGTCTTAAAACAGAATAAAAATAACTATTTTCGCTTCAATTAAAAAAGTTAGGACAAGTTCAAAATGAAAAAACTCCTGAGATAGAACTTTAGGAGTTTTTTATCTAGAAATCTGAGTTTGATTATAAAAATAGGCTTCATGTTTCAATGTGATAATCGAACTCAGGTATAAAGTTATTCTTGCATTTTCTTAATAGTGGTATGCTCCAACGCATCTTTGATGGCATCTACGTGAGATTTATTGTGATTTTTTAACCGGCTTTCTCCATCAGTCGTGAACACAACATTTCCTTTACAATTGATTAATTGAATGTTTAATTTAGTCGAAAGCATGGATTTATCACGCGTAACTATACATTTCAATGCTTTGCATGGGTCGGACTGTACCTCTGCTGGCACGTCCTGATTGTCGTAGTAAACCTGAAACCCAGCTTGTTCCAATTGAAACTTTAAAAAAGAATTCAATCTGTATTGATTAAAAGCTGTTTGAAAATCATACACACCTTTTATTTCTACGTATTTTGTGTTGTTCAAGCTCTGAGCCTGAGCGTTTAGAGCAAACAACCCTAAAAACAACACCATTATTACTTTTTTCATTTATAAAATATTTTTTAATTCTCTAAGTTTTTGTATTTCTATCGTATTAAATTCGTTTTTTTTGTTAAGCTCGTTGAGCCAAATAACATTCATACCAGCGTTTAAGGCACCGGAAACATCAGTAAATAAATTGTCACCAATCATGATGCTTTGTTCTGTTTTTGTTCCTGCCGAATGCATTGCTGATCTGAAAATTTCAGGATGAGGTTTTTGAAATCCCGCCGTTTCAGGCACTGTTAGGGTTTGAAAAAAATCGGTCAAACCTGTATTTTTAATCTTTCGTTCTTGTACTTTTTTCGGACCATTGCTGATGATATGCAATCGGTATTTTGGTAATAAATAATTCAAAGTTTCCAAAGCACCTTCAATCAAATAATTGTTTCGAGTCAAATTCATAACAAAATATTCTGAAATAGACCTTATTTTCTCTTCACTTACTTTCAAGTTTATGGCATCGAAAGTATCTTTCAGACGCGCAAATCTTAAATGTTCTCTTGTAATTTCGTTTCGTACAAATTTTTCCCAATAGGCATCATTAATCGGTTTAAAAAAAAACATAAATTCTTGGACTCCAGTTATATTTAATTCAGAAAAAGCAGCTTGAAAAGTTAAGGTTGCATTTTTGTCAAAATCGTAAATTGTATGATCTAAATCAAAGAACAAATCCGTAATTAGGTTTTTATTTAACATCATTTTTGAAGAGTAATTACGGCATCTTCAATATGATAAATCCAGTCATCAATATCGTTATCGTTGTACCGAAACTTCCCTTCAATAGTCACATAAGTGTCTGTTTTCAAACGCGGTGTGTCGCCTTTAAACTTAATTCCCATGATGGTTTCTGGACCTGCATTTCCACAAAAAAAACATTGGGCAAATACGTTCTTGCTCAGGGCATAACTTTTATTGTCGATAGGCACAATAAATCCAGAAGCTTTTATTTTCTTGCCTTGAAGTGCTTTCAAACTGCCATTGATCATTGGAAACATCACCTCTCCGTAATACGGATTCTTTTGTTTAACAAAATCAATTTGTCCCAACATTTTCCATGTAACCTCTGTGGGGTTTTGATTGGTGAGTGTTTCTGTTTTAAGTTTTGTAACGGGATTAAAACTCATCAACAAAAGGGCGGCACCTGAATAAAGTCCTATAATAATTTTTTTAAGCATCTGACAATGTTTTAGATATATTCAACGAGTATGCCTTCCAAGCTGGTAATATTGCTGCAAAAACTCCAACCGAAATTGTCGCTAACAACAATAGACCTTCTTCTTTCCATAAGAATTCAGTAGGGTCAAAAGCCGTTTTGAATTCTTCTTGGGTGGTAATCGAAAGGAAATACACTCCAACTCTACCAAAAATGATACCAAACACGAATCCGACTATGCACAAAATGATACTTTCTAAAAGTACTAACCAAAACAATTGAAATTTTGAAGCACCACCAATGCGTAATAAAGCGAACTCGTATTTTCTTTCTTTCAGCGTGTTGTATAACGCTACAAATATACTGATTCCTGAAATGAACATAATACCAAAAGCCAGATATTTTACAGCGGTAATTCCAACGCCAAAAAGGGAAAATAAGCGGTTGATCTCTAATATGGGAGATGCTGCTTGCATTTCTGTGTTTTGCGGAATGATGCGTTGCCAAGTTACTTTTGCCATATTGTTGCGCAGTTTTAAAAGAACCGCAGTTATTTCCTTGTCTTCGTGTGGATGTATCTCTTCTCCAGACTGATGATTGCTTTCATCGTGATCGTGCATGTGCCAAACGGATTCCATGTTGCTTAAAATTAACTGATCAGCTACTTTGCCCGAGGAAGCTAAAATACCAACAACTTTGTAAGCATGTTCGTCGTGGATTTCTCCTTCTTCGGAATCGCCATGAGTTCCAAAAAAAGTGTCGCCAATTTTCAGACCTATGTTTGATGCAATAGTTGCTCCTACCACAACTTCAAAATCTTTCGTAAAAAAAGTCCCTTCTGTTAGCTTTAGATCGAAATAAGTAAAATAATTATCACTTGTTCCTACAATTTTATAGCCTAAATAATTATCTCCGTAAGCCAACGGAACAGCGCTTTCAACCATGGGATTATTCATCCAAAATTCAGCTTCTGAGTATGCGATATTTCCTGGCGGAGCATCAATCTGATAAACAGAAGATAGTATCAACTGCAACGGACTTCCTTTTGCTCCCAAAACTAAATCGATATTGTCCATAGAGGATGAAAATTTCTCTTCAAATTGTTTCTGAAGCAACATCAAAATGGATATGATAGATACAGAGGCTGTTAATAAAACTACACTTAAAAAGGTGTTTAAAGGTTTGAACCATAGATTTTTCCATGCTATTTTTCCTATCATAACAATGAAATTTGACGGTTAAACTCTGTTTTCAAGCGTTGATCGTGCGTTACAATAACCAAAGAAGATTGATATTCCTGGGCTAATTTTTTCAATAACCGGGCTACAATCAGGGCATTTTCGTCGTCTAGACTTGAAGTGGGTTCGTCGGCTAAAATGAGCGACGGATTGTTGATCAAAGCCCGTGCAATGTTTACTCGTTGTTGTTGACCAATACTCAATTGACGAGGTAGTTTATGTTCATGACCACTTAAACCAAGTGTTTCTAAAATTGCCATTGCTTTATTTTTGGACTTATTTTTAGTGCCCAACCAAGCGTTTAACAATACATTGTCTAAAACAGACAAAGACTCGATGAAAAATGATTTTTGAAGAACCATCCCAATACTTTTACCTCTAAATTTATCCAGTTTAGAAGCACTTAAATTGCAAACATCTTGATGATTGATTAGAATTTCTCCTGATTCGGGCTTTAATAAACCTCCCAACAAATGAAGCAATGTGGTCTTTCCTGTACCTGAATTTCCAGTAATTAGTAAGGCCTGACCGTCGTCACACGCTACGTCGGGAAACGAAAAATTTTGTTGTGCAGAATATGAAAATACAAGGTTTCGGGTTTGTATCATGTGTTCTTTTTTTAAATAGCTGCAAGATAAGGAAACTTTGTCAATTGTTTTTTCAAACCTGAGTTCGATTATAAATTTACCATATTATTTGGAAGTTTATAAAAAATTATTTTTAATTGCTTATAACTTTAATAATCAGCAGTATGAATCCAAGATGAGAATCGAACTCAGGTTTCAAGTTAAAAATTTACATTTTTAAGTATTCTTTGAGACAGGTGTCCTATAAATCAACCTAAATAATCATGACCGATTTCTGTTAAACGGTTTTCATAAAACACAAAAATAGATTTTAGCTGGTTGTTGCTTATTCCAAATTAAAGTCATCAAACAGTTTTAAAATTTTCTGTTGCATTGATTGCATTTCTTCCTTCATTGCACTCATCTCTTCCTTCATTTTTAAAAAATTGGAAGTTGAGTCGGAAGGTCGTAAAAAGGAAGGGGTAAAATCTTTAAAAGCGACAACCTGATCCATTACAATTTGATAGTCTTCGTCATTAATGGTTTTTAAGGTGATTGTAAAAGGCGTAATCGGTTTTGTACCATTAGCAATCGACTTCATATAGGATTGCTTTTCGTTTTTTAGGGTGACTTTTAAGCCGACCATTTTGTTGTCAATAAATTGAACGTTCTGAAAGTTGAATTCTGTATTGAATTCTGTATTGAGTGTTTTTTTTATAAATGCCAAGTCATCCAAGGTGGTGTCTGCATTTATTTCTACAGAAAAAGTAGATTCCACTTTTTCAATTTCCACTTTTTTAGTAGCTTGTTCCTGCGCTGTTGCAACAAAAAACGTAAAAAAAACAAGCACAAGCATTCTAATTTTCACAAGTTTTCTCATCGTTCCAAAAAATTAAATTGTTAAACAAATTTTCGTACTTTTGATTTAAAATTTTATACATGCTAAAGTTACTAATTGTTTTTATTTGTTGGTCAAATTTAACTTTTTCTCAACAAATAAAGGAAGAAACTCTTCGTTATCAGAGTGATTTAAATTCATTTTATCTCGACTCTAAAACGACACCACTGAACGATGATGAGCTAAAAAAATTTAAAGGTTTACATTTTTATCCTTTCAATGAGCAATTAATTGTCCACGCAAGATTAGAGCGTTTGGAAAATCAATCCGAATTTAAAATGCCCACCACCGGAAAAAAAGAGCCTTTGTACAAAAAATATGGTGTTTTGCATTTTGAGATCAATGGAAAAAAAATGCAGCTGGAAGTTTATCAAAGTCAGGATTTAATGAAACGCAAGGGTTTTGAAACGCATTTGTTTCTGCCGTTTATCGACCTCACAAGTGGCAATGAAACCTATGGTGGCGGTCGCTACCTTGATATTGAAATTCCAGAAAATGACGAGATAATTCTTGATTTCAACAAAGCTTATCATCCGTATTGTGCTTATACACTGGGATATTCTTGCCCGATTACGCCCGATGTCAATTTTTTAGAAACCGAAATCAACGCTGGTGTAAAATTTTAATTTATGTATTTTGATATTCACACGCATCAATTCACAAATCAAGCTCATGTTGTGGAAATAGTCAATCAGTATCCAGACGAACCTTTTCAAGACTATCCAGCTTACTCCATCGGGATTCATCCCTGGCGTATCGATGCGAATAATCTGAATAAGGAACTGCATTTGATAGAGAAATTATTGCTGACTCCAAATTGTAAAGCATTGGGAGAATGTGGTTTAGACAAACGGATTGAAACATCGATCGATGTACAGAAAAAAGTATTAATTCCTCAATTACTTTTAGCAGAAAAATACAAAAAACCTGTAATTTTGCACTGCGTTGCAGCTTTCCAAGAAATCATTGAAATCAAGAAGGAGTTAAAGATAGAAATACCAATGATTATCCACGGTTTTACGAAAAACGAACAAGTCGCTAGAAGTCTAATTAATAATGGTTTTTATCTTTCATTTGGAAAACATTTAGTAAGAAACCCAAAGATGGAACCCGTTTTTAAAACGATTCCAAAGGAGCGTGTTTTTTTAGAAACAGACGGAATGGAGCTTTGTATTTTTGAAATTTATAAAAAGGCAGAACAAATTCTAGGCAACGATATAAAAATAATAATAGAGGAGAATTTTAATAAAATTTTTAAACTGTAACGGATTGTTTTTTACAAATGTTGCTTAATATCAAAGTCTTATGGCTGTTTGGCAGGAAAGAGCAGAATTACTATTTAAATCAGAAGGCATTGAAGCCTTGAAAAATGCAAATGTTTTAATTGTAGGTTTGGGCGGCGTAGGATCGTTTGCCGCAGAATTTATCACAAGAGCAGGTGTGGGAAATATGACCATTGTGGATGGTGATACGGTCGATGTTACAAACATTAATCGTCAGTTGCCGGCGTTGCATTCGACTATTGGAAAATCAAAAGCAATTTTAATGGCGGAACGATTGATGGATATCAATCCGGAATTAAATTTGACGATTCTTGAGGAATTTCTTTCTCCCGAACGTGCATACGAAATTGTTACCAAAGATTTTGATTATGTGCTGGATTGTATCGATAGTATTACTCCAAAATTAAACCTGATTGTTGCTGCGAAGAAAAAAGGAGTTAAAATAATTTCCAATATGGGCGCAGGAGGAAAAATGGCTGCGAGTAAAATAGTGGTAAAAGACATCAGCAAAACGGAGGTATGTCCACTGGCGAAAGTCATTCGGAAACGCTTGCGAAAAATGGGTGTAAACAAAGGAGTAAAAGCGGTTTTTTCTACCGAAACACCCGACGAAAGTAGTTTGAAAATGACCGATGGAAGCAACTTTAAAAAATCTTTTTTCGGTACCAATAGCTGGATTCCGTGTTTGTTTGGATTGTACAGTGCCGAAACGGTTATCAGGTATTTGTTAAAAACAAAAGTTGAGAATAGATAAAAAAATTCCGGACAAAAATTCCGGAGTTTTCAA
>Ga0209075_1005061_pt1 | contig 10255 bp, 8 predicted proteins | sample Stecom2011_FD_187523 | JGI IMG/M metagenome (GOLD analysis project Ga0209075, IMG submission 187523) | Agricultural soil microbial communities from Utah to study Nitrogen management - Steer compost 2011 (SPAdes) (version 2) | ecosystem: Environmental > Terrestrial > Soil > Agricultural land...
TATGACATTGGCCCGGTCATAGCCTTTTTGGGCGCCTGTATTATCTTCGACAAATATTTTCTTATCTGTTTCGCCGGCGCCGGAAGGCAGTTTGGTAATTTCCCCCTGTACCTCAATCTTTTCTATCATCGAAATCAACCAGGCGTCCTCGTACTTGCGAACGGTAATATATTCTTTGGTGGTAAAAGTTGATTCTGTTGAATCTCTATAGGTGAATTCCACCTCAAACCGGTATAATTCATCATCAACCCTGTATCTTTCTGTTACTCTATACTTCTCTATCCACGGGCTTGACGTCCCGGTAATCCAGTTTGTTTCTGCAAACCGGTCATAATACTCCTTTTGTAACTCCGGAGACAGTACAGCGTATTGCCAAGCGCCGTTTCTGGTTTTTACTCCCTCTGCCCATGCTTCGGCAGCAGTCAACGGATCCTGCGGTTTCAGAGCCTTTTCCAAGAGACTCACCCGTACTTTTTCCACTTCGGTTTCCCCATTTTCAACCGGTACGGAATCTGTTGCCGGCACAGCAGTAATTACAGAAAATAATAAAAGAATAAGAGCAATAAAGCTTATAAATAGTAATTTGCCATTCTTCATATAGATCCCTCCCAACTGTTTATACGTGTCAACTATGAAAAAGTTTCTGGTAAATTTTTTAGTGAACACGCGTGCGAGAAATCTTCAGAATGGCAAATTCACACTGACAAAGCTCATAATTACATATGACCTGAAATACTGCAGATACCCGGCTTTTGTACGGCCGGCAATCGCTCTTTTCTTACCCAAGCTGCAGTTTTAGTACAGTAACAGAATGGGGTGGGAATTTATAGACCAGCCGGTTTTTTTCGGCCTCTGTTTTACCTTCGATAATCCCGACCGGACTGCTGTCAAAGCTGTTTTCCACTTTGACGTCATCATTATATATGGTAAAACTGGAGACGTTCGGCGCAAAATTCCCGTTTTGACCCTCGATAGCAGCCATCCGGCTTTCGGTTTCGTGACGGTTGACCACGTTCAAAGTAATCGTCCGGGTGGATTCGTCAAAGGTGGCCGCTGTGTCCAGGTAGCTTACCCATCCCACCCGCTCGGATTGGTACCCGCCGGTTTCAACCAGAAGATCGAGGGACTTGTCACCGTTTTCCCGCCGGTAAAGCAGCAAAGGAAAATAGATTGTCTGCAAAAACAGCTTTTCCGGACCGGTGAAAATGGGGGCAATCACATTAACCAACTGCGCAAGGTTGGCCATGGTAATCATATCGGCATGCCGGTGAAAAACATTGAGACAGCAAGCTACCGCCACCGCGTCTTCCAGGTTGTATCTCTCCTCCAATTGGCAATCCCCCATCGCCCGGTACCACACATTCCACTCATCCACGGCAATCATGGGGCGCTGTTGTTTCGGCCGTTGCGCCGCCACTGTCTCTATTACCGCCCGCAGAGTTTTAATCTGGTTTTCAAACCGTACCGTTTCTTCCATCATCGAGTTATATCCCTTCATGGGCTGGTGTAGGCCGAGATAGATGTGTATGGAAATATAATCCACCAGGCCGTACAAGGTTTCCAGAATAATGCGGTCCCAGTTCGGTTCACCGGCCCCGCAGGCGATAAGTTCAATAGAACGGTCGACCATTTTCATCATTTTACCGAACTCCAAGGCCTGCCGGGCATACTCCCCGGCTCCCTTGTGCCCGATCTGCCAGTTCCCGTAGACCTCATTTCCGAGACCCCAATATTTGACGGAAAACGGGTCTTCATTGCCGTTTTTCCGCCGCAAACCGGCGTAATAAGTGTTCTCTGTTCCGTTACAGTATTCAACCCAACCCGCTGCTTCCTCCATAGTCCCTGTTCCCATATTTACGCAAATATACGGCTCGGTCTTTAGTTTCCGGCAGAAAGCAATAAATTCATCAGTACCGAAACGGTTCGATTCCACACCATTCCAAGCCAGATTTAGTTTTGACGGGCGTGAAGCCACCGGCCCGATCCCGTCCAGCCAGTTGTAGCCGGAGACAAAGTTGCCGCCCGGCCACCGGAGATTGGGAATGGAGAGTTGGCGTACAGCGTCCAAAACATCGATTCTTATTTTTTCACTGTCCGTGTTTTTACTGTCTTCATCATAAATACCACCATAGATACAGCGTCCGAGGTGCTCGATAAATCCCCCGTAGATATTGGGATTTACTTCGGCGATAACGCGATCTACATCAAGTTTTATCCTGTCCATTTGCCTTGTCCTCCTCTGTTCGGAAACTTTAACATTCATCTTACTACGGAACCAAGTGAGATTCCCCGCATGAGATACCGGCGGAATAACACAAAAATAACCAAAGCCGGTCCTACAGACATAAAAGCAGCCGCCATTGAAGGTCCTATGCCCCGGAAAGGATCGCCCCAGCCGGCAGTAAAGCGTACCAGGGCAATAGGTAGGGTAAATTTTTTCGCCGTCGTCAGTACCAACAGCGGCCATAGAAAGTTATTCCATGATGCTAAAAAAGTCATTAGACCCAAGGTAACTAAAGCCGGTTTAATAATCGGCACACCTATACTAATTAAAAAACGAAGCTTGGAACAACCGTCAATCCATGCCACTTCCTCAATCTCTCTCGGAATTCCCAGCATATACTGGCGCAAAAGAAAAACCCCAAAAGTTCCTCCCAAACCCGGTAAAATAAGCGCTGAAAAAGTATTCATCAAATTCAACTGGAAAATGATAAAATAATTGGGTACAAGAAATAACACCGGCGGAAAGGCAAGCACAGCAACATAAGTCCAGAAGATAATCTTCTGCCCCGGGAAACGCAAACGGGCCAAGGCATATGCTGCCGGTATTGCTACCAAAAGCCCGGCAAAGGAAGAGATAGTTGCCACCAATATACTGTTTAAAAACGCAAGATTTATGTTTATCCCACCGGAGGCCGTGAATATAACCCGATAGTTTTCTAAGGTGACAGGTTGAGGAAGCCAACGCGGGGGACTTTCCACTACTGCTACACCAGTTTCCTTAAACGATGTCACAAGCATCCAAAAAATAGGGGCAAACCACACGGCCGCCATTACCCAAATAAAAACTGAGTAGAAGAGTCGCTTGGTTTTTTGTTTTGTTTTTCCCGATAGAAATAACATTACTCCACCTCCGCAGAATGGATAGAGCGCGAAAGAAGCGCCAGCTGCACCAGACCAAAGAAAATAACGATCAGAAAAATGTACCAGGATATTGCTGCGGCACGGCCAAGTTGTTGCCGTTCAAAACCCACTGAATATAAATAGTAAACCATTGTACGTGTACTTCCAGCCGGTCCGCCCTCGGTGAGAATATAAACTTGGTCGAATAGACCAAACGCCAAAATCACATGACGGGCTACATCAAAAAACATTACATTACGTATCCACGGAAGGGTAATATACACAAACCGCGCCCAGGGACCTGCTCCATCAAGTTTGGCGGCCTCATACTGTTCAGGTGGTATCCGCTGGAGAATCCCCAAATAAAGAAGTACGCTGAACCCCACAATCCACCAGGCGGTAATCACGATAATACATGCCCATGCCAAAGTGGTATCTCTAAACCAAGACATGGCGCTCTCAATAATCCCCAGTTTAGCCAGGTAATGATTGGCCAAACCCGAAGGATATGAAGCAAGTATCCAGTTCCACGAAAACAAAATACCAATCGAACTAAAAAAAGCAGGCGAAACAAAGGCAACGAGCGGCCAAAGCTTCCCATGAAATCTCTGGTTGAGAATAAGCGCCAGACCCAAACCGAGGAAAACCGTTACCGGAACGCTGATAGCCGCAAATATGGTCGTGTTTTGCACTGTATTCCAAAACCTGGAATCACCCCAAATGCGCAAAAAATTAGCCAGACCAATATAGCTGGGCTCGCCGATAATGCGCCACTGGTGAAAGCTCATCACTAATGCATAGATTAATGGAGCCGCAATAAACAAAACAAAGAAAAACATATGGGGGAGGAGGAACAAGTAAGCTCCACCCTCCCTGCGAATATCCTTAAACAAAGACCGGCTCACCTTACATACCTCCTCCCCAAAATACCTTTTACTTATCCCACCAGTAATCTTCCAGAATCTCTTCTACGCTTTCTGCCGCCAGGGACATTGCCTTCTCCGGAGTCAGTTGGCGTGTTATCAGGACGTCTTCCAGGTATATAGCGACTTCATCCAAGACCTCGGATATAATCGGGGACATTTGGAATGTTTTTACATGAGGCAACTGTTGCGAGATATTATAGATCTCAGGCAATCTATTTTTAAGTTCGTCGCCTTCGGCAATGGATTTCCGCGCCGGTGTCTGTCCGGCCGCGTACCAATCAATGGCATGATCCCAAAGATACTTTATCCAAGTCATAGCCGCCTCCATAACCTGGGGATCCTCTACCATAACGTTTGGTAAAGCCAGAACATGTGAACCGCCGAACACCGCATCATGTGTTCCCAATTGCGGAACCGGCGCGGCGCCATAATCATCTCCCAATGCTTCCTTAAATGGTCCAAAGGTCCAGATCCCGGTTATTAACACAGAAGCGTCACCGGCATGGAAAGGCGGACCCGGATCAATGGGAGCGTCGGGGAAATATCCTTTTTCCTGCATTTCGAGCATTAATTTAAGCGCTTCGACGCCGGCTTCTTGGAACGCCGGTTCCTTATAGTCAGGGGTCAATAAATCTCCACCAAACTGCCACATGAGGTGCAGCCAAAACCAGCTCCATGTCGGGCTTTCGTAGTGGGGAGTCAGTCCTTTTGGTGTTATTGCTTTCAAGGCCTCCATAGCGTCCATCCATTCTTTCCTGGTGGTCGGCGGCCTGTCCGGATCCAACCCGGCTTTACTAAAATTCCCCCGGTTGTAAACAAGATAAAATATCCAACAGTCAAGCGGTATCCCATAAACCCGGCCGTCTTCAGCCAAACCCTCAAGGATACTGGGGTAAATATCATTGATATCAATTCCATAATCTAAAAGCTCTTTTTCCGAAAATGCGCGAAACTCTTTTAAATAATCAGGGGTATCAGCTTTACGCATGAATAAAGCTTCCGGCGCGCTCTTAGTGGCGATCCCGGTCCCCACTTTCATTTTATATTCCAGAGAATTAGCAACGACCAGATGTACAACTTCAATATCAGGATGTTCCGCGTTGAACCGGGCAATGATCTCATCCATGTAAGCACCGTCGGCTCCATCGAGCGGAGTCATAAAAGTAATAGTGGTTTTGGCGCTTGTAGCGGGCGCCATAATAGCCAGAATTAAAAACATGCTTAAGAATAACACTGCCGTTCTTTTAAAACTCATAAAGTTTCACCTCTCTGCTTATTTTATTCTTCTCCACAGTACTGTCCTTCGTTTTACCTCCAGTTCATAAGCAATTCCTGTTCCGAAATACAAACCAACCTTCTGACTGCATCACCTCCTTTTTGCTCTAAGCCGCAGCAAATTTCCTTTCATCTGCCGGCATTTTTCCAGTTATGCCAAAGTTCTTGTTATTTATGAATTCATCATTGGAAACTTTACCGGAAAGGTTTCCAATGCATTATATAATTTCTGTCTACCAGGTAAAAAACCTTTTTTATTATTGTTAAAAATAAGTTAAACCAATAAGTCCAACAAGGCCATCGCTCGTGAGCGCCCGGGGTATTAACGCGGAAATTTTCCAAGAAAACAGGCCTAAGCATTGGTAAGGATGAAAAGTGGAGGCAGGAGTTAAAGTACAGGCAAAATTTGCAGATTGACAATAACTGGAGATAAAATATTGGGAATTTTGCCGGAAAGGTTTCCGGAATTTGCAATAAAAAACTGCCCGGTCGTGCTTACCGCGTATTTCTTCAGGGATAAAAGTCCTCTCAAATTGTCCATTGATTATGGATAATCCCTGTCAATTTCCAGTCCTCTTCATATTCCTCAAAAACCAGACGCAGACTTCGCCAATCCATCCCCATGAAATCAGGATTAAATCCTGGAAAATAATATTCTACTACGAGTGGATTTTCATAAACCGCAAATTGATTTTCCAGCATATTTCCACTGCTTAAAACTTCATTATAGCCAATTTCCACCGCATTGATAAAATCTGCCGAGTAAATAAATTCATTATAATATTCTTCCGGAGTCAGGTTAATCTCATCACCTGTACCATCATAACAGCCCCATAGATAATGATTTTGATCGGCAAAGAAATTCCTTACGTCATCCCGGGTAAAAACAATATCCTTTTTCTTATTGACATAGGTATAAGGGGTAAATCTTACCCCTTTTTCCGGGTGGACATATTCGGCAATTCTTTCGGCATCTTTAGCGCTTAGAGCTTGAATTACCTCATCTGCCGTATCCTCAATAATTTTTTTGGCATATTCCGCTTTTATAATTCCTTCTTCATTTAACATGTACTCTATTGAAGTATTTTTTTGATCCCTGTTATCTTCGCCATTCTCATTTTCAGAATAATGCTCGTTTCCTGTTAGCGTAAATTCTACAACGGTTCTTAAATGACTGTCTTCAATTTTTTCCTCGTCTTCATTTGCTATTGTCACAATTTCTATCTCAGCCCGATATCTCCCCGGGCTTACTATTTTCCCATCTTTGTCTTTCATATCCCATTCGGCTTGCCACTGTAAAGACTCACCGGGGTTTAAACTTATATAAACAAGGGCCATGGTGAAAAATTTGCCTTCAGAATACCTGTATACTTCTTCGTTTTTTTCATCTCTGATAATTATTTCAAACTGTTGCCCCGAACCAAACTGAAGTTCTTTTACCTCAGAGTAATGATTGATTAATACAAAATCAAATACAACTTTATCCTCTTTTATTTGATAATCTCCTACGGTTGCAAACATTTCACTTTCTAAACTTAGTTCTTCTTCTCCGGCACTGGATTGAAAATCATTTGCTGCTTCTATCAATAAAGGAAATAACATAAGTAAAAATACTCCGCCGGCAACAAAAATATTTCCCTTTATCTTCTTTTTCAAATTATCACTTCTTTCTTGCCATTTTTGCTTTCATATAGTTAGACGATGATATAAATATTTTGTTCCATTTTTACGGGTTTATTTTATTGAAACTTCTCCAAGTTTTAGGCTTCACCTTAAAATCCGGTTTCGGGCAGGAAATCTTTCCCCCCAATGGAGAAAGCCTTAAAAGAAATACTAACTGTAGTCAAATATATTGCAAGGAGGGACCAGGATGAAGCTTTTACCGTTTATTGCCGCTCTTGAAGAGCGGGACCCGGAGTTTTTCCAAGTGACCAAAGAACGTGACCGATCAGGAAATTGCTGAGGTTTTGCGGATTACCTACTTTGCAAAGGGTAACTCAACACTGGGGGTGGCCATGGCTGCTTTTGGTCAAGAATAGAGTTAAACAGGTCCGGCTCTTTAAAAAGCATGTAAGGTTGTGAGATTAGGGGAAGAGACCGCTGTTAATCTTGTTATAAGTACATGCAGGAATGTATACCAATCGAGATACCGGAAAAAATAGAACTATATAAAAGACAAAAGGAGTGTTAACGAATTGGAAGGAGTTCGACCAACTACCTCTCCCCCGCCGGAGATCAAGACGGCCGTTGCCAATTTAAGTAACTTTAAGGGCGTGTTTAATACAGACAAGTCCGGGTTTAACCAACAAATGCCCGGCCACAGAAGCGATCACGCCATGGTCTTCCGCCAGCAACCCCGGACCGTCAAACAGGTGGGCGCAGGCATCGGCCTTCCGTATGAAACCCGTTTGGAAATGGCCCTTATGCTTGACGATCACCAGTGCGCATTAACAGTGGCTCTACACCAATACAATAAACACCACTGGTTGACCGAGGGCGCGGAGTCCTTCATCAGCCTGCACCACCTGCTGGACGAACACCGGGAACAAACCCAGAAACACATTGATATGCTCGGAGAGAGAGTATCCAGGCTGGGAGGGGTGCCTACCGCCCACCCGGAAACTCAACACCAGCTCTCCTACATCAAGCACGAAGTTGAAGGCCGCTATACCATGCGGGATTTTCTCCGCAATGATCTGGAACACGAGTTAAAAATCCAGGAGATGATCCGTAAACAAATCAAGCGTGCGCACGAACTGCAAGATTTTGGTACCGTCGAAGTTCTGGAAGAGGTCTTGCGGGATCGGGAAGACCTTGGTTATCACCTATACAGTGCATTGGAAGACGACACTCTGGCCCGGGGGATGAGTCATCTAATTCACGAGGAAAGAAACATCGCCGGCGACAGGGAGTTTAATCCAGGTTCCAAACTGCAGTAACAAATAGAGAGACGGCCGGCGGCTCCCGTCCTCTCATAACACCGGTTTATACGGGTCTGTACCCGGCGGTTGGTTAACTCATCAAGTTCTGGAAATGCCGCAGGCGTTGTCCAGGGCCTTTTTGTTGGCCCGTAGACCGGCAAGACGCTTTTTGTTAACAATCCATCTAACGGAACTGCTGCTCAGCGGCGGAATTGTTCATAATAAGTTAAATGCTTCCGTAAACCGTATATAATTACGGCAAAAGTGACGCAGGCCTGCCCGTGGAAACGATCTGTCCGCTGCAGTTCTTGACGGGCGGCGCGAAACGCAGCAGAGCAGCGTCAGGTGCAAACGCGTGTTGGGGCGCTCAACCCAAACAGCGTTTGATAACCTCCACTGCCTTTACCACGCCATCTTCAGCACAGAGTTTCTCTCCTATGGTTTGAGCTTTCTGACGCATAGACTCATCACAAATCATCCGGTGTATAGCCCGGGCCAAGTTTTCACCGGTCAGCTTCTTTTGTGGAATGGGCCGTGGACCGGCGCCCAACTCGTACACACGACGCCCCCAGAAAGGTTGGTCGCCAAAGAAGGGGCATATCAGAGTTGGCCTACCGGCCTGCAACCCCCTGCCGGTGGTGCCTGCACCCCCATGATGGACCACTGCTGCACAGCGTGGGAAGAGCCGGTCATGTGGAGCAGCTTGCAGGACATATGCCCACTTGGGTAATTCCTTGGCCGCAAGCCCGCCCCAACCGGTCGCCAATAAGACACGTTGACCGCTTTCCTTAGCAGCCCGCAACACAATGCGGGTCAACCGTTCAGGGTCATGTAAAGTCATGCTGCCAAAACCAACATAGATGGGAGGGGGACCAGAATCCAGAAACGCCTGTAAATCGGGAGGCGCCTGCCATTTAGTGGTGGAGGGCAAGAACCAATAACCTGTCGCATACGTGGATTCTTCCCAATCTGACGGGTTGGGCAAAACATACCGGCTGTAGCCATACAACTTGGGAATCGGTTGGCCGTGTAAGGTTAGGTTAATCTTGCCGGGCGGCAGCCCCAGTTTTTCGGCACGCCATTGATTGAGCATTTTGTTGTATGGCAGGAACATGGCCTGAATCATCAGGGTATAACTCATTTTATTGAGCCAACCACCATAGTTGCGATCACCCAAAACTGGGTTGGCAAAAGCGCGTGTAGGAGATAAAGCCGGCAAGAGCATGGCCAGGAAACAGGGTATGTCCAGCTTCTCGGCGATATGCTGACCGGCCATTGTTTTGGGGTGGAAGATGACGGCATCTGAATCACGTGCTGCTTCCCAGGCGTCATCAAGCATGTTTCGTAGCATCGGCATGACCTCTTTTATCATACTCAACGACTTTTTGCCTGCAAGAGCGGCCTTGCCTTTATCACTCTGTGCCAGTTGGACGAAGTCTGCCCGCAGAGGCGCAAATTCCAGGCCATATTCACCCACAAATGATTCAAAAGTGCTTTCCGCTGCAAGCCGGACCTCATAACCGGCGCGCTGCAGACCTAATCCCAGCGCGACAAAAGGCTGAACATCACCACGGGTACCTACTGTCAAGATTGTTATTTTCATAGTCCCACCTCATGCCCTGATATGATATGACTGTCTCGTATTTATTCTACACATTTTCTCTTTTGTCTTAGATATTATCATTATTGCTAAGTTATGACAAGTATATTATAAATTTTTACATACGTGTTTTCCGGATATTCTACAACACGGCTTATGCGCGTTGTCATTCTCTTACCCGAAGACAAAGGAATTCTTACAGATAAAGGAGAATAGATGAGTATAGCAAAGAATTTCCCTTTCAAGTAATTAACCAGGAACCGAGGAGGTTGAACCACAATGAGAGTGGCCGCATTTTCGCTCGCCGGGTTACCGGTGGCAGAGCCCGCGGATTATGCAACCGCCCTGAACTCATTATTGGCGAAACTCCAGGTCAAACTGGCTGTTTTGCCGGCCCATACCTCCTTTTT
>Ga0209075_1005062_pt1 | contig 10250 bp, 7 predicted proteins | sample Stecom2011_FD_187523 | JGI IMG/M metagenome (GOLD analysis project Ga0209075, IMG submission 187523) | Agricultural soil microbial communities from Utah to study Nitrogen management - Steer compost 2011 (SPAdes) (version 2) | ecosystem: Environmental > Terrestrial > Soil > Agricultural land...
CAAGCAGGCTGTCCAGATACAGGCGATAGGCACCCAGGTACCACTTCATTTCCAGGCCGATGCGTTCGTGCACCATGCCCACGCGCAGGCGCTCGTGCACGTACTTGTAGTCGTAGGGGCCTTCGAACAGGGTGCGGTAGTACTCGCGCTGGCTGCCCTTGAGTCGCTGCAGGGTATGGTCGTCGTTCAGCAGGCGCGCCAGCGGGGTGAACTGCTGCAGGTGGGCGTATAGCTCTTCAACGAATCGCTGATGGAACGGGCGCAGCGATTCGGCGTGGCGATTGAGCAGCTTGCCGTCGGCGGGAGTTCATTCCAGGTAGCGGCAGCGTGTGTGGATCTCGGTGCGATCGAGGCCGATCCGCTGGAACAGTGGCTTCAACTCCTGCTCCGGACTCATGGATGTTTCCCGGAATGGATCGGATTGCCGCGGGTACCCGACTTTTTGCGGCTTTTTACCGGCCAGTTATGGCATTAGGCTATCAACTTAACCGCCTCTTGATGGTTCGCTTGTTGACCTGCGCCATCAAAGCCGCGTGCTGTTCGGGCCGGACCTGGGTCGATTTAGCCATTAATCTCCGGCGGTTTCGGTATAGAGTTACCCAACGACCTTGCCCCACGAAGGCGGTCGAACCCTAACAAGCAGAAGAAGGAGCAATCCCCATGAAAGGCCATACCTTGGCATGGGCCCTGGCAGCCAGCCTGGCCACCACGCTGGGCAGTACCGCAACCGCGCAGGCACAGGATCGCTACGTGACCATCGGCACCGGTGGTCAGACCGGTGTGTACTACATGGCGGGGCAGTCCATCTGCCGCTTCGTGAACCGCAACGCCGAGAACCTCAAGTGCAACGCTCCGGCCAGCGGCGGCGGCGTGGCCAACGTGAACGGCCTGCGCAGCGGCGAGTTCAACTTCGGGGTGATGCAGTCCGACCACCAGTACAAGGCCATGAAGGGCCTGGCGCCGTTCGAAAGCCACGGCGAGATGGGCGAGCTGCGTGCCGTCTTCTCGCTGCAGAGCGAGGTGTTCACCGTGCTGGCCCGCCGCGACGCCAACATCAAGTCGCTGGATGACCTCAAGGGCAAGCGCGTCAACATCGGCAACCCGGGCTCCGGCCAGCGTGACACCCTGGAGGAGATCATGCAGGTCAAGGGCTGGGACCGCTCGGTGTTCGCCCTGGCCGCCGAGCTAAAGCCGGCCGAACAGGCCAGCGCGCTGAGCGACAACAACATCGACGCCATGACCTACTTCGTGGGCCATCCCAACGGCGCCATCCAGGAAGCCACCACCACCGTCGACGCGGTGCTGGTGCCGATCACCGGTCCGGAGATCGACAAGCTGCTGGCCGAGAAGACCTACTACACCAAGGCCGAGGTGCCCGGTGGCCTGTACCGTGGCAACGACAGCGCCACGCCGTCCATCGGCGGCAAGGCCGTGCTGTCCACCACCACCAAGGTGGACGCCGAGGTGGTCTACCAGCTGGTCAAGGCGGTGTTCGAGAACCTGGATCGCTTCAAGCGCCTGCATCCGGCCTTCGCCGACCTCAAGCCCGAGGACATGATCAAGGTGGGCCTGACCGCGCCGCTGCATGAGGGCGCCGAGCGCTACTACAAGGAGCGTGGCTGGCTGTAACGAGGAAGGGCCGCCCGGCCGGCCGTTTTCTCCTCGTCGAAACCCGCGGGCCCGGCCTGCGGGTTTCTCCGTTTTTCCACCTGAGTCCGGGTGCCTGCCATGCAAGACAAAGAACTTTCCACGCAAGAACTGATTGCCCAGGAAGTGGGCGCCCGCCTGCCCGAAGGCCTGATGGCCAGGGTGATCGGCGGAATCGCTCTGCTCTGGTCGCTGTTCCAGCTGTGGATTGCCTCGCCCCTGCCGTTCGTGTTCGGCGTGGGCGTGTTCAACGACACCGAAACACGCTCCATTCACCTGGCGTTCGCTCTGCTGCTGGCCTTCCTGGCCTATCCGGCCTTCAAGCGCTCGCCCCGTGCCTATGTGCCCGCGACCGACATCGCGCTGGCCCTGGTGGCCGCCGCCAGCGCCGTCTACCTGTTCATCTTCTACCAGCAGCTGGCCCAGCGCCCCGGCAGCCTGACCACCCTGGATCTGGTGGCCGCCTGCGTGGGCATTCCGCTGCTGCTGGAAGCCACCCGGCGTGCCCTTGGCCCGCCCCTGGCCATCATTGCCCTGGTCTTTCTGTTCTACAGCCTGGCCGGCCCCTGGATGCCCGGGCTGCTGGAACACCGCGGGGTCAGTTTCACCGCCCTGGCCAACCACCAGTGGATCACCACCGAGGGCGTGTTCGGCATCGCCCTGGGGGTGTCCACCAGCTTCGTGTTCCTGTTCGTGCTGTTCGGTGCGTTGCTGGAGCGAGCCGGCGCCGGACACTATTTCATCCAGCTGGCCTTCAGCCTGCTCGGCCACATGCGCGGCGGCCCGGCCAAGGCCGCCGTGGTGGCCTCGGGCATGACCGGCCTGATCTCCGGCTCGTCGATCGCCAACGTGGTGACCACCGGCACCTTCACCATCCCGATGATGAAGAAGGTCGGCTTCTCCAAGGAGAAGGCCGGCGCGGTGGAGGTGGCCTCGTCGGTGAATGGGCAGATCATGCCGCCGGTGATGGGCGCGGCGGCGTTCCTGATGGTCGAGTACGTGGGCATGCCCTACGTGGAGATCATCAAGCACGCCTTCCTGCCCGCCGCGATTTCCTACATCGCGCTGCTCTACATCGTGCACCTGGAAGCCCTCAAGCAGGGCATGCAGCCCATCGGCAGCCGCGCGCACAAGCCCTGGCTGCTGCGCCTGACCGGCTTCGCCTTCGGCGCCGCGCTGATCAGCGGCCTGTCGCTGGCGGTGTACTACGGCCTGGGCTGGCTCAAGCCGGCACTGGGTGACTATGCCCTGCCGGTGATCGGGGTGCTGCTGGCGCTGGTCTACCTGGGTCTGCTCAAGGTCGCCGCCAGCAATCCGCCGCTGCCGCCGGAGGACCCGGACAAGCCGCTGGAGGAACTGCCGCAGACCCGCGCGGTGCTGCTGTCCGGCCTGCATTTCCTGCTGCCGGTGGTGGTGCTGGTCTGGTGCCTGATGATCGAGCGGCTGTCGCCCGGCCTGTCGGCGTTCTGGGCGGCGGTGATGCTGATCCTCATCCTGGTCACCCAGCGTCCGCTGCTGAACTGGCTGCGCCATGACGGGCAGCACCAGCATGGCACCTTCCTCGATGGTCTGGTGGACCTGCGCGAGGGGCTGACCGCCGGGGCACGCAACATGATCGGCATCGGCATCGCCACGGCGGCCGCGGGCATCATCGTCGGCGCGGTGTCGCAGACCGGGGTGGGCCTGGTGCTGGCCGACGTGGTCGAGATGCTGTCGATGGGCAACCTGCTGCTGATGCTGCTGCTGGTGGCGGTGTTCAGCCTGGTCCTCGGCATGGGCCTGCCGACCACCGCCAACTACATCGTGGTGTCCAGCCTGCTGGCGCCGGTGGTGGTCGCGCTGGGGCAGCAGAACGGCCTGATCGTGCCGCTGATCGCCGTGCACCTGTTCGTCTTCTACTTCGGCATCATGGCTGACGTGACGCCCCCGGTGGGACTGGCCTCGTTTGCCGCCGCGGCGGTGTCCAAGGGCGATCCGATCAGGACCGGCATCCAGGCCTTCTACTACAGCCTGCGCACGGCGGCGCTGCCGTTCCTGTTCATCTTCAATACCGACCTGCTGCTGATCGATGTGGGGCCCTGGCAGGGCCTGGCGGTCTTCCTGATTGCCACCGTGGCCATGCTGCTCTTTGCCGCCGCCACCCAGGGCTACTTCCTGGCGCGCAATCGCTGGTACGAGGGCATCCTGCTGCTGCTGGCGGCCTTCACCCTGTTCCGTCCCGGTTTCTGGATGGACATGGTGCACGATCCCTACCGGCAGAGCCCGCCCACCGAGCTGGTGAGGGTGCTGGGCGAGATCGAGGCGCACAGCCAGCTGCGCTTGCGGATGCTGGGCGAGGATGCCGTGGGCGATCCCCGCGAGTTCACCCTGTTGCTGCCGGTGCCCGCCGGCGAGACGGGAGAGGAGCGGCTGGAGCGCCTGGGCCTGATGCTCTACGAGGAGGAGGATCGGGTGCTGGTGGACAGCGTGGCCTTCGGCAGCACCGCCGCCGATCTGGGCCTGGACATGGATCAGCAGATCCTGCAGGTGCTGGCACCCACCGACCGCTGGGCCAAGGAATGGATGTGGATCCCCGGCCTCATGGTGTTTGCTCTGGTGGTGTGGCTGCAGCGTCGCCGCCAGGCGAAAGGCTGAGGGCGGCCGAGGCCGGCTCCGCGCCGGCCTCCAGCACCGGATAGGCGGCGGCGCAGAACAGGGAGTTGAGCCGCTTCATGTCGGCGATCAGCTCCAGGTGCAGGCCGCTGCTGTGCAGGCTGGCCACCACGCCCTCGCTGAGGCGGTTGACGTGGGCGTGAGTCAGCTGCCGTTCCCGGGCCTGGAAGCGGCGCTTCTCGTCGAGCAGGCGCTGTGCGCCGTCCGGGTCCGCGCCAACGAACACCGACAGGCCCAGACGCAGGTTGTCGAGCAGGCTGGTGTGCAGGGCCAGCAGTTCCCGCAGGCCGGCCTCCGAGAAGGCGTGGGCGCGAGCGGTCTTGTGGCTCTGCAGCTTGCCCAGCATGTGTTCGATCAGGTCGCCCGCGTGTTCCAGGTTGACCGCCAGTTCGATGGTTTCCGCCCAGCGGCGGTTGTCGCGGGGCGACAGGTCGTCCCGGTTGATCTGCGCCAGATAGAGCTTGACCGCGCTGTACAAGGCATCGACATCGTCATCCAGGGCCCGGATGCGCTGGCCGGCGCCACGGTCATCGTCACGCAGCACCAGGCGGAACTGCTCCAGCATCTGCTCCACCAGATCGCCGATGCGCAGGGCCTCGCGCACTGCGTTGGCCAGGGCGAGGGCCGGGGTGGCCAGGGCGGCCGGGTCCAGATTGCGGGGCTGCACGCCGCCCTCGCTCTCCGGTCGCTCCGGCAGCAGCCAGCGGCTCAGGCGCGCCATCAGGCCCACGGTGGGTAGCATCAGCAGGCAGCGCAGGCTGTTATAGAGCACGTGGAAGCCGATCACCAGGCTGGCGTTGTCCAGCGGCAGGCTGCCCAGCCAGGCCACCAGCGGGTCGAGGAAGGGCATGATCAGCAACAGTCCGATCATCTTGTAGAGTAGGCTGCCCAGGGCCACGCGGCGGCCGGCGACGCTCTGCAGGCTGCTGTTGAGCAGTGCCAGCACGCCACTGCCGATGTTGGCACCGATCACCAGGCCGACGGCCACCGGCAGGCTGAGCAGGTCGGCGCCGGCCAGGGTGGCGGTGAGCAGCACGGCGGCCAGGCTGGAATAGCTGAGCAGGGCGAACAGCGCGCCGATCAACGCGTCGAGCAGGATATCGCCGGTCAGCTCGGCGAACAGCACCTTGATGCCATTGGATTCGGTGATCGGCTGCGCCGCGGCAACGATCAGCTCCAGGGCCAGCAGGATCAGCCCGACGCCGATCTGCACGCGGCCGAACTGGCCGATGCGGGTCTGGCGCCGCGACAGGAAGAGGACCACGCCGATGAGGATCAGCAGCGGTGACAGCCAGTGCAGGTCCAGGGTCAGGGCGCGGGTCATCAGCGCGGTGCCCACATCCGCGCCCAGCATGATGGCCAGCGCCGGGGCGAGGCTCATCAGGCCCTCGGCGACGAACGAGGTGGTCAGCAGGGCCGTGGCGTTGCTGCTTTGCACCAGGGCAGTGACGGCGATGCCGGCACAGAAGGCCAGCGGCAGGTTGCGCGTGCTGCGGTTGAGGGTTTCGCGCAGTTGCGAGCCGTACACGCGCAGGATGCCGGTGCGCACGATATGGGTGCCCCACACCAGCAGGGCCACGGCGGAAAGCAGGTTGAGCAGGGTCAACATGGACCAAGCCTCCCAGAAAAAGCCTGACAGGCAGCTACACCGCACAACCGGGCGGATGACGGATGCGTTTGAGAGAGGGACGAGGGACGCGAGGCCGCCATTGACGGCGGCTGATGCAGGGATGTTACTCGGCCCGCCCGCTTCCGGCCAGTGGCCTCAGAAACCCAGCAGGCCCAGGATGAGGGGCAGGCTGGCGATGGCCAGCAGGGTCTGCAGGGTGAGCACGCCGGCCATCAGCTGGGCGTCGCCGCCCAACTGGCGCGTCAGCACATAGCTGGCAGTGGCTGCCGGAATGGCGAAGAACACCACCACCACGGCGCTTTCCATGGAAGGCAGCCCCAGGTACTGGGTAACGCCCCAGGCGAGCAGCGGCATCAGCAGCAGGCGCACGACGCTGTTCCCCACCAGCGGGCCCAGCTGGGCACTCAGTTCCCGCGGCTGCAGCGCCGCGCCGACGCACAGCAGCCCCAGTGGCAGGCTGGAAGCGGCCATCAGGCTCATCAGCCGGTCGCTGCCGCCAGGCAGGCCGATGCCGCTCAGGTTGATCAGCGCGCCAATCACGCAGCCGAGAATCAGCGGATTCTTGACGATGGGCAGCAGCAAGGTGCGCGGGCTGAGACCACGCTCGGCGGTCAGTGCCCAGACCGACAACACGTTGACTGCCGGCACCATCAGGGCCAGCAGCACGGCGGCGATGCCCAGTCCCTCGGTGCCGAACAGGTTGCCGACGATGGCCAGGCCCAGGTAGGTGTTGAAGCGCAGCTGCGCCTGGGTGTGTACGCCGAACCGTGCCGCGGGCCATTTGAACAGGCGGCGCAGGAGGAGCAGGACAACCCAGCCGATGCCCAGTGCGCTGAACACGGCGAGCGCCAGGCGGGGAATGGCCGGGTCGGTGAGCGGCGCCTTGGCCAGGCTGGCGATCAGCAGGGCCGGGAACAGGATGAAGTAATTGAGGCGCTCGGCGCCGGGCCAGAAGCTCTCGCTGGGAAACTGCCAGCGACGCATCAGATGGCCGGCCACGATCAGGGCAAAAAGCGGCCAGATGGCCATCAGTACTTGCAGCACATACCCACCGAAGCCGGGCAGCGCCCGGCAGAAACGAAAAACGCCGATATCTTGGTTGCGGTGCGGGACAAAGGCAAGATCATTAGCAGGCTAGCGAGTGCCGGATTCCAGTCGCAAGCCGCCGCTCTGGCGGTGCAATTCACGCACCCGCTCACCGAGCTGAGCCAGATTGCTCTCGACTGCGGCCAGTTCGTGGCGCCGTTGCGGCAGTAGCAGCTGGCGCAGATCCTGATCGAGGGTATCGCTGAGCCGGCGCAGATACCGGTGGCGTTCCTCGCTCAGGCTGCTCAGCTCCTGCCATTCCGCCGGCAGCGGCAGGCCGTAGCCGCTTTGCAGCAGCTCCGCGGGCCGACTGAGGAAACCGGCCTGTACCAGCATGCTCTGCAGCATCTCGCCGGTGCGCTGCATGCGCGGATCCGCGGCCCCGCTCAGGTAGCGCTGCTTCAGTTCGTCCTGGGCCAGCAGCAATTGCTGGCGCTGGGCAGCCTGTTCGAGCAGCAGCAGGGCAGCGCTGGTGCGCAGGTCGGCCCGGGCGATCCAGGGTTGACGATGGTCGGCCGGCAGCGCCAGCCATTCCTCCACCGTGCGCTGGCTGATCGGCAGCTGCTGGCGCAGCACGCTGAACATGGCCTGGTAGCGGGCGCGGAATGAGTCGAAGCGGTAACCCAGGCGCAGGGCCTCGCGGCTATCGGCCAGCGGCGACGGGTCGGCCAGCCCGCGGGCGATCAGCGAGTCGAGCAGCGCGTTGGGCATCACGCTGTCGAGCCCGCGCAGGGCCGGATGGTCGGTGCCGGTGCGCAGCAGTTGCAGGGTTTCCACCGCGCAGTTGTTGGTCAGGAAGTAGTAGCGGCCGTCGTAGCTCCAGTGCATCTCCACGGCGCGCCGCACCAGGGCGTCGCGGCTCGCCTGGTCCAGGCGCAGCGGCACGGACAGCAGATCGCGCAGCTCCACCTTGGTGTACTCGTCCACCACCTGGGCCAGCGGCAGGATGAACAGGCGCGAGGGGTATTCGCCGGTGAGGCCGTCCCAGCTGGACAGCTGCAGGTCGCCCACGAAGGCGCGGAAGGACAGCACCAGGTGATGGTCCAGGTCGAGGCGGCAGTCCGCGCCACGCGGGCGCCCGGGAGCGCAGATTACCAGGCGCAGCATGCTGTGGCCCCAGCGGCTGACCCAGTTGTCGTTGGCTTCCGCGTAGAGGTAGTCCACCTCGTAGACCCGTTCGGGGTCGATCCAGGCCAGCGGCGCCTTCTCATAGTCGCGACTGGCATTGAGATAGGGCAGGCGCGGGCTGCACGGCTCGGCCCGCGGCGGCTGCCAGGTGAAATGGGCCTGGAAGTATTGATGCAGAGCGGGGCGACGGCAGGCGTAGGTGGGATCGAGGAGGAAATACTCGAAATTCACTGCCAGGAATTCCCGCGGGTTGTGCAGCTCATAGGGGTCCGGGCTGCGTTCGCGCAGGCCGTTCTCGCTGACCGGCTCGCCACGACCGCCGATGCGCTGGGGCCAGCCGGCCAGTTCCAACAGGCGCGGGTCGTCGGACAGGGTGAAGCGTCGCGTGGTCTGGCCACGGCAGGTGTCGGGCAGGCCGACCAGACCGAGGGTGTCGGCCAGACGGGCGCAGCGGGCCAGCTGGCGGCGCTCGGGCGGCGACCACAGGCGCGCCCGGTCGTAGCGATGGGCCAGTTCGTGCAGCACCGTGGCGAGCAGTTCCCGGTAGCGGGTGCCGTGGGTGCGTCCGGTGCGCTCCTGACTGGCGCTGCCATCGACCAGGCTCGCCAGCAACGCCTGGTTGAGCAGCAGGCGATCGCCGACCAGGCGGCCATGCACGGCGTCGGGCAGACGGGTCCAGCGCACCCTGATCCGCTGGTCCAGGCGCTCGAGGAAGGCGGGTGGCAGCAGGGCGTGGGCAGTGTCGAGCAACTGTTGGCTGACCTGTCGCTGAGCGGCATCCAGCCCGCGCTCGTCCAGCTGCAGGCGCAGCTCGGCATGCGTGCCGGTGGCCAGCGAGAGAAGCAGGGGCAACAGCCAGAGCCGGAGGCGAAGCAGCGGATGGGTCATGGAACTTGGACCGCAGCCAGTGGCTGCGCGGGAGGAAAACACGCGCCGCCCGTCGACGGCGCGTCGGATCGCTTAGCGAGCCAGGATGGCTTCGGCCAGCTCCAGGTCGGAGGCTTGCAGGGCCGGAGCCTTGGCACGGATCAGCTGCAGTGCGGATTCCAGCTGGGCGCCACGGATCTCGCCGGCGCTGGCGACGAAGCTGGCGGCATCCTCGCGGGCGGCCAGGACGACCTTGTCGTCGCCGGAAGTCAGGTTGGTGGTGGATTCGGAGGTGCCGACCAGGGCACTGCCGATCATGTCGGTGGTTCCGATGAAGCTGGAGGCGCTGGCCAGGGAAGACAGGCTCAGCAGGGCCGCAGCGCCGAACAGGCGAATCAGGGTCATGGGTTTTTCCTTTGGTTGTTGGCAGATCGGAGCTCGAGTGTAAACGAGCCGGGCAATACTGAACCATGTGCAGGCTAGCAAAAAGCCATCAGCGCCTGAAACCATGCACCGCCCGTCGGCGGTGCAATGGTGCACAGGGGGTGATCCGCACGGTCAGTCCACCGCCTTGACCATGTCCTCGATGACCTTCTTGGCGTCGCCGAAGACCATCATGGTCTTGTCCATGTAGAACAGCTCGTTGTCCAGACCGGCGTAGCCGCTGGCCATGGAGCGCTTGTTGACGATGACCGTACGGGCCTTGTAGGCCTCGAGGATCGGCATGCCGGCGATCGGCGACTTGGGATCGGTCTTGGCCGCCGGGTTGACCACGTCGTTGGCGCCGAGCACCAGCACCACATCGGTCTGACCGAACTCGGAGTTGATGTCCTCCATCTCGAACACCTGCTCGTAGGGCACTTCGGCCTCGGCGAGCAGCACGTTCATGTGCCCGGGCATGCGGCCGGCCACGGGGTGGATCGCGTACTTCACGGTCACGCCGCGGTGGGTCAGCTTCTCGGCCAGTTCCATCAGCGCGTGCTGGGCGCGGGCCACGGCCAGGCCGTAGCCGGGCACGATCACCACGCTGTCGGCATTGGTCAACAGGAAGGCGGCGTCATCGGCGGAGCCGGACTTCACGCTGCGTTGTACCTGCTCGCCCGCGGCACCGCCGCCGGCTTCGGCGCCGAAGCCGCCGAGGATCACGTTGAAGAACGAGCGGTTCATCGCCTTGCACATGATGTAGGAGAGGATCGCGCCCGAGGAGCCGACCAGCGAGCCGGCGATGATCAGCATCGAG
>Ga0209075_1005065_pt1 | contig 10248 bp, 10 predicted proteins | sample Stecom2011_FD_187523 | JGI IMG/M metagenome (GOLD analysis project Ga0209075, IMG submission 187523) | Agricultural soil microbial communities from Utah to study Nitrogen management - Steer compost 2011 (SPAdes) (version 2) | ecosystem: Environmental > Terrestrial > Soil > Agricultural land...
CAGGAACAGGGGCAGCATGAAACGAATCTGGTCGATGCGATGCCAGCGGATGGCCAGCATGGCGCCCATCAGGTAGCCAAGATAGTTCCAGGTGGCGACCGCGGCACCGTCCGGGGCGCTGAACTGGTTGTCGGCCACCAGGTAGGGCAGTAGCGGCGTGTAGATAAACCGGCCAAGGGTGTGCACCACCAGCAGCACCAGGCTGCCGGCCAGCAGTACCGTGAACAGCTGTTTCGGAGTGGCAGTTGGAGAAGACGTCATGAGCACGGCCCGGGTTCTGGTGGCTGGGTATCACAGCCGGGCAGTGTAAGGGAGGCGCCGGGTTTTGTCAGTGGGACCTTGGCCCAAGGCCTTCAAACATCAGACGCCCGGGGATGATTCGACTTTGCCCACTGGTAGATCCGCTCATAAGCCTCAGCCAGCTCCTGAGGATTGTGGGGAGGCTGGATCAATGCCTGGAGTTTGCCATCCGGGTTCAACAGGGCGAAGTGGCCGCTGTGGTCTACCAGCAGCTGGCCGTCCACTTCCCGATGCACAAACACTGCACTCACGCTTTTCGCCAGCGTCCTAAGAGTATCCAGATCGCCGGTCAGGCCATGGAAGTTCTCCCCGAAAAAGCCGGTGTAGGCTTTGAGCTTTTCCGGAGTGTCATGTTCAGGATCAGCCGTTACCAGCAGGTAGTCAGGCTGGGGCAGCTCCGCCGACAACAGGTTGTTGGTCTGCCTGAGATTGGCCATGGCGGCCGGGCAGATGTCGGGGCAATTGGTATAGCCCACAAATACGAAGGTCCATCGCCCTTTCAGGTCTTCCCGGGTAACGGTTTGACCCTGCTCATTGATGAGGGTGAACTCAGTCAGTTCGCGGGGCTGATCGTACACATAGGTATTGAACTGGCTCAGGTCCGGTGCAGGCGCAGGTTCATCGCTGACCATGAACACCTGTCGGCCCACCGTCAGGCCGAACACCAGTGCAACCAGCAAGAACAAGGCAAACAAGGTAATGCGTAACGACCGCCCCATGGGGCCTCCAATTCATGTTAGTGCAACCGTCTCTGCTCAGAAGAAGACGAAGTGGTCCACCAGCAACACCACAAACAGCGCCATCAGATAGGTGATGGAATATTTGAAGGTATCCATGGCCACCCGGCGATCATCGCCTTTCAGAAGACGAATGGCATACTGGAGGAAACGCAAGCCTAGCGCCAGGGCACCGATCAGGTAAATACCGCCTGACATGCCTGTGACAAAAGGTAGCAGACTCACCGCCAGCAGCATCAGGGTGTACAACAGAATGTGCAGCTCGGTGTACTTGTTGCCGTGGGTGACCGGCAGCATCGGAATACCCGCCTTGGCGTACTCTTCCTTGCGATGAATGGCCAGGGCCCAGAAGTGGGGTGGGGTCCAGGCGAAGATGATCAAAACCAGCAGCAGGGCATGGCCCTCCACCTGACCGGTGACGGCGGTCCAGCCCAACAGCGGCGGCATAGCACCAGCCAGACCACCGATGGTGATGTTCTGGGGCGTGGCCCGCTTCAGAAACAGGGTATACACACCGGCATAACCCACCAGCGACGCCAGGGTCAGCCAGGCAGTCAGCTCGTTCACCTGCCACATCAGCACGATCATGCCGGCGGCCGCCAGCACCACGGCAAACAAAATGGCATCGAAAGGGCTAATCCGGCCGGTGGCCACGGGGCGCTTACGGGTGCGGGCCATCACCGTGTCGATCTTCTGGTCCACCACATGGTTCACCACCGCCGCCGCGCCAGCCAGCAGTGCAATGCCGAGGTTACCGAACAACAGAATGTCCCACCCCGGCACCCCCGGCGCAGCCAACAGCATGCCGATCAGTGAGGTGAGTATCATCAGGGCCACTACCCTGGGCTTGGTGAGCTCCAGGTAATCCCGCCAGGAGATGTGTCTGGATAAAGACGTTACAGCTTCCTGGGCCGGCAGCGCTTTGACTTGCTCGCTCATGCCGTTACCTCCCGATTTATGGTTGTTGTGTGGGATACCGCTATGGTGTGCGGCTGAGGCAGTAATTGATGGTGCCGCCAGATCAGATGAATCATCGACAGTAGCAGTCCGGCGCCCATGGCGTTGTGGGCAACGGCAACCGCGAGTGGAATGTGCAACCAGACATTGGCCAGGCCCAAACCAATCTGGACGGCCAGCGCGCCGGCGACCAATAGAACACTGTTATCCAGCCCACTGTCCCGTCGTTGCTGCCAGAGTCGCACCAGCAACAGGCCCAGATAGAACAGAACAACGACAGCGCCCAGACGGTGGGTTACATGAATGGCAACCCGGCCATCTGCCGTCAGTTGGCCACCCAGATAGTTCGGACCAACATGCTGGGCAATATCGAAGCCGTGACGGAAATCCATACCTTCTGGCCACCACTGGCCCTGACAGGTCGGCAAATCGGTGCAGGCCACCGCCGCATAATTGGCCGCCGTCCAGGCCCCCAGGGCAACTTGCAACACGACCAACAGCAGCCCGCCGTAAAGCCAGGGTCGAAGCCGGGTGAGTGCGGATGAAACCTGTTCCAATACCGTCCGGTTACCGGCTCGCTTGCGTAATCGCAGAGTCAACAACAAAAGAAGGCTGAGCGTGGTGAACCCGCCTAACAGATGCAGAGCGACCACTTGTGGCCAGAGTTTCAGGGTGACGGTCCACATGCCGAACGCCCCCTGCAGAACGATAAACCCGGCAATGAACATGGGCAATTTCAAAGGCAATTGCTCGCGACGGTGCCGAATCGCAGCGATTGCCAGACCGAACACCACCAGGCCCAATGTGCCTGCTGCATACCGGTGAATCATTTCCGGCCACCCTTTGGCGACATCCACCGGGGTTTCCGGGAAGCGGGCATTGGCAATGGCGATACTGGTTTCACTCTGGGGCACCGTCAAAAAGCCGTAACAGCCCGGCCAGTCGGGGCACCCCAATCCGGCATGCACCAGGCGTGTCCAGGCTCCAAGCATAATCACAACCACCGCAAGCGCACAGGCCAGCGTGGACCAGAAGGCCATCTTCCGGGCGATTGTCCCGGTCTGTACGGGTGAGGATGTCTGATGCACAGCCCTGCCCTCCGGATCAGCCAATCTGGGATAACTTCAGTAGGTGTTTAAGGTCTTTCAGCATTTGCTTGCCGGTGTGCTCGGCACCAAAATGCATCATCACGTTTCCGAAGGGGTCCACCAGCAGGATCCGGGGCTCAGCGGCCGGATTGATACCGCCAGGCCATACGGGTGTGGTTTCTCGCGCCACCTGAAGCCGCTCCATCAGGCGGTACTCTTCATCCCAGCGTGCCTCCAGAGAAGCCGGTGCAGAGCCCAACCAGGCGGCGCGACTTACTCGGGGCGCATTCTTGCCTAGGGCGATGTTGACCTGGCGGGTCAGGTACAGCAGCTGTTCACACTCTTCCGCACAGGTGCCGGCAGCCACCAGCATCAGCCACTTCGGGTCAACCTTGTCCGCGCCAAAACGCGCTGCAAGAGGCTCACCACTTCGGGTTTCGAGATTCAGGGTTTGAACCGGCACCACAGGCTGAAGTAATTCGCCCTGGTTGGAATGGCCGGCAGGGTTCAGCCAGCCGGTATAAAACATGATCGTGGCCAGTACCATCGGGCCGAAACCGACCGCAAACAGCAATAACGCTGTGCGCCGGCCACGGCGAACCTGTTCAGGACTGGGAGCATCACGCCTGGTCATGGAGTCAGCCGTTGTCGTTGTCATTATTGGTTCCTGTCTGTCAGTCGCTCGCTGTTATTGTTATTACTCGCTTTTTCTATAACTCGCTACTACCGTCAATATAGTCAGCGCTGCGGCAAGCGCAAACCACTGTACCGCATATCCATAATGCGTCTGCGGCCCCATCACATCCGGCACCCGGTCGGCCCGATAGGCTCCCGGCTGTTGCGGATCTGCCAGCATCAGGGTCATCGGAGCGGGATCTCGCGCTTCCCGGGCGACCGTCGCTTCTGGCAGTGCCTGCACACGCCTGGGCCAGTCCGTCGCGACTGGCTCTGCGTCTGCCAGCACCGGTGGTTCCGGATACTCTGCCAGCCGCCCCTCCAGAGTGAAGAGCGCATCCGGCGTTTGGATCTCTGGTAGCTGATCCCGGGTACGCGCGCCCTGTACCCAGCCCCGATTAACCACCACCGATGGTCCTTCCAAAGGCACAAACAGGGTCAGAACTTCGTATCCGGGCACCCCGTCACGGGTACGGTTATCCAGCAACCAGGTCTGTTCGCCATAAAAACCGGTGAGGGTCACTGGCAACCCGGGTTTGAGATCACCGGCAACCAGCTCAGGCCAGGGAGCAGTACTCGCTTTCTGTTGCCAGGCCTGAAGCAGGATGTGCTTTTCACCAGCCCGGTTCAGTTGCCATACTCCCAGGCTGAGAAGTAGTGGCAGGAAAAGCCCGGAGAACACCAGCAGGCGCCAGTCGAACTGCCATTGACGCGCCATTAAAACGACCTACCCATGCTTTGCTATAGTGAATACACGCTTCGGGCACCGCCCGGAAATCCCAACCTCATAACATCTGATAATAACGGGATACTCCATGCTCAAATTTGCCATCGTCATACTGCTTCTGGCCGTTCTCGCCAGTCTGTTCAGTGGTCTGTTTTTCCTGATCCGCGATGGCGGCAAAACCCGGCGTGTGGTGAACTCTCTGGCCATCCGGGTCGCGCTGAGTGTCCTGCTGCTCGCCCTGGTACTGATCTCGCTCTGGACCGGAAGCCTGACACTCAACCCGACACCCTGATGACCATTCCCGATCAAATCACATAAACAAAAACGAACAGGCCCAGCCAGACAACATCCACAAAATGCCAATACCAGGAGGCCGCCTCGAAACCAAAATGGTTATCGGCCGTGAAATGCCCCTTGGCAATGCGAATCAGCATAATGACCAGCATCAAGGTACCCAGCATCACGTGGGCACCGTGGAAACCGGTAAGCATGAAGAAGGTACTGCCGTAGATGCCGGATTGCAGGGTCAGATCCAGGTCGTTGTAGGCGTGGGCGTACTCGTAGCCCTGAACGAACATGAACACCACCGCCAGAGCAATCGTCAGCCCCAGCCATAACTTTACCTTCGCCCGGTTACCCGCCTTCAGAGCATGGTGAGCAACGGTCACCGTGAAGGAGGAGGTCACCAGAAGAATGGTGTTGATCAATGGCAGTCCCCATGCGCTGATGACCTCTTTTGGCCCTTGATAGGCTTGTGGGTCCGGGTTGCTGACCAGTGGCCAACTTGCCTGAAAGCCCTCCCAGAGCATGTTGGTACTGCCCTTATCGCCCTCACCGCCGAGCCAGGGCACCACAAACACCCTCACATAGAACAGCGCGCCGAAGAAGGCTGCAAAAAACATCACCTCCGAGAAAATAAACCAGCTCATGCCCCACCGGAACGAGCGGTCCATCTGGTCGCTATAGAGGCCTGCCCGGCTTTCACGGATCACGCTTCCGAACCAGCCAAACAGCATGTAGGCCATGATCAGAGCGCCTATCCAGAACATGAACCAGGCGCCGGTTGTACTCTCGCCCTGATTGCCGTTGACCATGATCGACGCAGCGCCATACAGGGTCACGCCCATGCCAACGGTAGCGATAATGGGCCATTTACTCTGTTCGGGAACGTAATAGGTCTGGTGATCCGCCATAGCTGTCTCCGATGGCTTAGCCGTTATTGTTGGTTGTTTTGTCTGCCCGTACCGGGCCAGAGACGTTCGCTGGCTGGCCCTGATCATAGAGGGTATAGGACAGGGTCAGCTTGGTAATGTGTTCGGGTATGTCCGGGTCCACAATAAACACCAGCGGCATTTCAACGCTTTCTCCGGCTTCCAGGGGTTGCTGGTTGAAACAGAAACACTCGGTCTTGTGGAAATACAACGTGCCTTCTGAAGGCGACAGGCTGGGCACAGCTTGCCCCACCATGGCGTGATCGGTGGGGTTGGCAGCAAAGAAATTTACCGTTTTCGACTCACCCGGGTGCACCTTCACACTGCGAACCACCGGCCGGAACTCCCAGGACATCCCCGGGCCGTTGCTGGCCAGGAACTGCACGGTAACCGTGCGATTCTCATCAACCTGGCTGCTGGCGCTGGCTTCATAGCGGCCCCCGGTCTTGCCATTGATGCCAGTAATCTCACAAAACACGTCGTACAGAGGCACCAGCGCAAACCCGAAGGCAAACATGCCAACCACCCCGGCCATGCACCAGGCGATCACCCGGCTGTTACTGCGCTTGCCCTGTTGTGGTTGCTGTTCGGCCATAGCTACGGCTCCCGGTTATTTCACTTCCGGTGGTGTGGAGAAGGTGTGGTAGGGCGCGGGTGACGGAACTGTCCACTCCAGACCCTCTGCGCCATCCCAGGGTTTTGCGGCCGCTTTCTCACCACCACGCACGCACTTCACCACAATAAACAGGAACAGCAGCTGGGTGACGCCGAACATGAACGCGCCAATGCTGGACACCATGTTGAAATCGGCGAACTGCAACGCGTAATCCGGAATCCGCCGCGGCATGCCAGCCAGACCCAGGAAGTGCATCGGGAAGAACGCCAGGTTCATGCCGATAAACGACAGCCAGAAATGGGTCTTGGCCAGGGTTTCGTCGTACATGTGGCCGGTCCACTTGGGTAGCCAGAAGTAGGCCGAGGCAAAGATGCCAAAGATGGCTCCGGGCACCAGCACATAGTGGAAATGCGCCACCACAAAGTAGGTGTCATGGTACTGGAAGTCCGCCGGGGCGATGGCCAGCATCAGCCCGGAGAAACCGCCGATGGTAAACAGGATGATAAAGGCGACGGCAAACAGCATCGGCGCCTCAAAGCTCAGTGAGCCCCGGAACATGGTGGTGACCCAGTTGAACACCTTCACCCCGGTGGGGACGGCAATCAGCAGGGTGGCGTACATAAAGAACAGCTGCCCCGCCAGCGGAATGCCCACGGTAAACATGTGGTGCGCCCATACAAGGAAGGAGAGCAGGGCAATGGCGCCCACGGCATACACCATGGAGGCATAGCCGAACAGCGGCTTGCGGGAGAACGCCGGCACAATGTGGGAAATAGCCCCGAACGCCGGCAGGATCATGATGTAAACCTCAGGGTGCCCGAAGAACCAGAACACATGCTGGAACAGCACCGGATCACCTCCGCCGGAGGCATCAAAGAAGCTGGTACCGAAGTTGATGTCCATCAGCATCATGGTCACCGCGCCGGCCAGTACCGGCATCACGGCGATCAGCAGGAAGGCGGTGATCAGCCAGGTCCAGACGAACAGGGGCATTTTCATCATGTTCATGCCCGGTGCCCGCATGTTCAGAATGGTGGCGATCACGTTGATCGCACCCATGATGGAAGACACCCCCATAATGTGAATAGCAAAGATGAAGAAGGTGGTACTTGGTGGCCCGTAAGTCGTTGAGAGCGGCGCGTAGAAGGTCCAGCCGAAGTTGGGCGCACCGCCCTGCATGAACAGCGTGGACACCAGAATCAGGAAGGCGCAGGGCAGCAGCCAAAAACTCCAGTTGTTCATCCTTGGCAACGCCATGTCCGGCGCCCCGATCATCAGCGGCAGCATCCAGTTGGCCAGCCCGACAAAGGCCGGCATAACCGCACCGAACACCATGATCAGACCGTGCATGGTGGTCATCTGGTTAAAGAATTCCGGCTGCACTATCTGCAGACCGGGCTGAAACAGCTCTGCCCGGATCACCATCGCCATACTGCCGCCCAGCAGGAACATGGCGAAACTGAAGATCAGGTACATAGACCCGATGTCTTTATGGTTGGTGGTCAACAGCCAGCGGCTGATGCCTTTGGCCGGGCCGTGGTGATGTTCCTGGCTGTGGGTATCTGCAACCGCACTCATGAAAACCCCCGTTACCGCCGTTTATTGTGGCTGGTGATTGTTGTTATCTGGCGTCAACTACTCTTGGTTCTTGTAGTCAAAAATCTCTTTGGGCGTGACCATTTCGCCGGTGTTGTTACCCCAGGCATTACGCTCGTAGGTAATCACTGCCGCCAGGTCGACCTCGCTCAGCTGACTACCGAAGGCCTGCATCGCTGTGCCGGACTTACCATTCACGACGATATCGATATGCGCGGCCATGTCCTCTGTTGCGATCTGGCTGCCCTTCAGTGCCGGGAAGGCCGGCGGCATACCACTGCCGTCCGGCTGGTGGCACGACGCACAAGCACTGGCGTACGCTTTCTCGCCGCGGGCCATCAGCTCTTCCAGAGTCCAGTCTTTCTCGGTCAGCTGGCGCTCCACCTCGGCGGCTTCTTTCTGCTCGGCTACCCAGGCGATGTATTCCTCTTCCGGCACCGCCTCGACCACCACCGGCATAAAGCCATGGTCTTTACCGCACAGCTCAGTGCACTGGCCACGGTATATGCCGGGCTTGTCTACGCGGGTCCAGGTCTCGTTGATAAAGCCGGGGATGGCATCTTTCTTGACACCGAACTCGGGCACCCACCAGGAATGAATGACATCGTTGGCAGTGAGCAGAAAACGCACCTTCTTGCCAACCGGAATCACCAGTGGGTTATCCACTTCCAGCAGGTAATTCTCGCCCTTGGCCTGACGGTTCTCGATCTGATCCCGGGGTGTGGAAAGGCTGGAAAAATAACCGAAGTCGTCATTGATGTACTCGTACTGCCAGCGCCACTGGTAGCCGGTAATCTTGATATCCACCTCGGATTCGGACGTGTCGTACATGTCCATCAGAGTGGCTGTGGCCGGAACCGCCATCGCCACCAGAATCGCCAGCGGAATAATGGTCCAAAGAACTTCCACCACCGTGTTCTCATGGAAATTGGCGGGCTTGGCGCCCTGGGATTTGCGGTGGGCAAAAATAGACCAGAACATGACCCCGAAAACCACCACACCGATGGCAACGCAGATCCATAGAATGGTCATGTGAAGGCTGAAAATCTCGTTGCTGGTACCGGTCACACCCGGTGTCATGTTCATGGTCCAGTCCGCCATGACCACAGCCGGTAGCAACAGACCAGCGACTAGGGCAATTGCCCGCTTGGCATGCACGCGCATACTGTGTCTCCACAGAGTGTTATTCTTGTCGGATTTTGCGTCATCCCTCTGCGATGGTGTCTGGCGCTCGCAACACCAGAACGATCGCGAGTGAAAGCCTGCTTATGGATACATCAATATTCAGTGTAGACACAGATCAAAAAAAGACAAAAAATCGTTAAACCTAAAAGATATAGATGGAAAGTTTTGATACGAAATTTTTATAAGACAATGATTACCGGCACCGACCGACGCCTCTGGGCACTGGCCTGGCCGCTGATGCTCACCAATCTCACCGTGCCACTGCTGGGCCTGGTGGATACCGCCGTACTCGGCCATCTCGACAATCCGGAATACCTCGGAGCGGTTGCCGTGGGCGCCAATCTCTTCAGCATTCTGTACTGGACCTTCGGCTTCATGCGTATGGGCACCACCGGCCTTGCAGCCCAGGCCTGGGGCCAGCGGGATGCCTTCAGTCAGGTGGCGCTGCTGGTGCGGTCGCTGATGCTGGCGACTGGCATCGGACTGCTGCTGATCCTGTTCCACCGGCCGCTGATCGCCCTGGGTCTGCACCTGATGAATCCCAGCCCGTCGGTAGCCGAGTTAGCCGCCGAGTATGCGACTATCCGGATCTGGAGTGCGCCGGCGGTGCTGTGCCAGTACACCCTGGTGGGCTGGCTGATCGGCACCCAGTTTCCTCGCGGCCCCATGGTGATGCTGATCATCGCCAACGGCATCAACATCGTGCTGGATGTGTTTTTTGTCACGGTGCTCGGCTGGAACAGCCGCGGCGTAGCCATGGCAACGGTAATGGCCGAATATGGCGCCACCGTGATCGGGCTGGTGATCGTGCTCAAACGCATGCCGGATGGCCAACGACTGACCCGGGCCCTGTTCGGACACCTGTCCGACTACCTGCGCATCCTTCAGGTGAACCGTTACATCATGGTGCGCACCATTGCCTTGTTGCTGGTGCTGGCCTTTTTTACCGCCCAAGGGGCCCGGCAGGGCGATATCGTACTGGCGGCCAATGCCGTACTGATTACCTTTCTTCTGGTCATATCCAACGCACTGGACGGGTTTGCCAATGCCGCCGAAGCCCTGATTGGCGAAGCCATCGGCAAAGGCAGCAAACGGCAATTCAGGGTGGTGTTTCGCAGTGCACTGCGCTGGTCTCTCTGGGGGGCATTGCTGCTGA
>Ga0209075_1005066_pt1 | contig 10246 bp, 17 predicted proteins | sample Stecom2011_FD_187523 | JGI IMG/M metagenome (GOLD analysis project Ga0209075, IMG submission 187523) | Agricultural soil microbial communities from Utah to study Nitrogen management - Steer compost 2011 (SPAdes) (version 2) | ecosystem: Environmental > Terrestrial > Soil > Agricultural land...
TTGTGAAAAACTATAAAGGCCCTGTAAATGTCAATGTAGGCTATAAATACTTGGAATTTAGTCTTGGTCAGGCTTATGATCGTGTGGAATTTGGACAAAATGACTTCGAGGAGATATGCCAAAAATACCTTCAAAGCGTGAATTTGAAGATGCCTATGTTCGAATAGTAAGAAACTCCCCCGTTAAATCCATTAAAGGGGACATAAATATTTTGAGTGAAGGTCTAGCATTCTAGCCTTGGCTTTGATGTTTTTTCGTAGACGATGTCTCCGGTCTGCTCTATGTAGTTCACGAGTTCAGCTACGCATTCTTTTACTGTGCTGGGTGGTTTGGACATTTTAGTCTCCTTCCTCGGGCATAAAATCAAAATCTATAGAAGCAACTCTAATCCATTCAATTTTAGAATTTATCCATAAAACCATATTTAATTCAGAGTCTTCACAAAAATTGGGCTGCCAGCATTCATAGCTTTTGCTCCAGTCGACTTTTCTTGCAGCTAATGAACGGTTAGAGGCTGGAATCAAACCTTCTTTTCTTAAATCTTCTCTAAGTATTGCTCTCATAATTTTCTCCTTTGCTTCAGTTTTCCATAAGTCTATCATATTGCTACATAAAAAAGAAGCAAATTGATACATAAAAGAAAGATTGGTATCAAGTAATTATTTTAATCTCTGCTTTTTACGTTTCTTTTTGCGAAAAAAATATTTGATTTGATAAATGTGACAATGTTTCTTAAATTAACCTAATGTAGCAAAAATGAAGTTCACTAACCTTGAATTTTATCCAGCTGGATTTTCTCTAACACGAGAAGACAACATCCAGATTTTCTTTCCATATTCCAAATATGACTGCCTGACTGCTGACCCTTCTACGGGAAAGATGCGCCTTGAAATTAAAAAGTATGGTGCTTTTACACGAGATTATGACTCTGTTGAGCAGATGAATAAAGACGCTCGGCTTCTTTTGAATAAAGGGAGGCCATGATGGAGTTATTAGACTATAAAGTTGTTCTCAATAAGAGCACATATGCGGAATTCACTCTGTATATTCCTAAGTTTGATCTAGAGATTGCTAAGTGTAGAGAATTTCGTATGAATGGAGATAAAGGGCCTAAACGCTGGTTTGCCTTCCCTGCTTATTGGTATGAAGGTGTGGATAATAAGGGGTGGAGGCCCTTTGTAAAGTTTAGATACAAGGCCACTGAAGACAATCTATGGGAAGCGGTAAGGAAGCTTGTAGATGAATACCTCGCAGCTCATCCAGAGGTAGAGGTAAAGCCTCAGAGTTTTGAAGCAGAAGGCGAACCAGAGCTACCATTTTGAAAAAAGAATATCAGATAGAAGAAAAAGAATTCGCCTTGCATATGCGCACCGTATTCGAACCGCACCATTACGAGAATGGACACTTCGTATTCTCTAAAGATGCCCTAAAACATGGGCTTGATACTTTGAGTTATGACTCTTTTGAGATAGAGCTGGCTTTGAGAGAAGAAGCACCTTACTTCTCGGGGAAGTTCACGATTCAGGAAACCTTAAGGAAGATGCAGGCTTTGGCCTCTATGCTTTCGATAGCTTTGGAGAAGTACGACCTATGAGGGAAGAAAAGATTAAGTCTCTTCTCGAGGCAATGATACAGAGATTGAATGAAGAAAATCTCACGGGGAATGAAGCGATGCAGATAAGCGCTAATCTCTTCACCAATGTTGCTATGGCTACTCAGCAGCCAGACGAGGTGTTAGATGATTATATCAAAGCTGTAAAGGAAAAGGTGAAAGAGTATGGCCAAGTATTGGGCAATCAGTGTGTTTCCTCTGGGAGTGAGAGATGAACGATCAGTTTAAGAAAAAATATTTACAGCCTTTATCTAAAGAAGAAGTGCGGGAAGCAGAAAAACTTTCAAAACGCATTAATGAAGTTTTTTATGAAGGAAGTGAATTAATTAGTATTCGCCTCAGTGCGTTATCTTCTTTAATTAATTATTGGGCTTTAATTGCACAAGTCAATCCAGTCCACATGAAAGAATTTTTTGAGCATGCAACAGAAACTTATGAAAAAGAATTTCAAAAAGCTTATGAACATACCCCTTAAATATCCATAGAGTGTAAGAAGATGAGTTTCCATTCAATGAACATCACAAGCTCTTTAGGCGAACGTTTCTTTGCTCAACACCTGATTGAACGTGGTTACCTAGTATATGGCCTTTTAAACGGCTTTATTTGCCCTAGGTGCAACGAACAGTCCTTTGGCGTAGGAAGACAGCACCCCTTCGACTTTTTGTGCTACAAGCCCCTTAAAAACGTTCCATTCGATTTTCATGATTGCTTCATAGCCGAAATCAAGACAAAGGTCAGGAAATGGGAAAATGAGAATGGATTCAATATGTCAGACTTCAATACCTATAAAAACGTTCATGCAACATCTCCTTTCGACTTCTGGATAGTGTTTGTAGATGGAGGAGAAATGTATGGGACTACCATGAAGGAGCTCATAGATAAGGAACTTCATCCAAAAGAAGTCGATGGAGTTACCTATCCAAAGAAAAAAACATATCATCATCAAGAAGGACGAATGACTATTGAGAAAGATGTGATAATCTTTCCTTTAAAATGGATGAAGAAAATGGGTAAACTGACAGAAAACCAACAAAAGAAGTTACAAAATGCTTCAGCCAAGCAAAGCGTTATTAAGATGTCAAGAGCTGATACCAGAGCTTAACCTCGATATAGAACAAATAACCTCCGATACTGTGGCAATTAGAAAAATTGACATGAAAAGATGGAAACACGTCTATTACAAATGTTTAGCCTATGTAGAGGCTATTCAAGACAAAGTAGATGAATTTCCTGATACGGAACCATTCTTCGGACTATCCGAAGCTGTAGAAGACTTAGGCGCCCTGCTTCATTCACTATTTATATTTTATGACTGCACCATGCGAGAAAGAGCTAGATATCGAGACCGTGGTTGAGCTTCTTTTTAGAGCTAAAGACTCATTGAAGACCTGCTTAGACCATCAATGCCAAAAAGAGCAGTACGCTATTGCCTCTCTCTTACTACACGTCATGCACTGCATAGAAGAAGCCTTAATGGCTTTTGACAAGAAATATTATGAGCATAAACAAGAGATACGCAGAGCTTATAACGCTGCTAAAAGAGCGGTTGAACGAGGAATGTGACCCTGATTGAAAATATGTTAATTATGAAAGGAGTAGCAAGATGAATGAAGTAGAAAAATGGTTAGAGAGCAAATATAAAGAAAACAATTTCAAATATATCACTAATTATCAATTTTTTAAGTATTTAGATGAGTTTTATTTACTATTAAAAAATAATTACTTAAATAAGCTTTGTGAGCTTTCTTTACCCCCAGCTGTGCAAGTGGCATTTAAAAAAGAGCATTTGCCTCCTGAATTTATTGAGTCACAAGAGTTTGTTAAGAGATATTTTTTTCCTAACAGTACTCTTATTACATTTCTACGCCATAATTCTACTCCGGAAATAGCTGTATATTTAAAAGAAGAGGGCCGCCATTCAGGGAATTGGTATGTTCACCCTTTTAAACTCATTGAAAAGGGCTTGGCTTCCAACGGAAGCACGAGGCTTATAAATAATTTCCGACGGGCTAAAAGTGTTTACGAGCATTTGAATTCTTTAAACGACGCCCAATAAAGAGGCTAAGCATGAGAGATCGTAGCAAAAGAAGAACATGTATTGCTCCTAAACTTCGTGTAAAGAAAAAGCCGGAGATAGACAGAATTTTAGAGGAAGTCGAGGCACATATGCCTAAGAAAGCTAAATGCGTAACAATTCCTAAGGGGCAGAGTGTTCAAACCTATACAGCTCGCTGCAACAGCTCTGACTTCATAAGCTCGTGCAATAAAGAATCTCTGGTGGCCTTTCTTTGGCGGTCTATTGAGGCAAACATTGAAGGCCTCAAGACTTTGATGGGGGAAGAGTATTCGTTGACGAGTGCCGCTCAACGCATAGAGATTTCTATTGAAGACTGGAGAAAGGAGAATGCTGTGGAATAAAGATGGCGTAGTACCAATGAATGTGAAATAATTTCTCTCACTTTGGTACTATGGGGGAAAGTGTTTAAAAAAATGTATGATATGAAAAGATATAAACTTATTAATTGAATGTTAAGACTAGAAAAAATTCAAAGAAATACTGAGTTTAGTACTCAGATTTCTCATGAAAAAAGGAAGCTTTTTGCAACATACTAGCAATTATCAGACGCAGTTAGGTACTAAATGACCCACAAAAAAGTTAAAGAAGGCACTCAAGAATCGATTTCTCTATGAAGAAGCGTTTGTGCAAGACAAAATGGTAGAGTGAAAGATGAAGATATGGTACAGTCCCTCAGGTGAAATATCTCCTAATGGGTGTTGGGTAGGCTCTCATTATCTGGCAGATACTCACAGAATGGAAAACCGATAAACACTTGGTTGCATAATGAAATATTTACTTTTTTTAGCAATTGGCATGAGTCTAGCTAGCTGTGCAAGAGATTATAAAGCTCTTAAGCCTGACCATGTAGCCATTAGAACGGGCATCGACTTTGAAATTCAAGAAGGGTGTAAAACCATAACTAAACCGTCCGTGAGTGGATGTATGGAGTGGAATTTGGGGCGCCCATGAAATGGATCCAGGCCAGAGAAATGTTGCCCCATTATGGAAAGGCAGTGATTCTAGCCAAAAAGTCTATATATATTAGACCTGGCCAAGAAAACAAATCCACATTCTTCACCGTTCATTTGGTTCATCCACATGACTTCTTTCCAGAATTCGACAAGTCTCTCTACTTTTGGTGTAAAGCGGCTTTACATGTGGAACAAAAACATGAGTTCAATATTCAAAAATATCTAGAAGAAAAGTCTCAATCTCATATCGGTGAGATGGAAAGAACTTATCTTAAGCTCACTCCTTTAGACTACTGGCTAGACTTAACCGATCCAGAGCCGAAAGTCGACTTCGATATTTCATAATTGCTTGCAAAAAAAAGTAAAGCGGCCACGGGGTGTGGCCTTTTTTTATATTGTCAAATAAAATATTTAGTTTATATTCAGGTAAAGCAATCAAGGGACTATGGACGAGATATATATCAATATTCCCGGCAAGCCGATTGCAAAGCAAACCCATAGAGAATGTGTAAAAGTAGATTGGAAAAAGCATGAGTTACGCAGGTGGCCCTATTTTCCACAAGCCAAGGAAGCGGCCGAAGTCCGCAAAATCATACAAGCTCAGTATCAGGGCGCTTTGTTGGACTCTGCTCTTTTTGTTCGGTTTGTGTTTCATCTCGGCGTGCCTAAGTCATGGACTAAAACCCAAAGGAATATGGCCCTCGATGGACGTATTCTCCCAATCTCAAAGCCAGACGCTTCCAACCTAGCCAAGTTCTATGAAGATTGCATGAAAGGAATAATCTACAAAGATGATGCAAAGATTGTCTGGGTATCACCCATAAAGAAGTATGACGAACAAGCTTACACGGAAATCTATATTACCCCGTTCAGATTCGAAGACTACCAGAGATTTCAGGGACTGGCTGCCTAAGGAAAAGCTCGATGAGCTGATTGAAAAATCTCAACGCAACGATCTTTCTTTTGAAGAAAAGCAAATTCTCATTGAAGAAATGAGCTATTTTGGTTGTCCCACAGAAGACATTGCTACGCTTTTAAATACCACAGTCGTCTATATAGATCGCAACTTTAGAGATGTTCTTAATCGGGCATTAGTCCGATGGAGATTAGACCTGCGTAAAGCTCAAGTACGTAATGCTCAAGAGGGAATTGGAAGTACCGCGATGCTCATCTGGCTTGGAAAACAATACTTAGCTCAGAAAGAAGACCCTCATTTGGATATTAAAAAAGAAAAATTTGACGAGTTTATCGAATGGATGCGTTCTCAGGCTCCTTCTACGGAATATCACCAAAACAACATGACTTCATCGTCAATGCCAATGCACGAAACAACATAGCCATAGGCTCTGTCCGTTCTGGAAAGACCTTCGCGGCGAATATTCGTATTGCTCGTGAAATCAGTGAAGCTCCTCCGGGAGATGGAATGTTTCTAGGCGTTTCGAGAGAAACTCTCCAGAGAAATATCATCTTACCATTCTGTGAGTGGCTAAGCATTCCTCCTCCTTCTTCTAAGGCTTCTTCTATGACGCTTTGGGGCAGAAGAATCCATTTGGTCGGAGCTCCCGATGAGAGAGCGCAGGACAAAATTACGGGCTCTACGCTCACGTTTGCATACGTGGATGAGCTCACTCTTATGCCCTATGGCCTCTTCCAGATGCTGAAAAGCCGGATTTCCAATAAAGGAGCCCGTCTTTTTGCTACTTCAAACCCCGATTCTCCTTTCCATTGGGTGAAAAAAGAGCTAATAGACAACAAAGAAATCGATTTGAAGTGGTGGTCTTTCACTATGGAAGATAATCCAGCCTTAGACCCCTCTTTTGTCCAGAACATCAAAAAAGAGTACACAGGCATTTGGTATCAACGCTACATAGAAGGCAAATGGGTGCTCGCTGAAGGCGCTATTTACCCCTTCTTTGACAATAACATTCATATCATTGACCATCCGCCGGGCTTTGCCAAAGAATATATCGTTGGAGTGGACTATGGAACCACCAATCCATGTGTTTTTGTTTTAATTGGAATCGATAGAACCCAATTTCCTAATATTTGGTGTGAAAAAGAATACTTTTATGATAGTTCACGGACAAATCGCCATAAATCTGATTCCGAATATGTCGACGATCTGGCAAAATTCATCGATGGTTACCCAGTAAAAGCAATTTATGTCGACCCTTCAGCCTCTTCTTTCAAAGTTGAATGCAGAAAAAACGGAATTTCTCAAGTTTTTGATGCAGAAAACGACGTCCTCAATGGAATCCGATTCCAAAACAAGCTTTTGGTTAACGGAACATACAAGATATGTGCTAACTGTAGGACCACTATTGAGGAGTACGGAAACTATCTTTGGGACAAAAAAGCCTCAGAAAATGGTGTTGAAAAGCCCATTAAAAGAAATGACCATACTAAAGATGCGGAACGTTACGCGCTATTTACTCACTTATTCAATAAAGATTCCCAAAGATTAACGCCACAAGATATCGATACGATGTGGATGAAAGCTCAAGGTCTTACACCAGACCTTCCTTATCCATTTAGAAATCCAGCAAATTTATATAGATAATTTTTAAATTTCCTTGCCCGCAAAGTTAACGACGCTGCATTTTTTAAAATTTATGTAGATGAAATAATTTTAACTTGCTATGCATTCCTAAAAAAGGAGTCTTTGTGAAGCAACGTCCTGTAGATGAGAATGGTAAAAGAATTATTTTAGTTCAAATTGATCCAAAATATCTGTTAGACTCAGACCGCGATAAGTATTATCGCCAAAAAGAATTGGAAAAACGGGAGAATCTAATGGATTATATATCGATGGTTAAAGCCCTAAAAGAAGGCAAGAAAGCCACTCGTCCTTCATGGGAGCCACATATGTATGTTTGGTTTGATTTGGACATGATTTTGCATACTCACCCTTACTGGCCTGATCAACAAAAAGTATGGGACAAAAATGCTTTTCCCTATATCTGCGAAAAAGATGATGCCACTTGTAATGACTGGCTTGTAGTCGATGCATAATATTGACATTCTCTGTCCCCACATTGGGGTCTTAGTTCTATTGATTTTATTGACTTTAAGGCTTGGAGAGAGAGCTTTACATGCTTGGCTATGTGTGATAGCAGTGGCTATGAATCTCTTTGTCTCCAAGCAAATCTCTCTTTTTGGCCTAGAGGTAACAGCTACCGATGCACTGGCTGTGAGCTATCTACTTGGATTTAATCTATTGCAAGAATTTTATGGCAAACAAGTAGCTAGAACTCACCTTCTCATTTCTTTTCTAGTCTCTACAGGCTTCGTTCTTCTCTCTTTATTTCATTTGGGGTATGAGCCGAGTGTCCACGATGTAACGCATGGGGCTTTCGCTCTCATTTTAGCCCCTCTTCCTCGTATAATAGGAGCTTCCCTTCTCACGTTTGTGGTAGTCCAAGCTTTTGATATTGGCTTTTTTGGCTGGCTTCGAGAGAAGTTTGAAGGAAGGCAACTTTTGGTGAGACTAGTCGTATGCCTTATAGCTTCTCAGATTATAGACACATTTCTCTTTAGCTTTTTAGCTCTCTATGGACAAGTTGCTAATCTTTGTGCTATCATTGGGGTAAGCTTTGGTTTTAAATGTATTGTCATTGCTTTGAGCGCACCTTTAGGGGCCTTTGCTTCTCGGGTAATGAAAATACCTTTACCTAACTTCCAGTTTCTTCATAACTACCTATCTAGGTAGGCATTCCAATTTTTGTGTCGCAGCAATAGCCCTCTCCTGAGGGCTTTTTTTTGCTTTGCATATGTAAAGAATTTATTTTAAAGTAAAGTAAAAAAAGTGTTTTACACCTATGTCCTTATTCCCCCAGCTTGATCTAAATTATTACATTCCTCAAGACGATAAAAATTTACTGGTGAAAATGGATAGGGCTTACACGCAAGCCATTACCATCAATCAGGCATTTTGGTCTGAAGCAGACATGGACACTAGATTCCGTGAAGGTGATCAACAGCTATGGTCTGATCTATTTGGAAACCTTCCCTCATTCCGCAAAAGAGTTTTCAACTTCAATCGCATCCGCCGTGTTTGCAATATGATCACTGGCTATCAACGGAAAAACAGAAAGACTACCGTTATCACTCCTCGAGAAAACTCTGATAATGTCACAGCTGCTCAGTTTACAAAGCTCATGTTCTGGCTCATGGACTATGCTGATGGCTATGAAATGATCTCTAAAGCCTTCGATGGCTCTATTACCACAGGCATGAACTTAATCAATGTGTGGCTGGATTACCGCAATGACCCTATATCTGGAGATCCACGAATAGACCAGATTGCCTACAATTCCTTTATCATTGACCCCTACTTTCGAAAACCAGACCTATCCGATTGTAACTTCATTTGGCTTAGACGCTTCTACACTAAGCCTGAGATTAAATCTCTATTACCTAATAAAAAAGATGAAATAGATGCCCTTCAAGCAGGAGGGTATAGAGATGGTAAGTTCCAGTTTATGCCCGAAAGCTATCAATATGGCATGCAAAACTTAATGACCTACGATGAATATTGGTATAGAGACTATCGAGAAGCGACCATTCTGGTGGATACTCAAAATGGAGATACAACTGAATGGAAGGGAAGTAAAGACAATCTTAAGGCATTTTTAAAAGCTCATCCGTCAGTAGAGGCTCTTACTGAAACTGTTCCGACTGTCAATCTCGGAATCGTAGTGCAAGGAAGGGTAATGTATCATGGAAGAAATCCATTGAACATCGATATGTACCCATTTGTTCCATTCTTTTGTTACTTCAATCCAGATATGCCTTATTTTCCATGGAGAATCCAAGGCGTTGTGAGAGGTCTTAGAGATAGCCAATACTTGTACAATAGACGTAAAATTATAGAACTCGACATTCTAGAATCTCAAGTCAACTCAGGCTTCAAATACAAAGAAAATGCTCTTGTAAACCCAAGCGATATTTATCTCTCTGGCCAAGGCAGGGGAATAGCACTTAAACAAGAAGCCCAGATGTCAGACGTGGAGGCTATCCAAGCTCCTCAGATTCCACCGTCCATGATTCAGCTTTCCGAAATTCTTGGAAGAGAAATTCAAGAAATTAGCGGTGTCAACGAGGAACTGCTAGGTTCTGCAATGGACGATAAAGCAGGCGTTCTATCGATGCTGCGTCAAGGAGCTGGACTTACCACACTTCAAATCTTGTTCGATCAATTAGATCTCTCGCAAAAGCTTTTAGGCCGCTTACTTCTTCATACTATGCAGGCTAATTTTACGCCGGGTAAGGTAAAAAGAATTATTGGGGAAGAACCGTCTCCGGAATTCTACCATAAAGCTTTTGGAAAATATGACGCGGTGGTGGAAGAGGGCTTGAATACCTCTACTCAAAGGCAAATGCAATTTGCACAGCTCTTGCAGCTTCGAGAATTGGGGCTTCCGATTACCTCCGAAATACTCGTGGAAAACTCTACTCTCTCTAATAAACAGCAGCTCGTAGAAAATATAACTCAAGCTGAGCAGCAACAATCTCAGATGCAGCAGCAGCAAGCGCAGATGCAAATAGAGCTTCTTAAAGCACAAATTGAAAAACTTCAAGCCTCCGCAATTGCTGATAATGGCC
>Ga0209075_1005067_pt1 | contig 10242 bp, 6 predicted proteins | sample Stecom2011_FD_187523 | JGI IMG/M metagenome (GOLD analysis project Ga0209075, IMG submission 187523) | Agricultural soil microbial communities from Utah to study Nitrogen management - Steer compost 2011 (SPAdes) (version 2) | ecosystem: Environmental > Terrestrial > Soil > Agricultural land...
TGTCTTGTCTGTTCAGGATTCCTCCGAAAATTTTCGGGTGTAGCGTTTTTACTCTTCCTCCTAGAATCGAGGGATAATCAGTTACGGATTCTACAGGAACTACAGGAATCCCTAAATTCTTGATAAAATCTTCTGTTCCTCCAGTAGAATAGAGGGTTACATTAAGCTCGTGTAATCTCTTTACAATCGGTTCTAATCCGTCTTTAGAAAAGACAGAAATCAGTGCAGACTGAATTTTTTTAGTTGCATTCATGTTGTTGTGTTGTTGTTTTTTAGAAAGGTGCAAAGGTATAGTTTTTTGTTTAATTTTTTAAGATAAATAAAACTGCACAAAAAGAGTATATCTATAAAAACATAAATCTCAAATAATAGTTATCTTTGCTTTATGAACGATAATTTGAATCCGACAAACCACAATTATTCATCAGAAGAACTCGATGTAGAAAAAAAATTACGTCCGTTGTCTTTTGATGATTTTGCAGGGCAGGAGCAGATATTGGAGAATTTACAGATATTTGTAAAAGCAGCCAATATGAGAGGAGAAGCCCTTGATCATACTTTGTTTCACGGTCCCCCAGGGCTAGGAAAAACAACTTTAGCTAATATTTTGGCTGCTGAACTTGGAGTTGGAATAAAAATCACATCAGGACCTGTATTGGACAAACCGGGAGATTTAGCAGGACTGCTTACGAATCTCGAAGAAAGAGACATCTTGTTTATTGATGAAATTCATAGGTTAAGCCCTATTGTAGAAGAATATCTGTATTCGGCTATGGAGGATTTTAAAATTGATATAATGATTGAATCCGGCCCGAACGCAAGAACGGTTCAGATCAACCTGAATCCTTTTACACTTGTTGGAGCAACTACTCGTTCGGGATTACTTACTTCGCCTATGCGAGCAAGATTCGGTATTCAATCCAGATTACAATATTATAATAAAGAATTACTTACAGCAATTGTTGAAAGAAGCTCCTCTATTTTGAAAGTTCCAATTTCGTACGAAGCAGCTATTGAAATTGCGGGCAGAAGCAGAGGAACGCCAAGAATTGCAAACGCTTTACTCAGAAGGGTTCGTGATTTTGCTCAAATCAAAGGTAATGGAAGTATTGATATTGAGATTGCTAAATTCGCTCTAAAAGCTCTGAATGTCGATACTTATGGGTTGGATGAAATGGATAATAAAATCCTTATAACCATTATTGAAAAGTTTAAAGGAGGTCCTGTTGGCATTTCAACTTTGGCAACAGCAGTTTCGGATAGTGCAGAAACTATCGAAGAGGTGTACGAGCCATTTTTGATTCAAGAAGGATTTTTGCTCCGTACTCCAAGAGGGCGCGAAGTTACCGAAAAAGCTTATAAACATTTAGGCAAGGTAAATAACAACCTTCAGGGAGGTCTGTTTTAAACTTTGTTAAAACGGGAAGAATTTTTTTAACAAAACAAGCTTTTTTTGATACATAAATAATTATCTTTGGGGCTTTATAAATCTGTAAAGGATTCATTTTTAGCCACTTTATTCTTATGCCTTTTAAAAAAAATGACATTCATTTTGAGATATCTGAGCGAAAGATTCTGTTACGGATAATTGATTTAATAGTTGTTCTGTTGAGTCTTTATTTTGTGATTAATTTCTTTGATTTCAATTATTTTAGAGATACTTCAGGGATTATTTTTCAAGTAGTTTTACTGTGTTGTTATCTGACTTTCTTCGGGACAGTTTTCGATATGTATAATCTGGCGATTGCAAGTGATAAATTACAGATTACTAAAAGCATATTTCTGACCACATCCGCAACCTCTTTAGTTTATTTATTAACGCCTGTTTTAACGCCTGTTTTACCGGGAAATAGAACTCAAATAATCTATTTTTATTTGGCTATACTAATTCCTTTACTAATTTGGAGATGGCTTTATTTGAGTTTTTTGACAGCTCCGAGATTTACTAAAAAATCAGTTATTATATGCAAAGGAAAAAGACTTCACAAATTAGTCTTTGCTTTAGAAGAAGGAAATCCATACTACAAAATTGTAGGGTTTTTTGACTCTGATTCCAGTTCGAATAGCTCCAAAGTAGAAAATAAAAGGATTGAAAGACTCGAAACGGCTCAAGATGTTGAGAATTTTGTCAAAGAAAATCGAATTCACGAAATAATTATTGGACCTAATACTGATATAAGCTGTATCCACACTGTGTTGCTCAAACTTATGGAAGAAGGTGTGGGGATAAAAGATTACTCACATATTTACGAAAGTTCCTTCTATAAGATTCCGGTAGATTTGATTGAAAAAGACTTTTACAGACATTTTCTTTTTAGCAGAAGCAATAATAACAGATTGTATTTATTGTTAGTCAGATTTGGAGAAATTATTTTTTCTATCATAGGACTGATAGGGCTGTTGATTATACTTCCTTTTATATTGCTGGGTAATGTTATAGGAAATAAAGGACCTTTGTTTTATACACAAGAAAGAGTTGGCAGAAATGGTAAAACATTTAACATTATCAAACTTCGGACAATGGTTAAAAATGCCGAAAAAGACGGAGCGGTTTTTGCACAAAAAAAAGATGCCCGAATTACTCCTTTCGGACGGTTTTTAAGAAAATCGAGAATAGATGAAATTCCGCAACTCGTAAATGTATTAAAAGGAGAAATGTCAGTTATAGGGCCAAGACCCGAACGAGCCTATTTTGTTAATCAAATTTCGGAAAAAATGTCTTTATATTCTACCAGACATGCTGTAAAACCTGGGCTAACGGGCTGGGCACAAATAAATTATAAATATGGCGATTCTATTGAGGACAGTGTTGAAAAGCTAAAATATGATTTGTTTTATATCAAACACAGGGGTTTGTTTTTAGATGCGAATATTGTCGTAAAAACTATCGGAACTGTTTTGTTTTATAGAGGACAATAATTTTATAAATAGACAAAGAACAGAAAATCATCTGTTTTTCCGTTCTCTAAATTTAAGCCAAGAGGTTTTTCACAACGCTCGAAATGGTTTTTCCGTCTGCTTGTCCTGCCATTCTTTTATTAGCCTCTCCCATAACTTGACCCATTTGAGCAATTCCATTTGCTCCGGTGTCAGCTATAATTTGAGCTATAATCTCTCTTATTTCTTCTTCTGATAATTGAGCAGGAAGGAATTTTTCGATAATTTTCGCCTGTTCAATTTCAGGTTGCGCAAGGTCTTCTCGTCCTTGTTCAATATAGATTCTTGCAGATTCCTTGCGTTGTTTTACCAATCGCTGTAAAAGTTTTATCTCTTCATCTTTTGACAATTCACCTTTGGCTCCACTGTCGGTTTGTGCTAATAATAATGCCGCTTTGATAGCTCTTAAAGACTCAAGCGCAAGAGTGTCCTTGGCTCGCATGGCATTTTTTATTTGGTCGTTTATTTGTGCTTGTAGGCTCATTTTGTATGAAAATTTAAACAGCAAATTTACAAATTTCTATTGGTAATATACTATCTTTTATTACTTTTGGTCGGGATAACAATAAATTACCTGATAATCAAAAAAATTAATTAACCAACAATGGAGAGGTGGAAAAAATCATATACACTCGTACTGATAGCAAATGCAGCTTACATTTTGCTTTTCTATTTGTTTACTCAAATTTATTCGTAGCTAATGCATAGTATCGATTGGGTAATATTGATAGTTTCTCTTTTGTTTATTGTGGTTTATGGAACCCTAAAAACAAGAGGAAGTAAAAATGTAAAAGACTATATCCTCGGGAATAACGAAACGCCTTGGTATATGGTCGGAATCTCTGTAATGGCTACTCAAGCAAGTGCTATTACATTTCTTTCTACTCCAGGCCAAGCGTATCACGACGGAATGGGATTCGTACAGTTTTATTTCGGGTTGCCTTTGGCTATGATTGTTATCTGTATTACGTTTATCCCAATTTATCACAGACTGAAGGTCTATACAGCTTACGAATATCTCGAACAGCGATTTGATTTGAAAACCCGTTCGTTTGCAGCTATTTTATTTTTGGTTCAAAGAGGATTATCCACTGGGATTACCATTTACGCACCTTCGATCATTCTTTCTACTATTTTAGGTTGGAACCTTACACTTTTGAATATCATCATCGGAATTTTGGTTATTATTTATACCGTTTCCGGAGGAACAAAAGCCGTAAATGTTACTCAAAAGCAACAAATGTTCGTCATTATGGGAGGAATGTTTGTAGCTTTCTTTTTGATTTTAAGCAATTTGCCCGAAGAAGTTACTTTTGCTAATGCCTTAAAAGTAGCGGGAATCAATAACAAAATGGAAGTTGTTGACTTTTCGTTTAATCTCGAAAGTCGCTATACGTTTTGGAGCGGAATTACGGGAGGATTCTTTTTGGCTCTTTCATATTTCGGGACAGACCAATCACAAGTAGGGAGGTATCTGTCCGGGAAAAATGTTAGAGAAAGTCAGTTAGGACTTATCTTTAACGGTCTTCTAAAAGTGCCGATGCAGTTTTTTATACTACTTGTAGGAGTGATGGTTTTTGTGTTTTTCCAGTTTAACACAGCACCAATTCACTTTAATCCTAACGGTAAAAAGGCAGTTGAAAAATCGGAATATGCTCAAGAGTATGGGTTATTAGAGAGACAATTAGAAGATATTGCACAAGATAAAAAGGATTTTACTCTGCAATATGCCTATCAACTAAATCAAAACTTTGAAAACAAAGCACTTCAAGAAAAAATCACAGCTTTAGGGCTTAAAGAAAAAGATTTAAGAGATCAGGCTAAAGACTTAATTAAAAAAGCAGACACTACCATTGAAACCAATGATAAAGACTATGTTTTTATTCATTTTATTCTGAATTATCTACCAATAGGATTTGTCGGATTGCTTCTGGCAGTAATTTTTTCGGCAGCGATGTCTTCGACAGCTTCGGCCTTGAATGCTTTAGCTTCGACAACAACCATTGACATCTATAAACGAAATCTCAAATCCGAAAAAAGTGATATGCATTTTGTAAAATCTACCAAATGGTTTACAGTCTTTTGGGGAATAATAGCTATTGCTTTTGCTTGTTATGCCACGCTTTTTGAAAACCTAATTCAGTTTGTCAACATTCTGGGCTCGGTATTCTACGGAACAATCCTCGGTATTTTCTTGGTTGGATTTTATTTTAAATTCATCAAATCTCAAGCTCTTTTTTCAGGAGCTGTGATTTCGCAAGCCTCTATATTTTATATCTATTATTTGGATATAATCGGTTATTTATGGCTTAATGTAATTGGAGCTGGATTGACAATCATCATTTCGGCTATATTGCAGAGAGTGATTTCAGGACAAAATGAAAAATAAGAAAGTCTTGTAAAACCGGGAACTTTTATTTAATATTCAACTAAATAATCATCCAAAACCTCTGTTGTATGCGACTGAAAGTTTTGAGGCATCGGAAGTTCATAGCCCGGAATTGGAATCTCGTTTAGCTGATACTTAAAATCCGTGTTTACAGCAATCACTCCAACAGCATTTGCATAATATTGAGTAGAACTTAACACCTCTTGAGTGTCAAGTATCGGGTATGAAAAAGGGAATCCTGAAATCACTATGTTAGCCGTTATTTTTGCAGAAACAGCAATCGTTACGGACTTTACATTATCGTAAGAATCTCCGTTTGCGGTAGTATAATTCGGATAATTTTGTCCTGCTTTTGCAAAAAGAGTATATTCAACTTTTAATTCTATTTCTGGACTATAAGGTATCGTGAAACTCCCTGATTCGTTGTCAAGTGTTTGACCTTGAGAAGCATTTGCGTCAAAAATGACAAAATCATCGAGTGAGATTTCAAAATCAAAACCCTCTCCGAATAGCTCTCCTAATCCGAGCGAACCATTCATAAATATTTTTGAACCTGATGTTTTCGATTCTCCATTTGTCATCAAACCGGAATAAAATCCGAGAGGAGTTTCGGAGGTTTCATACGTATAATAGGCATCTCCTTGCGAAGTTGTTGTTCCACTCACATAAAGTGAATCTCTTCCTGAAAACTCGTCTGAATTTACGTCATAAACCCAATAATTTCCTTGTTGTTGAGGAAGATAATCATTTGTAGTTCCGTTATCATTGTTGTTGCCCGAATTATCATCAGATGAACAACCCAACAAAGCTATTCCAAATAATAGAGTTATAATCTTGTTTTTCATGTCTTTACGTTTTTATATTATCAAAGGTATTTAAAAATAAAACACGAAATTCTTTTTGGTTCGTTTTTTGAGAAAATGGGTTAAAATCGTATTTTAGCTGAAATCCCTATCGATATGAGAATTTTACTTGCTTTTTTGTTGATGAGTCCGTTGGTGTTTGCACAGAAAAACCATCCGAAAGATTACTTTATTTCTCCGATGGATGTTCCTTTGCATATGTCAGGAACATTTGGGGAATTGAGAAATAATCATTTTCATTCCGGGATTGATTTCAAAACCCAACAAAAAGAAGGTTTAAATATTCTGGCTGCTGCAGACGGATATGTTTCGAGAATCAAGGTTTCTGCTTGGGGTTACGGAAAAGCACTGTATATCACTCATCCCAACGGATATACTACGGTTTATGCACATTTACAGAAATATTCTCCCGAAATTGAAGCATACGTAAAACAACGACAATATAATCAGAAATCTTTTGAGGCGGAATTTTTCCCTGGAGCTTCTGAACTAAAAGTAAAACAAGGGCAACTTATTGGTTTGTCAGGGAATTCAGGAGGTTCGGGAGGACCACATTTGCATTACGAAATACGAGACACCAAAACCGAAAACATCATCAATCCGTTTTTTTTCGGATACGATACGATGATAAAAGACACTAAAAAACCCGTTGTCAATAGTATGTATGTGTATCCGATAGGAGAAAATTCGCATGCGAACGGTTCTGAAAATCCGACAATTCTGAATCTTGTTCAGCAAAAAGACGGAAATTATATTGCTCAAGCTGTAAACGTCAACGGAAAAATCGGTTTTGGAATCAATACTTATGATACGGCTGATTTTAACTACAACCGAAACGGAGTTTATAAAATTGAAGCCACACTCAACGGAAGCAGAGAGTTTTTGATTTCGTTTGACGAATTTGCGTTTGCAGAAACCCGTTATATCAATGCTTTTTTGGATTACGAAAGGTGGATAAAACAGAAAACCCGAATTCAAAAAATATTTATTGAAAACAAACATCCTTTGAGTTTTTTAAATTCAAACAAAAAGACTGGAATTATAGAGGTTCTCCCGAACATATCCTATGCTTATAAGGTTGAAGTTTGTGATTTTCACAATAACAAAGTAGCGATTACCATTCCCATAAAACATACCTCAGAAGCTCCAAAAATTAAAAAACAGCCCCAAAAAACAGGCTACTTTTTAAAGTCCAAAATTGAAAATGTTTACGAAAAAGAAAATGTTTCGGTTTATGTAGCTCCTGATGTTTTTTATAATGATTTTGAGTTGGATTTCGATGTTCAAAACGGAATTATAACTTTTGCTGACAGTTCGATTCCAGCTCATAAAAATTATTCGATAACCATAAAAGACACCGATATTCCAACTCATTTAAGACAGAAAACATACATTGCTTATTTAGATGGAAATAGAAAAAGATACAGCAGAACAACCGTAACTGCAAATTCTTTTAGAACCTACACACGAAATACAGGTAAATTTACGTTAGCTCAAGATACTGTAGCTCCGATGATAAAACCGGTAAATTTAACCGAAGGGAAATGGATAAGCAACGAAAAAGATTTAAGAGTTTCTATTACTGACGATGCTTCTGGAATTGATTCGTATAATGCTTATTTGAACGGAAATTGGATTTTGATGGAATACGATTACAAAACCAATCTACTGGTTCACGATTTTACAGACGGGAAAGTACAGGAAGGGAAGAACGATTTAAAAGTAATTGTTACAGATAATGTGGGAAATTCTACTACCTTTGAAACGCATTTTTTTAGAAGTCAAAAAACGAATGAATAGACATAGCTCCTTACAGCCACTACAAAACCGACGAGTTTTGGAAACCTTTGAAGGCTTATTTCAAAAATCAAGATTACTTTTTATTTTCATCTTTTTCTGTGCAGGATTTTCTTCGTTTGCTCAACAAACCGCACGAGTTAAAGGAATTGTTTTCAACGAAAATAATCAACCCATTTCGGGAGTTTCGGTTGCTTTTTTAGATCAAACGGTTGTTTCTAACGAAAACGGGTTTTATATACTTTCAATTCCTGCTAACACCAACGGCAGATTACTTTTTTCGCATCTTACGTTTAAATCTCATTCGATTGTATTTGAACTAAAACCCAATGAAGATTACGAATATAATCCGGTGCTGAAAACAAACGTTGAAGAGATTGGAGAAATCGTAATTGATAACCAAGGGAGAAAAAGAATAGAAGGAGTAACCCATATCGAACCTCAAACCGTCCGTCTTATTCCTGGAGCCAATGCAGGAGTCGAAAACATTATCAAAACGCTTCCGGGTGTGTATTCGAACAACGAATTGAGTACACAGTACAACGTAAGAGGAGGGAATTATGACGAAAATCTGGTTTATGTAAACGAAATCGAAATTTACCGTCCGTTTTTGATTCGCTCCGGACAACAAGAAGGATTGAGCTTTACCAATACCGATATGGTGGGGAATATTGACTTTTCGGCTGGAGGATTCCAATCGAAATTCGGAGATAAATTAGCTTCTGTTTTGGATATTACATACCGAACACCAACCCGATTCGGAGCGAGTGCAGAAGCCAGTTTTTTAGGTGGAAGCCTTACTTTAGAAGGTGTTTCGAAAGACCAAAAATGGGGAGCTATTGTAGGTGGACGCTACCGGGATAATTCGCTTTTGGTAAATTCACAAGATACCGAAACCAACTTTAGACCACGATTTGCAGATGTTCAGTCTTACGTAACTTTTACACCCAACAAAAAATGGCAGTTTAGTTTTTTAGGGAATATTTCATCGAACCGATATGATTACGAACCTTTGGTAAAAAGAACAAAATTCGGAACAATTGATAATCCAACCGAATTATCTATTTTTTATGAAGGACAAGAGAAGGATCAATACACAACTTATTTTGGAGCTTTAAAATCGACTTATTTGGTGAATGAAAACTTCAACCTGAAATTAATCGGGTCGTTGTATCATGCTACAGAGCAAGAGCACTTTGATATTTTAGGACAATATCGCTTGGGAGAAGTGGAGACAAATATCGGTTCGGATAATTTCGGAGAAGTTGAATTTACACGTGGAATCGGTTCGCAACTCAACCACGGACGAAATAATCTCGATGCACTTATTGCTAATCTCGAACTCAAAGGATTTCATTATCTCGGGCAAAATCAAGTGGAATGGGGAGTAAAATATACCCGTGAAGATTTGCGAGATCGATTGGTAGAATGGGAAGTTATTGATTCGGCAGGATTTTCTTTGAATCCTCCAATCGGATATCCTACCAATGACGAGCCCTATAATCCTTATACAGGTCCTTTGGTTCCGTATCAAAATGTGAGAGCTACAAATTTTACGACTATCGACCGACTTTCGGGATTTGTACAATTCAACCGAAGAGGAAACATCAACGAACACGAAATCTGGTATAACCTGGGAGTTCGTGCTCATAATTGGACCGTTTCTGGTGAAGGAATCGAATCGTCGAATCAAACGGTTTTTAGTCCGAGAGGACAATTTGCTATCAAACCGAATTGGCAACACGATATGGTATTTAGAGTCTCTGCAGGAATGTATCACCAACCTCCTATGTACAGAGAATTGCGTAATCAAGAAGGAGAAGTAGTGTCGGATGTAAAAGCACAAAAATCTATTCATTATGTGATTTCAAATGATTATAGTTTTAAACTTTGGGAAAGACCTTTCAAGCTTGTTTCGGAATATTATTACAAATCCATGGAAGATGTCAATCCGTACACTTTAGAGAATGTGCGAATTCGATACAGTGCCGAAAACAATGCAAAAGCTTTTGCCACAGGATTTGATATGCGCCTGAACGGAGAGTTTGTTCCCGGAACAGAATCTTGGTTTAGCTTCGGATGGATGAAAACCGAAGAAAATATCGAAGATCGAGGTTATATTGCCAGACCAACGGATCAAAGATTGAAGTTCGGAGCACTTTTTCAAGATTATATGCCGAATATTCCGAACGTAAAAGTATATCTGAATTTGGTTTACAATACAGGACTTCCGGGAGGTTCGCCTTCGTATGCTGA
>Ga0209075_1005068_pt1 | contig 10240 bp, 8 predicted proteins | sample Stecom2011_FD_187523 | JGI IMG/M metagenome (GOLD analysis project Ga0209075, IMG submission 187523) | Agricultural soil microbial communities from Utah to study Nitrogen management - Steer compost 2011 (SPAdes) (version 2) | ecosystem: Environmental > Terrestrial > Soil > Agricultural land...
CAAAAAGAAGCATAAACAAATTATTAGGTAAATTTTAAATAGGTTCTTAATCTTTTTATCTAACTTTACCTTTCGTAAAACAACAAAATTAAATATGTCAGTAGCAAAAAAAGACTATAAAGTGGTGACCACAAAATCACTTTTTGATATGAAAGCCAATGGAGAAAAAATCTCCATGCTCACTGCCTATGATTATTCTATGGCAAAAATTGTTGATGCAGCCGGAGTAGATGTTATTTTGGTCGGAGATTCCGCCAGTAATGTAATGGCAGGACACGAAACTACTTTGCCGATAACATTGGACCAAATGATTTACCATGCAGCATCGGTGGTAAGAGCAGTAAAAAGGTCGTTGGTCGTAGTTGATTTGCCGTTTGGTACTTACCAATCCGATCCAAAAACCGCTTTGCATTCTGCCGTTCGAATCATGAAAGAAAGTGGTGCACATGCAATCAAAATGGAGGGCGGAAAAGAAATCAAAGAAGGCATAAAAAAAATATTAGGCGCAGGCGTACCCGTGATGGGACACCTTGGACTAACGCCTCAATCAATCTACAAATTCGGAACTTATACAGTCAGAGCTAAAGAAGATGAAGAAGCAAAAAAACTCATTGATGACGCAAAAATGCTCGAGAAAATCGGTTGTTTTTCTATCGTTTTAGAGAAAATTCCGGCAGTATTGGCAAAGCAAGTGGCAGAGGCGGTGAGTATTCCGGTTATTGGGATTGGAGCAGGAGCAGGCGTTGACGGTCAAGTGCTGGTTATCCATGATATGATAGGCATGACACACGAGTTTAATCCAAGATTTTTGCGCAGATACCTCAATTTGTATGAAGAAATGACCAACGCAATCGGGCAATATGTGGACGATGTGAAAAGTCAAGACTTCCCGAATGAGAACGAACAATATTAATTGGCACTAATTTTGTTCATACTGATGATGGGAATATTACCCATTAATTGTCTATAACTCCACGTAAATGTGGATATTTATAACAAAAACGACAATCAACAGTTATGATAAAAAGGATTTTTTTAATCAGCTTATTTTTTGGTTTTTATGCCAATGCTCAGGTAGTAACCGATTGGCAAAAATATGCTGATACCTTATCCGTCACAATCAATCAGTATGGTGACGAAGAAGTAGCGTATGAGCTGGAAGAATTGTTCATTAATTTCAGCAAGGAGGAAATTGAGCGCATCAAAACCATGAATATTCTTAAGCGTAGGATTTTAAGAGTATATCCTTATGTGGTGGCAACAGCTGACAACCTGACGATACTGAATGATAATTTGGCTAAAATGGACACCAAAAGACGTAGGAAAAATTATATAAAAAGATCGGAAGGTTACCTCAATGACCAATTTGAAGAAAGACTGAAAAAACTCTCTCGCAAAGACGGACAAATATTAGTGAAGCTGATTAATCGGCAAACAGGACAAACAACTTTTGATTTACTAAAGGAATTTAAAAGCGGATGGTCGGCATTTTGGACTAATCAAACCGCCAGATTATTTGATATTGACCTCAAAGCGAAATACAATCCAGCCCAAACGCTTGAAGACTTTTATATAGAAGAAATTATCCAAGAATTGCATCAGAAAAACAAAATAGATTATCGCGCACCTGCTTTGTATAGCGACTTAGAAAAACTTCAAAACGAATGGCGAGAAAAGTTGGGCGATTCTGGATATTACCCTGAATAAATCGAATAAAAATTATATATTTGTAGCTTAATACAAGATATGGAGCAATTTATAGTTTCGGCACGAAAATATAGACCACAAACATTTGACGATGTAGTAGGGCAAGAGGTGATTACCAATACGTTAAACAATGCTATTGAAAACAATCACCTGGCTCAAGCCTTGTTGTTTACAGGTCCCAGAGGCGTGGGCAAAACAACTTGTGCACGCATTCTTGCACGAAAAATTAACCAACCGGGATATGACGACCCCAATGAGGATTTCTCGTTTAATATTTTCGAACTTGATGCCGCTTCAAACAACTCCGTAGATGATATTCGCTCATTGATTGACCAAGTGCGTATTCCGCCACAAACAGGGAAGTACAAGGTTTACATTATTGATGAGGTACACATGTTGTCGAATGCAGCTTTCAACGCTTTTCTTAAAACACTCGAAGAGCCACCGCAACATGTTATTTTTATCTTAGCAACGACAGAAAAACACAAAATCATCCCGACTATCTTATCCAGATGTCAGATTTTTGATTTCAAAAGAATAACCATTCAAGATGCTAAAAATCACTTGGTAAAAGTAGCCAATAGTCAAAACATTACTTTTGAGGAAGATGCTTTGCAAATTATTGCACAAAAAGCTGACGGTGCCATGCGTGATGCTTTGTCTATATTTGACAGAGTGGTCTCGTACTGCGGCAGTCATTTAACACGCGAAGCAGTGGCAGAAAACCTTAATGTTCTTGATTTTGAATACTATTTAAATATTACCAGTTTAATCGCTACAAACAATATCCCGCAACTTTTATTAGAGTTTGACGAGATTTTGGCGAAAGGATTTGACGCACATCATTTTGTTATCGGATTGGCTTCACATTTCAGAAACTTAATGGTTTGCAAAAAACCCGAAACAGTGAAATTGTTGCAGGTTAGCGATCAAAGTCAGCAAAAGTTTGTGCAACAAGCCAATCATTTCAATCATCAGCAATTGGTACAAGCCATAGAAATTGCTAATCAAACCGAACTTAGTTTTAAAAATAGTCAAAATCAACGTTTGTTAGTAGAGTTGTGCTTGATGCAATTGGCTTCGATTACTCATCCGGATGCTGAAAAAAAAAAGCTGAATTTTTCCTAATTCCACCTTCTTTCTTTGTCGAAAAAACAGTGAAAGATATCGAGGTTAAGCTATCGGAAAATGTGCAAATAAGCCACGTTGCCGAAGAAAAGCCACAATCTATTGCAACAAAACCTCAAGAAGAGGAAGTGATGGCAGGTGCATTGCCTGCTCTGTCATTGAAAAGCATTAAATATCGCAAGCAAATTGAGCAAGAACTCAACCAAAATAAACGCGAAGAAAAGGATTTGCCTGAAGATGCTTTTTCCGAAGAACAGGTATTGGAACTCTGGAAATATTTTGCTGATAGATTTACCAAAACAGGTCGGATGTTGATGTCAGCTACGATGAATATGGTGCAACCGAAAATTGAGGGAAATGTCATTACAATCGAGTTGCCCAACCAAGGTTCCAAAGTGAGTTTCGAAGAAAATATGTATGACCTAACCAACGGGATTCGTAAGAAATTAAACAATTATGCTTTACAAATCAAAGTAGAAGTTAACGAAGCTGTTTCGGTCAAAAAAGCATTTACTATCGAGGATAAATACAATTATTTCAAAAATATTAATCCAGACATGGATATATTGAAAAAAATGTTTGATCTCGATTTGGATGCTGGATCATGATAAATTGAATAAACTAATAATATTACCATATATTTGCAAAAACAAAGTTTACAATGAATGCAAACATTTCTCAGTTAGAAGAACTAACAGTCCAAGTTCGTCGAGATATTTTACGAATGGTTCATGCCGTTAATTCAGGTCATCCTGGAGGATCTTTGGGCTGTGCCGAATTTTTCGTGGCGATGTACCAACACTTGATGAAAAGAAAAGAAACTTTTGATATGCATGGAGAAAACGAGGATGTTTTCTTTTTATCAAATGGACACATTTCTCCAGTTTTTTACAGTGTTTTGGCACGCAGTGGATTTTTCCCTGTTAGCGAATTGGCTACTTTCCGAAAAATTGATTCCAGATTACAAGGTCACCCAACCACACATACGGGTTTGCCTGGTGTAAGAATGGCGTCAGGTTCGTTAGGGCAAGGACTTTCTGTTGGAATAGGTGCCGCTTTGACCAAAAAAGTTAATAAAGACGACAACTTGGTATATGTTTTAATGGGCGATGGAGAGATGCAAGAAGGGCAAAACTGGGAAGCACTCATGTATGCAGCCGGGAACAAAGTTGACAATCTGATTGGTATCATCGATTTAAACGAAAAACAAATCGACGGAACAACGGATGATGTATTGCCAATGGGAAGCTTGCGTGATAAGTTTGAAGCCTTTGGCTGGAAAGTTATAGAAATCGAGAAAGGCAACAACATCCAAGCAATTATTGACGGGATGAATGCCGCCCGACAAGCGACCAAGAACGGACAACCGGTTATGGTTTTAATGCACACCGAAATGGGGAATGGCGTGGATTACATGATGTACACACACGCTTGGCACGGAAAAGCACCAAATGATGAACAGTTAGAAGGTGCTTTGCAACAAAACCCAGAAACGTCATTTGGGGATTATTAGGAGATAAAGACAAAATCACTTGTAGAATTTCAAAAATTTAGATTGAAAAAATGAAAACATACCAAAATACAGGAAATAAAGATACACGCTCCGGATTTGGTGCTGGCTTGACCCAACTCGGAAAATCTAACCCCAATGTGGTGGCACTTTGTGCCGACTTAACCGGTTCGTTAAAAATGGATGAATTTAAAAAGAACCATCCAGAGCGTTTTTTTCAGGTAGGTATCGCAGAAGCAAATATGATTGGTATGGCTGCCGGGATGACCGTTGGCGGTAAAATTCCATTCACAGGAACATTTGCTAACTTTTCTACCGGACGTGTTTATGACCAAATCAGACAATCGGTGGCTTATGCCGAAAAAAACGTGAAAATATGCGCTTCACATGCTGGACTTACATTGGGTGAAGATGGTGCAACCCATCAAATATTGGAAGATATTGGCCTGATGAAAATGTTGCCTGGAATGGTGGTTATCAATCCATGTGACTTTAACCAAACCAAAGCTGCTACTATTGCCATTGCTGATTATGAAGGGCCTGTTTACTTACGATTTGGCCGTCCTTCCGTGCCGAATTTCACACCAGAAGATCAACAGTTCGAAATTGGTAAAGCTATTCAGTTAACCGAAGGTTCGGATGTAACTATTGTTGCTACTGGGCATTTGGTATGGGAGGCTTTGCAAGCAGCGGAACAATTACAAAAAGAAGGAATCAGTGCTGAGGTTATCAATATCCATACGATTAAACCACTTGATGAAAACGCTATATTGCAATCTGTAAGAAAAACTAAATGTATTGTTACTGCCGAAGAACACAACTTTTTGGGTGGTTTAGGCGAGAGCGTTTCTGGTTTATTGGCCAGAGAACAACCTACACCTCAAGAGTTTGTTGCAGTAAATGATGTTTTTGGAGAGTCTGGCAATCCTTCAGATCTGATGGATAAATATGGATTAAACCAACAAGCTATTATTGAAAAAGCAAAGAAAGTTGTTTCAAGAAAATAAGTTTTAAGCATAAAAACTTTATTGACTTTCTGATAAGTGAACTCATTTAAACTTATTTTAAACCTGATAGATACATAGCTATCAGTGTTTTATAAGATTTTATAGACCTTTAGCAATGCGTAGCTGAGCTATGTTTTTATCGAAGATAAAAAAGCTATATAAAAAAAGCTGTCCAAATTTGGACAGCTTTTTTGCTTATTAACGTTGATTAATTGAATTTATATCTTGCACCGATACCAATCTCTAAGTTGATATTGTTATAATCATGGTATTCAGTGATATAAATATTTGGTTTTAAATCAATAAAAAACTGAAAAGGAGCTGGTTTCAAATGATATTCGATTCCTCCAATGCCTGAAAGGGCTACAATGGCTCCGTCATCTTTGTGAGAATCGTGTTTGTGGCTCCAAGAACCTAAGCTACCACCAGCACCTACGTACCAGTAAAAACCATTTTCGATAGGGAAAACCCATTCGTACAAACCAGTGATTTTCACAGCACTAAAGTGTTTGGCATTGGCAAAACCTAAATTTAGTTCTAAGCGATTGTTATCGCCCAAAGCTCTTTGGTAAGTAACTTCACCACCAGCAATCCTGCTTGAAGTAAATTTAAGTCCAATTGCATTTTTGGAAATGCCTTGTCCTGTTTCTTGCGCTTGTGTTTCGTTTAGCCCAAATCCGGCTAAAACCATTAAGGTAAAAACTATTTTTCTCATAATTAATTATTTTTTTCAATCCATTTACGGGCATTAACAAATGCTTCTAACCAAGGGCTCACCTCGTCTTTTCGGTCAGGGTAATTTGCCCAATTCCATTGAAAAATGGAACGTTCGATATGGGGCATGGTTACCAAGTGACGGCCCGATTTATCACACATCATCGCTGTGTTGTAATCAGAGCCGTTAGGATTGCCTGGATACTTGTCGTAAGCATATTTAGCCACAATATTATAATTATTTTCTTCGTATGGAAGGTCAAATTTTCCTTCGCCATGTGAAATCCACACGCCTAATTTACTCCCTGTTAAGGTCGAAAGCATAACAGAATTATTGCCTTGTATTTCCACGGAAATAAAATTAGATTCGTGTTTTTGTGATACATTGTAAGTCATTTTTCCATGTACTTCATGCTCCGGATTAATGAGGTCTAATTCCATAAATAATTGACATCCATTGCAAATTCCTATCGACAATGTATCTGGTCTGTCAAAAAAGTTTTGCAAGGCTTTTCTCGCTTTTTCATTGTACAAAAATGCGCCTGCCCAACCTTTCGCAGATCCTAAAACGTCAGAGTTTGAAAAACCTCCAACTGCTCCGATAAATTGAATATCTTCTAGGTTTTCTCGACCAGAAATTAAGTCTGTCATGTGAATGTCTTTCACGTCAAAGCCTGCCAAATACATTGCGTGCGCCATTTCTCTTTCGGAGTTAGAGCCTTTTTCACGGATAATTGCAGCCTTTGGTCTTGCTGTATTGTTGTTGTTTACAGGAAGTTGCCCAGTAAAATGCTCTGGAAATTTGAAGTTTAACGGCTGGTATTTGTAATTACTGTAACGCTCATCTGCCATGCCATTTTTTGATTGTTTTTGGTCAAGCAAATAAGAAGTTTTAAACCAAACATCACGCAATGCACTCACGCTGAATTCATAGGTTTCATCAAAGTGAATGATTCTAAACTCTTGTCCTTCTGATGGTACCCCGATTTTTACAAAGTCGATTTGTTGCTCATTGAGTTTGCTTTCAAAAGTTTCGTCGTTGTTAGCTTGTAACACCACAGCGATATTCTCGTTGAATAAAGCTTTTACGATATCTTTTTCACCCAGTGGCGTAAGGTCGATATTTGCATCTAAATTGTTGCCTGAAAAACACATTTCGACTAATGTGGTAATTAAGCCACCTGAGCCAACGTCGTGTCCTGCAACAATTTCATCTTCCAAAATCAATTGTTGTATGCCGTTAAAAGCTTTCTTGAAGTAAGCAGCGTCAGTTATTGTAGGAACTTCGTTGCCTATTTTATTCAGAGTTTGTGCAAATGAGGAACCACCTAATTTAAAGCTATCCTTAGATAAATTGATATAGTAAATTGAGCCAGCATTTTTCTTTAATACTGGTTCAACCACTTTATTAATGTCGATACAATTAGCTGTTGCAGAAATGATTACTGTACCCGGAGACAATACGTCTTTCCCGTCCGGATATTTTTGTTTCATGGACAAAGAATCTTTTCCTGTCGGTATATTTATGCCCAATTCGAGTGCAAAGTCTGAACAGCCTTTTACAGCTTGATACAAACGTGCATCTTCACCAGGATTATTACATGGCCACATCCAGTTGGCTGACAAGGATATACCAGTCAAGCCGTTTTTGATTGGTGCAAAAATCATATTAGATAATGCCTCTCCGATAGCGTTTCTTGAACCAGCAACCGGATCTACCATTGCGGTTAATGGCGAATGCCCGATACTTGTAGCAACGCCCTCTTTACCTTTGTAGTCCAATGCCATTACGCCCACGTTGTTTAAGGGAAGTTGCAAAGCACCCACACATTGTTGTTTGGCTACTTTTCCGCCTACGCAACGATCAACTTTGTTCGTTAACCAATCTTTAGAAGCTACGGCTTCGAGCTGCAAAACATTGCGTAAATACATGGTTAACTGATTGGTATCGTATTGCAAAGGTTCGTATTGATAATCGATAGTGGTGTCTTCCATGATGGTTTTTGGCGACGAGCCGAACATGTCCTCCAAGTCAAAATCCATTGGGGTAATACCTTTAGATTTTGAACTAAATGTAAAGCGATGATTATCGGTTACATCTCCAACCACATACATCGGAGCTCTTTCTCTTTCCGCAACTCTTTCCAATATGTTGATGTTCTCTTGGCTGATTACCAGTCCCATACGCTCTTGCGATTCGTTGCCGATAATTTCTTTGGCAGATAGGGTAGGATCTCCTACTGGTAATTTATCTAAGTCAATCAAGCCTCCGGTATCTTCCACCAATTCAGATAAACAGTTCAGATGTCCACCTGCGCCGTGGTCGTGTATGGATACAATAGGATTCTCTTTCGATTCCACCATACCGCGTACAGCATTGGCAACTCTTTTTTGCATTTCTGGATTCGAGCGTTGGATAGCATTGAGTTCAATCCCGCTTCCCATAGCTCCGGTATCTGCGGAAGAAACTGCAGCACCACCCATTCCGATGCGGTAATTATCTCCACCCAAAATCACAATTTGATCTCCGTTTTGTGGTGTTTTTTTTAGCGCTTGTTCTTTTTTTCCATACCCGATTCCGCCTGCCAGCATGATTACTTTGTCATAACCCACACGGAGATTTTGCTCTTCGTGTTCAAAAGTAAAAACAGAACCAGCAATCAATGGTTGTCCAAATTTGTTTCCAAAGTCCGACGCCCCATTGGAAGCTTTTATCAAAATGTCCACTGGCGTTTGGTACAACCAATCACGTTCTTCCATGCCATTTTCCCAAACTCTATCATCGGTAAGTCGTGAATAGGAAGTCATGTACACAGCGGTACCTGCCAACGGCAAAGCACCCTGACCGCCGGCAAGACGATCGCGAATTTCCCCTCCTGCGCCTGTTGCGGCTCCGCTAAAAGGCTCTACAGTTGTAGGGAAATTGTGCGTCTCGGCTTTTAGTGATATTACCGACTCAAAGTCTTCTTCAAAATAATAATCTGCCTTATCTGCTGATTTTGGAGCAAACTGAACCACTTGTGGTCCTTGGATAAATGCTACGTTATCGGAGTAAGCAGAAACGATATCATTAGGGTTTTCTTTGGATGTTTTTTTGATAAGCTTGAATAAAGAATCTGGCATCTCCTGACCGTCAATGACAAATGTACCATTGAAAATTTTGTGTCGGCAATGCTCCGAATTCACTTGTGAAAATCCGAACACTTCCGAATCTGTGAGTTTGCGATCTATTTTTTTGCTTAAATTTTCCAGATAAACAACTTCTTCGTCGTTCATTGACAAGCCTTCTTGGATATTATATGAGGCAATATCGTCAATTTCTTTAATACTCTCGGGGTTGATATTTACGGTAAAAATATCTTGATTGAGTTGTGGATACACTTGGTTAATCATTGAATCTACCTCGTGATTTTCCACGCTATAAGGTTCGAATTCTTCAATTCGGGTAATTCCTTCAATACCCATGTTTTGGGTTATTTCCACAGCATTGGTACTCCATGGAGTAGCCATAGCTGCTCTTGGGCCAATAAATTTTTTGTCAACAACAGTTGATGGTGTTTTTTTTGCTTGTCCGAAAAGCCATTCTAATTTGGCTATATCCTCGGATGAAAAATCCTGTTTGGCTTCTACTGCATAGAGTTTTTGAGAAGCATTTTCAAAGAAATGAATCATTACGCGCTGATGTTTAACGTTACGTTTAGTATGCTACAAAGTTAAGCTTTTTTTTGTTAGAATGTTAATCAAAAATCGTTCCTATTTTAGGATTTATCAGGATTAAATGTAGGTGTAGGTATTTAATTCAATCTTTACCTTAATATCATTATGTGTTTTTGAAGTATTTTTATTTTTTATAAATAAAAAATGCAACCATTTATTTGATAGTTGCGTTAGTTTTTGTGGAGCCGGAGGGAATCGAACCCTCGTCCAAACGAGCAATCAAAGAGCTTTCTACACGTTTAGTCTTTGTTTGAATTTTCGACAGCGCAACTTGATCAAAAACAACCGTTGTCTGCTTAGCTTCTAAGGTTTCGATGTGTGTCCGAAGCACTAACACATCTAGATTTACTTTTAACGATTCCCCTTGTCAAAACGCCATAAATCAAGGCTTTTTAGGGGAATTTAGCTTTCCTGTCTTACAGGACGAGGCTTGATCCTACTATACTTCGGAATTAAG
>Ga0209075_1005069_pt1 | contig 10239 bp, 7 predicted proteins | sample Stecom2011_FD_187523 | JGI IMG/M metagenome (GOLD analysis project Ga0209075, IMG submission 187523) | Agricultural soil microbial communities from Utah to study Nitrogen management - Steer compost 2011 (SPAdes) (version 2) | ecosystem: Environmental > Terrestrial > Soil > Agricultural land...
CTTGTCAGGGCAGTGATTACACCAATGAGGTGTATCCAAAGCTGCGCGCCGCAGGCTGGAAAGGCTACTGGATTGATGCTGCCTCCGCGCTACGGATGAAAGACAGCTCAGTGGTGGTACTGGATCCGGTTAACCGCAAAGTTATTGATGATGCGCTAGCCAATGGCGTGAAAGATTTTATCGGTGGTAACTGCACCGTCAGCTTGATGTTGATGTCGTTAGGCGGGCTGTTTAATGCCGGTCTAGTGGAGTGGGCCACTTCAATGACCTATCAAGCGGCTTCCGGTTCTGGCGCACAAAACATGCGTGAGCTGATTGCACAAATGGGCAAGATCCATACCGATGTTGCCGCGCAGCTGGCCGATCCAGCCAGCGCCATTTTGGACATTGATCGTCAGGTGGCCGCGACCATGCGTGGCGACGATCTGCCCACCGCTCACTTTGGTCATGCCTTGGCCGGTTCGTTGCTGCCCTATATCGATAGCCAGCTAGACAGTGGTCAGAGTAAGGAAGAGTGGAAAGGCCAGGCTGAAACCAACAAGATTCTTGGTCGCAGCATGAATCCGATTCCCTTGGATGGCACCTGTGTGCGCATCGGCTCGATGCGTTGCCATAGCCAGGCGCTGACCATCAAGCTGACCCGTGACGTGCCTATGGATGAAGTTAACGACATCATTGCCAGCGCTAACGATTGGGTCAAAGTAGTACCAAATAATCGCGAAGCGTCTTTGCGTGATCTCACTCCGACTGCAGTCACTGGCACTTTGTCAGTACCGGTCGGCCGGCTGCGTAAAATGAATATGGGCTCTCAATATCTGAACGCCTTTACTGTGGGTGATCAGCTGCTTTGGGGCGCCGCTGAGCCGCTCAAACGCATGCTGCGCATTTTGATGGAGCAAGCATGAGTCGTACCTTTAATGTTGCCTTAGTAGGAGCCAGTGGTCTGGTTGGCGAGGCAGCGTTAGAGCTGCTTAATGATTTACAGCTGCCGATTGGCACGCTGCAGTTGTTAGGGTCAGAAGCCTCCGCCGGTAAGCGGGTCGAGTACAAGGGCGCGTACCTAAAAATCGCCGACCTCGCGTCGTTTGATTTTAGTAGCACCGATGTGGCCTTGTTTGCGGTGCCGCCGGCGGTCAGCGCTCAGCACTCACCGCGTGCGGCCGAGCAGGGCTGTGTGGTGGTGGATTTGTCCGGCATTTGGCTGGCGGACCCGCAGGTGCCGGTGGTGTTGCCGGGCATTAACGAGGCAGCATTGGACGACGTGCGCACACGAAACTTGGTTGCTGTGCCCGCGGGAGTGGCAGCACAAGTGGCGCCCCTGCTAGCCTGTTTGCTGGTCGATCAACTGCCAGAGAAAATTGTGCTTACCGCGATGCTGCCCGCGTCCGCCGCTGGCCGTACTGGCGTTGAGGAGCTGGCACGGCAAACGACGCGGCTGCTTAACAGTCAAGATGCAGAGGCAGAAGTGTTCCCAGAGCAGAGTGCCTTTGTCACATTGACGGCGGGGGTAAAAGCCTGTGGCAGTGGCACACTGGCGCCGGAGCAAAGCACCCGCTTAGCACTACAGCGTTTGTTTCCTGCGCTGGTAGGGCGGGTGCAGTGTCAGGCCATACGGCTGCCAGTATTTTTTGGTCAAAGCGTGGCGCTGAACTGGGTGGGCCATGGGCCGATTGCGGCGGATCAGGCGCTGGCCAGCTTTGCTCAAGCCGAGCTGAATATTGCCAGTCTAGATGAGCAGCAGCGTGGTCAGAGTCTGTCGGCAGAGCTGCCGCCGGATAATTTACGTATTCATGAGTTGCAGGGCAGTGACGATGGCTGCGGTCTGAGCCTATGGGTCAGCGCCGACAACGTCCGCTATGGGGCGGCCTTGAAAGGTGTACAAATAGTCGAATTGTTGATAAAAGACTATCTGTAATGGATACTTACTGACACTATGTGACGCAGATTCTAGGTTTTGTTGATAAACATCAGACAGAATCAGCTATGCGAAATAGCGCAAGGTTAACAAGCAACCGTAGATGACCCGCCGGGGAGCCCACAGGGCGAGGGTGGGGGTCGATAATAAATAAAGGGCTTAACCATGTTCCGAAAAACAGGCATCGGACTCGCAGCGCTGGCCATGCTAGCTCCCGGATTGGCAGCAGCACTCGGGGTGGGGGAGTACACGCTGAATTCCTATCTTAATCAGCCGCTTGATATGCAAGTGGAGCTGTTTGATGTGGGCGATCTCAGCGCAGAAGAAGTATTGGCCAACCTTGGTTCGGAAAGCGATTTTCAGACCGCTGGGGTTGAGCGAGTATTCTTTCTCAATGATCTGCAGTTTGAAGTTCAGTTAAACGACAAGGGCGATGGCACACTTAACATTCGTTCTGTGCAGCCAGTACGTGAGCCATTTCTAAGCTTTGTTGTGGAAGTGATGTGGCCAACCGGTCGCTTGCTGCGTGAATATACCGTACTGCTCGACCCTCCCGCTTTTACTGAGCCTGTTAAGCGTCCTGCGGTGGCACCCGTTGCCACGCAACAGTCGCAAGCTCCAGCTGCTGTGTCACAGCCTAGCGAAAGCAATACCGGCGAGCGCCGCATTGTTGCCCAAAGCGGCCAAAGTCAGCGCGCGGCTAGCCAAGGTGCACCCAGTCGTCCGGATTATGTGGTGCAGGCCTCTGACACCATGTGGCGTATCGCCCTGAACAATCGTCCAGTGAACAGCATTTCAGTACAGCAAATGCTGGTCGCCATTCAAAACATGAATCCAGATGCTTTTATTGATGGCAACGTTAACTTGGTGCGTGAAGGCACCGTCTTGCGTATGCCGTCGGAGCAAGAAATTCGTCAGATCAGCACGCGTAGCGCTATTGCTGATGTGGCCGAGCAAAATCGCGAGTGGCGCGCCAAGCTTGAAGCCCGCGGCATTACCTTGGCACCGAGCCGTCCACAGCTAGATGGCAGCGCTAAGGGGAGCAGCAAGACTCAGGTTGCAGGCGCCAGCGAAGGCCAAGTTACCTTACTTTCCCCAGATGCAAAAAGTGGCCAAGGTAGCGGCCGCGGCACTGGTGGCACATCTGCTACAGACTCATCTGCCTTACAAAATGAGCTGGCCATTCGCGATGAAAATGTTGATCGCCTGGATCGTCAGAACAAAGAATTATCCGCTCGTTTGCAGGACCTGAAAGAGCAAGTGGCTACTAGTGAGTCGCTGCTTAAGCTGCGTAACGATCAGATCGCCCAGCTGCAACAGCAGTTGCGTGAGCTACAACAAGCTCAGGGCATCACACCATCTGAGCCGATTGTTATCGAGCCGGTTACAGATACTTCGGTAGAGCCAGAGAGCAGCACAGTAGCTAGCGCTGAAGGCGAGGGCGAAGCGGTTGCGACACCAGAGCAGGTTGTGACTGAAGGCCAGACTGTTGATGGCCAAGCGGCCGAGTCAGCTGCCGTAGCAGACGAAGAAAAGACCGCTACCGTGCAGACCGAACCAGTAGTAAGCCAGCCGGTGCAGCCGGTGGCACCCGCACCGCAGCCAAGCTTGATTGACCTGTTGATGGCTAACTTGCTGTACATCATTGCCGGCCTTATTGCCATTGCCGTCTTGCTTGGTGGCATGGTGTGGATGCGCAATCGTCAGCAGTCAGAGCAGCACGAGTTCGATGGCGAGCAAGACGATGATATCGGCGCTGATGATGATTTTTTTGCCGCAGCGGATGGTTTCGGCAATGACGATGACGACGAAGACGAGGAGCAACTTGACGCTCCAGAGTCAGAACAAGACGTCATGGAAAACGTGGATGTTTACACCGCCTATGGTCGTCACGCTGAAGCGGTTACCTTCCTGAAAAGCGAAATTCAAAAAGCACCACAGCGCGAAGACCTGAAGGTGCGCCTGCTGGAAGTGTTGGCAGAAATGCACGATCGCGATGGTTTTGAGCAGCAGGCGAACGCCTTTGCGGGTGCCGGCGGCGCTGTTAGCGCAGCCATCAGCTCGCTGCGTAGTGGCTTTGATGGCGCGGCTGAAGAGCCGAGCTTGGACGATCTGGAATCAGATCTGACTTCAAGCTTCGAAGCGCCAGTGGCTACTAATAAGGATGAAACCCTCGAGTTCAGCTTGGATTCAGACGGCGATGACTTAGAGTCATTGGACGATCTTGATCTGGACTTTGGTAGTGACGAGAGCAAGCCTGCGGAAGTGCCGGTCATTGCTGCTGAGGAAGATGATCTTAGTTTTGATTTATCTTTGGACGATGCACCACGTCTGGAAAAAGAATCAGAGCTGTCGTTGGATGACGATGAGCTGAGCTTGGATCTTGACGGCGAACAGCTTGCTGAAGATGACGAGCTTAGTTTAGAGCTGGATGCTGGCGACGAAGCACTGTCTTTCGAGCTTGATGATAAGCCAGTGAAAAGCACCGTGGCGCTGGATGACATCAGTACTGACTTGGCTGAAGAAGTAGACTTTGGTGAGCTCAGTCTTGCAGATATGAGCGATGAGTTTTCTGAAGCAGCAGAAAAGCCAGTCGATGAAGAACTTGACCTGTCTTTGGACGAGTTGTCTTTGGATGATGACGAGCCAACACAAGTCAGCATGCCCGCTATTGATCTCGACTCCGCTACCAGCAAGCAAGAGGACGAGCTGTCTTTAGACGAAGACGAAATTGCTTTGGATGATGACTTCTCGCTAGATGAGGAACTGTCTCTAGAGGACGCTCCGTCTGCTGTGTCGCCAAAAGAGGAACCCGCTACGGGTATTCGTCCTGCGCTTGAGCCAGATATGGAGCAGGCATTAGGGGCGGACGATGACGACTTCGACTTCCTTGGCGATACCGACGAGAACGCCACCAAGCTTGATCTGGCGAAAGCCTATATCGACATGGGTGATGCGGAAGGTGCCCGAGATATTCTTCAGGAAGTGGTTTCTGAAGGTAGTGTTGAGCAGCAACAAGAAGCTCGAGAGCTGCTTAGCCAAGTAGGTTAATCGTTGCCTAGGTAAGCAGTAAAAATAGGGCGGCTCCGGTAACGGTGCCGCCCTATTTGTTTACGGGCATAATAGCCCGCTCAGCAGCAATCTGATTTGACCGTCTCATGGCTCGTATCGCACTCGGTATTGAATACAACGGCAACGCCTATCACGGTTGGCAAGCCCAGCAAGACGGCGTGGACACCGTACAGCTACGGCTGGAGCAGGCCTTAGCCAAAGTGGCAGCGCACCCTGTCAGTCTGTCCTGCGCGGGTCGTACTGATGCGGGCGTGCATGGCTGCGCTCAGGTGGTCCACTTCGACAGTGATTCAGTGCGTGAGATGCGTGCTTGGCAGCTTGGTACTAACAGTAACCTTCCTCGGGATATCAGCGTTCGCTGGGCCCAGCCGGTGGCGGATGACTTTCATGCCCGTTTTTCCGCTTTTTCGCGCTGCTATCGTTATGTCATTTATAACGATCCGATTCGACCAGCGATTCTCGATGGCCAGGTGAGCTGGCAGTTTCGTCCACTGGATGTGTCGTTGATGCGCACAGCAGCGCAGCATTTACTCGGTGAGCATGACTTTAGTTCTTTTCGCGCGGTTGCTTGCCAGTCGAAAACACCAATGAAAACCCTGCACCGCCTTGAGCTATTTCAGCGCGGAAAATTGATCGTGCTAGAGGTAGAGGCAAATGCTTTTTTGATGCACATGGTGCGCAACATTGCTGGCACCTTAATGGCCGTGGGTATTGGCAAACAACAGCCGCAGTGGATGCAAGAAGTATTACTAGCACGGGACCGTAAGGTTGCCGCTGCGACGGCCCCACCAGGCGGTTTGTATTTGGTTGGTATCGGTTATCCCGAGCGCTTTCAGCTGCCACAGGAACCCTACGGGCCAGCATGGTTGCCAGAGAACCTTAATGACGGTTAGTTAGGGCAGCTGCATTAGCCGACCGATCAGTGCCGGCAGTGCTGTTTCCACACGCAGAATACGTTGACCAAAACGATGGCATTGGAAGCCGCTTTGCTGCAACAGCGCCGCTTCGTAGTCGCTCCAGCCGCCTTCTGGGCCAATGGCTAGTGTGACCGGCTGGTTAAGTGCCATTGGCATGTCAGGATGATCGCCAGGATGCGCCAGCAGCGCCAAGCTACCGGCCAGCACCTCAGGCAGCTGGTCTTCGACAAAGGGCTTAAAGCGCGGCTGTAGCTCTAATACCGGCAGCAGGGTATCGCCGGCTTGCTCCAAGCCTAGCAGCAGTTTTTCCTGCAGCAGCTTGGCGTGCAGCTCTGGGGTTTGCCAGTAGCTCTTTTCCACCTTCCAGCTGTTTAGCAAAATAATTCTTTTGACGCCAAGACTGGTGGCATCGATGAGAATGCGTTTGAGCATTTTCGGCCGTGGCAGCGCCAGAATAAGCGTTAAGGGTAACGCTACCGGTGCCGGGCGCTGAGCAGTGAAGGACAAAGTGATCTGCTCGCCATTGTCATCAAGTAGCAGCGCTTCGCCCAGCGGGCCGTTTAGCAGGCCCGCGCGTAATGTCGCACCGCTGGTTAATCCCAGTACTTTGCGCACATGCAGTGCGCGCCGGCCAGTGATATGCCAGAGGCCGGAATCCAGTTGATCGTCAGGGAGCAGCAGCAGCAGGTTCATGCGGCTAATTATGCCATTGACCAGACCGCTCAGTCCCGAGCAACCTTTCACCTTGTTATCAGGGCAGGCCTTGTTAAAGTGACGCCACAGTTGTTGTCATCCTGATAGAGCCACCCCCTTGGTAATAGACACCACTGCTGTCGCACTGGGTTAATTTCGCAGCAGCGTTAATAGGAGAGCGTTATGCAGTTTCATGGTACCGAGAAGTATGTCGCCACCGCCGACCTAAAGATGGCAGTTAATGCGGCCATTGTGCTGCAGCGCCCGCTGTTAATTAAAGGTGAGCCTGGCACCGGTAAAACATTACTGGCAGAGCAAATTGCCGAGTCCTTGAATCTGCCGTTGCTGACTTGGCATATCAAGTCCACCACCAAGGCCCAGCAAGGCCTGTATGAGTATGACGCGGTATCCCGTTTGCGTGACTCCCAGCTGGGTGCTGAAGGGGTCGAGGATGTGGCCAACTACATCAAGAAGGGCAAGCTTTGGGAGGCGTTTGAAAGCGATCAGCAGGTGGTGTTGCTGATTGATGAAATTGATAAAGCCGACATCGAATTTCCTAATGATCTACTGCAAGAGCTCGATCGCATGGAGTTTTATGTGTACGAGACCCAGCAGATGGTGAAGGCAACAATACGGCCGATCATTGTCATTACTTCAAACAATGAAAAAGAACTGCCGGATGCGTTCTTACGTCGCTGCTTCTTCCACTACATCAACTTCCCCGATGCCGACACGATGATGAAAATCATTGATGTGCATTACCCAGACATCAAGCGCGAGATGGTGAAAGAGGCGATGGAAATTTTCTTTGACCTGCGCAAGGTGCCAGGCTTGAAGAAAAAACCGTCCACCAGTGAGTTGATTGATTGGCTGAAATTACTGCTGTCCGATGATATTCCAGAGGACGTGTTGAAGAATCGCGATACCCGTAAGGCTATCCCGCCTCTGTACGGTGCGCTGTTGAAGAATGAGCAGGATGTGCAGCTGCTAGAGCGTCTTGCCTTTATGAGCCGCCGCGAGGGTTAAGTTGTGCTGATCCGCTTTTTCGAGACACTGCGCGAGCATAAATTGCCGGTCACTCTGCGTGAGTTGCTCGACCTGCATGAGGCCTTGAAGAACCATCTCGCTTTTGCGGATATGGAAGATTTTTATCACTTGTCTCGGGCACTACTGGTTAAGGATGAGAAGTATTACGACCGCTTTGATCGTGCTTTTGGCAGCTATTTTGAAGGGCTTGATAGTGTTGATCCTAATTGGTTTAACAAAGCGATCCCGGAAGAGTGGCTCCGCAAAGAGCTAGAAAAAACCTTAAGTGCTGAGGAGTTTGCCAAGCTACAGGGCTTGGGCAGCTTGGAAAAAATCCTGGAAGAGTTTCGCAAGCGTTTAGAAGAGCAGCACAAACGCCACCAAGGCGGCAATAAGATGATTGGTACCGGCGGTACCAGTCCGTTTGGTGGCTATGGTGAAAATCCCGAAGGTGTTCGTGTTACTGGGCCGTCACGCAATAAAAAAGCGGTCAAGGTATGGGAAAAGCGTGAGTATCGTGATCTAGACGACTCGGTTGAGCTGGGCACACGTAATATCAAGCTGGCCCTGCGGCGGCTGCGTAAGTTTGCCCGTACCGGTAAGGCAGAAGAGCTGGATCTGGATGACACCATTAGCTCGACCGCCAAGAATGCGGGACTGCTCGACATTCGTCTGCGTCCGGAAAAAGAGAACCGCGTCAAAGTGCTGCTGTTCTTTGATATTGGCGGCTCTATGGACCCCTATATCAAACAATGTGAAGAGCTGTTTTCTGCTGCTCGCACGGAGTTTAAGCACTTAGAGTACTTTTACTTTCATAACTTTATTTATGAATATGTGTGGAAGGATAATCGTCGCCGCTGGGATGAAAAAATCTCTACTTGGGATGTGCTGCATAAATATGGCAGCGATTACAAAGTGATTTTTATCGGTGATGCCGCCATGAGTCCTTATGAGGTTAACTCGGTGGGCGGCAGTGTTGAGCACTGGAATGAAGAGCCCGGTGCACTGTGGATGCAGCGCATCATGAATACCTGGGGCAAGGTGGTGTGGTTAAACCCAGAGCCAAAACGCAGCTGGGATCTGACCACCACCAACGGCTGGATTCGCCAGTTGGTCAATCACAAAATGTACCCGCTGACCATCGAAGGCCTGGAAGAGGCGATGCGTTACTTATCCAAGTGAGGCGCTAGCGACTGGCGCAGTAAGGTGCGTGGGTCAATCCCCCAAATGGCACGGAAGCCACGTAGTAACAACAACAAAAATACCAGTGGCAGAATCAACGTTTTCAGCAAGAAAATCGCCATCAAATTCAAAATTGAAATAATGGTGTTCTCCAGTTTGTCGGCCAGTGCGCCGAAATCGGTGGCAGACTTTAGCTTTTGCCGCACTGAATCTAGCCAACCACTTTCGTCACTTCTTTTCTCTTTAGTATGCTCGCGGGCGCTTTCTCTGGCGCTGTTCAATCCATAGCTGTTGGGGCTGTTGGGGCTGCTGGGGTTGCTGCTGTAGCTGGGAATGTAAGGGCCAGTAGTGCTACTGCTAGCGACACCTTTGTTAGGCTGGGTCGTGCTTTGCACTTGTTCTGCGGTGACTTGCACACTTTGCATATTCTCGACGGTTTTTTGGTCGACAAAGCCTTGGTCAATAATGCCGTTGAGTAACACCACTAAGGCAAACAAGAAACGCACTAAGCCGGCCAAAGCAAAGGCTTTCATAAACAAGCCGGAGTAGCTGCCACCTTTGATAAAAAAGCTAATAATGAGCACCAGTCCTGCTAGGGTGAGCAGGATCTTAAATAGCTCTGAAGCAACGATCTCAATAAGGATTTTTTGCGTCACCAGGGAGGCGATGGCCACTTGCATAATGGTGGAGTATTGCTCAACTAAATCATTGATTGGGTCGAGCACTTGAAAGGGTTGCACGGCTACGCCACCGACCACCGGAATAGATACTTCCAAAGATTTTGCTACCGAGATACCGGCATTGAGCATGCGCGCGGTGGCAAAAGCGGTCAGTGCCTGAACGGTGGCAGAGTTAACGTAATCCTTACTGTAACGGTCGATCACCCCGAGCCAAGAGACGGCTACTACTGCCAACACAGCAACAATGGCTAGTGCACGCCGCTTTCCTGAAGGCGGTCGAGAGAGGCTTTGTGAAAGAGTTTCGGCGTGAGAGTCTGTGTTCATCAGCGTCATCCATGTTCTTGTCGATGGGCGTGCCGTTCAAAAAGCTAACACCAGCATAGACTGGATGCGGAGGGCATTACAGTTTGGTTTGAGTGGTTTGGCCTGAACTACAACAGCTTACCGCTACGCTTGAGCGCCAAATAGCTGTGGTTGAGGCGTGCCGGCAGTTGTTCTGGGGTGGCCTCTATCAGCATGGCGCCGGCATGGCGTAGGCGCGTGTGTAGCGCTTGACGCTCTGCTTGCCAGGCCGCATCGGCCGCCACGCTAAAAGCATCATCGAGAGAGTTTATCGCGCTGTGCTTTAGTCGTGCTTGGCTGGGCAGCTGAATGTCGGCGATCAACAGCAGGTGTTTATTACTGAGTAGCTTGACTGTTTTGAGGAGTTCGACATCGTCATCGGTTTGTAGGTGGCTGATCAGCACCACTAATG
>Ga0209075_1005070_pt1 | contig 10238 bp, 9 predicted proteins | sample Stecom2011_FD_187523 | JGI IMG/M metagenome (GOLD analysis project Ga0209075, IMG submission 187523) | Agricultural soil microbial communities from Utah to study Nitrogen management - Steer compost 2011 (SPAdes) (version 2) | ecosystem: Environmental > Terrestrial > Soil > Agricultural land...
GTGGAAAGGAAACTACTCATTATGGTTAGAGCAGAAATCTAATCGATTGGCGCAAGAAGAGAAATCTGAGTCTAAGCGTAAAAAAATGTTAGACAGTGAGCTGGAATGGGTACGTATGAATCCGAAAGGTCGTCATGCGAAGAACAAAGCCCGATTGAGCAACTACGATAAGTTAATGTCTGAAGATTCTAAATCTAAAGAACAAAACCTTGAAATTCCAATTCCAAATGGACCACGTTTAGGAAGTAATGTTATTGATGCAGTAGGTGTTTCCAAATCATTTGGGGATAAATTACTGTATGAAGATTTAAATTTCAGCCTCCCTCCAAACGGAATTGTTGGAATTGTTGGTCCAAACGGTGCAGGTAAAACAACTATTTTCAAAATGATCATGGGTGAATTAGAACCTGATGCTGGAGAATTCAAAGTTGGAGAAACTGTTGTTTTAGGATATGTTGACCAGGCCCACGAAGACTTAGATCCTGAGAAATCAATTTACGAAGTAGTTTCTGGAGGAACAGATTTGATGGAAATTGGAGATCAAAAAATAAACTCAAGAGCATACATCTCTAAGTTCGCATTTTCTGGATCAGACCAAAACAAAAAAGTAGGTGTTCTTTCAGGTGGTGAGCGTAACCGTTTGCATCTGGCATTAACACTAAAAACTGAAGCTAACGTTCTATTATTGGATGAGCCAACAAACGACATCGATATCAATACACTTCGTGCGTTAGAGGAAGGAATAATGAACTTTGCAGGGTGTGTCGTTGTTATTTCTCACGACAGGTGGTTCTTAGACCGTATTTGCACGCATATCTTAGCTTTCGAAGGAGATTCTAACATCTATTCTTTTGAAGGAAGCTTCTCTGAATACGAAGAAAACAGAAAGAAACGTATGGGTGATCACACGCCAAAAAGATTGAAATACAGAAAATTAACTATAGATTAAAGAAGTTATCAAGTTTAAAAAAGTTATCAAGTTTTCAAGTGGTTTATGTTTGTTTGAAAACTTGATAACTTTAAAACTTGAAAACTAACAAACTAACAAACTTGAAAACTAAACCAAAATGAGAATTTATAAATTTGAAGAAATCCAAAGTTGGCAAAAGGCAAAAGAACTAACAGTGGGAGTCTATAAAAATTTCTCGGATAATAAAGATTACGGTTTTAAAGATCAAATTCAACGCGCCTCCGTTTCTGTAATGAATAACATTGCGGAGGGTTTTGAAAGTCAAACAAATAAAATGTTTATACGATATTTATATATCGCGAAAGGATCATGTGGTGAAGTACGATCGATGCTATACCTAGCTAAAGAGTTTAATTATATTTCGGATGAGCAGTTTGAAAGTCTTTATAATCTTAGTTTGGATGCAACACGACTAATTTCAGGTTTTATTAAAAAATTAAACGAATAGTAAATCTTATTGCCAAACTTAAAAACTTGATAACTAACAAACTTTATAACTTGAAAACTAACAAACTTGAGAACTTAAAAACTTGATAACTAACATAAAAGATAAAAATATGTCAAACGAAGTAAGAGCATTAGAGCCCAAAGCAATTTGGGAGAATTTCGCAGATTTAAACGAAGTTCCTAGACCAAGTAAAAAAGAAGAACGAGTGATTCAATTCATGGTGGACTTCGGAAATAAACTAGGATTAGAAACGGCAACTGACAAGGTAGGGAACATTATCATAAAAAAACCTGCAACTAAAGGAATGGAAGACCGTCAAACGGTTATTCTTCAATCGCATGTCGATATGGTTCACCAAAAAAACAATGCTACAGATTTCGACTTCGATACCGAAGGAATTAAAATGATTGTTGATGGAGATTGGATAAAAGCTGACGGAACGACACTCGGAGCTGATAACGGAATTGGTGTAGCTTCAATCATGGGACTATTGGCAAGTTCAGATATTCCTCATCCAGTATTGGAAGCTATGTTCACAGTGGACGAAGAAACAGGCATGACCGGCGCCAAAGAATTGGACCCCTCCTTTTATGAAGGAACGATTTTGTTGAATTTAGACACTGAAGATGACGATGAAATTAGTATCGGTTGCGCAGGTGGAATTGATACCAACACAACGTACGAATACGAACAAGTAGATTCAAAAACCGATGTAACAAGTTATACTGTTGACTTAAAAGGGCTAATGGGTGGACATTCAGGAATGGATATCGACTCAGGAAGAGGAAATGCCAATAAAATGATGGCACGTTTACTTATAGAATCTCCAGTTGATTTGGTATTACACGACTTCAATGGAGGTGGTTTGCGTAATGCGATACCACGTGAAGCAGTAGCTACTGTTTCCGTAGCGAAAACAGATACTACACGATTTGAAGAGTATATTACTGGAATGGCTTCTACTTTTAAAACAGAATACTCTCCAGTTGAAACTAAAATAGACTTAAGTATTTCTAAAACAGAAACTCCAAGTAAAATGGTTGCGGAACATGATAAAAACGCAATATTAGCTGCTTTAAATGCAGTATTTAACGGTGTTTTTAAAATGAGTTTGAACTTTGAGAACTTGGTAGAAACATCAAGTTCATTGGCACAAGTAATCATTAAAGACGGAGCTTTTGAAACGCAATCATTGCAAAGAAGTAGTGTGGAAACCTCAAAAGATGATGTTGCACGCACTATTCGCAGTGTATTTGATATATTAGGAGCAGATGTTGAACAAACTGGAGATTATCCAGGATGGGAACCTAATCCAGACTCTTCAATTTTGAAAACAATGCGTGAAATGTATGAAAAGCGTTTCAATGAAAAACCAAAAGTTAAAGCTTGTCACGCAGGATTAGAATGTGGTATTTTAGGGACTCATCTACCCAATGTAGACATGATTTCTTTTGGTCCAAACATTCGTCACCCTCACTCTCCAGATGAAAAAGTTCAAATTAGTTCAGTTCAAAAATTCTGGGGTTTTCTTTTAGAAATACTTAAAGAAACACCAAAGAAAATAGCGTAAATTTAACTCATACGTTAAACTCTCTTTGATAAGAAAGCTTAAAAGACAAGGCTTGTGAGGTTTTTAATTATCAGGCGTTTATATTTATAAATAACTGAAATTAAAAGAGAACATAACGCAGTATTTTAAGTTTTCTTGCGAAGACTTATTTAAATTAATGAACAATCAACAAGAATTAATAGACTTAGCAAATATGAGAATGCCCTTTGGAAAATTCAAAGGACTTCTCCTTGTTGAAGTTCCGGAGCCCTATTATGTTTGGTACCGTTCCAAAGGTTTTCCACAGGGGAAACTCGGTAATCAAATGCAATTGATCTATGAAATTAAGGTGAACGGATTAGAAGACCTCATACGTCCTCTGGTTAGGAAATAAAAACTACTGAATACTTTCTTCAGAAATTTCAATTGAATGTCCACAGTCAAAATGACCCAGTGGACATTTTTTATGTCCATGAAAACCACACGGACGGCAATCTAATTTCAACTTTGTTTCTATAGTTTTAGAATCATCTGACAATGGACCAAATCCAAATCCTGGTATTGTAGAGCAGAAGAAAGCACGTGTAGGAGCATTCATTGCTGAAGCGATATGTAATGGACCAGAATCATTCACATAATTCATTTCAGCACCTTCCATTAACGCTGCACTTTGAAGCAAGGTAAGTTTCCCAGCTAAATTCTGTACGCTTTTAGGAAATTCCTTTTGGATACCTGAACACAAATCATGATCTGTTGGACCGCCAATAAGTTTCACTTCTCCTTTTTCAAGTAAAATCTCAATTAGTTCTACCCATTTTTGAGTAGGTAATCTTTTTGTTTCCCAAACCGAAGCTGGAGCCAAACAAAAGTATTTTTTGGAAGTATAGTTTACAATTGCCACTCTATCTTCTTCAGAGGGAAACAATTCAGGTCGAATCATTTTTTTCGCACCGTGATGTGCTATTAAACTTAAATTTCTTTCTACCTCATGCGTGCCTGAAGTCAAAGAGTGAGGTTTTGTCATTGAATACATTTTAGCAAAAGAGTTCTTATCGAACCCTACCCTACTCTTCGTTCTTGAAAAAAGGGTCATTAATCCTGCATTTGCATAACGCTGAAGCGTAATAACTTCATCATATCTATGCTTTCGAATGGCTTTAATAATTTTTAAAAGACTTTTATACTTTCCGTCCTTCTTATTCCAAACAAATACTTGATTTATTTTGGGGTTATTTGCCAAAAGAGACTCATTCCCTTTTCTAACTACTACATCAATTTTTGCTTCAGGATAAATTCTATTCAATTCTGAAATTACAGGCGTCATAAGAATAACGTCTCCAAGAAATGCGGTTTGTATGATTAAAAATCTTTGCACAGCACAAATATAATTAATTATGAATAACGAATTATTCAATTACGAATTAACACCCTTATGATTCGACAAGAATCATGAATTTAGAGATTCGTAACTCATTATTTATAATATCATTAGAATATGAGTTTCAAATATTATAGCTAAACATGCCGTTTTTATTACTACATGACAGTTTATCATGATAGATTGACACCCGACAGCTAGCTTAGTCATAACAAGGAATAAGAACCTAAAAACCATCATAAACATTTCAATTAGCAGTGTTTCTATAGAATAGAACAATTGTTGCACATGTCTTAGCAATTATAAAAATAAATAATAAAAGAAATGAAATTATTAGTAATCGGTGGTGGAAACATGGGTTTAACCTATTCCGAGGGAATGTCAAAATCCCCACTATTGAACCGTAGAAAATTAATGATTCAGGATTTAAGTCCTGACACTCTATCTCGATTAAGAGAAAACCCAGACTTTGAGGTTTATGATAATTTAGACGATTGTCTTCCAAAAGCAGACATTGTTTTTATTGCTGTAAAACCTTATCACTGTGTGGAGCTTTTTAAAAAGATGAAAGGGATGATCAATGACCAACAAGTTTTTGTGTCGTTAATGGCTGGAGTAACTATAGATTTTATAAAAGAACACCTTGAAGTTTCTAAAGTTGTAAGAACGATGCCCAACCTGCCTGCGAAAGTTGGGAAAGGAGTAACTTCTTTTACTGCCTCGAAATCCGTTTCAAGAGTTGAACTTTTAATGGTGAGAAATTTACTCGACACTACTGGAGAGTCGATTCACGTTGCAAATGAAAAATTTATTGACAAGTCTACAGGAATTTCTGGAAGTGGCCCAGCATATGTGTTTTACTTTATGAATTCTATGCTGGAAGCAGCTACAAAAATGGGCTTCTCAGAGAATGATTCACGTGTTTTAGTAAGTTCTACATTCGAAGGAGCAGTCGCATTATTTAATGAATCCAATATTTCTCCTCAAACATGGATGGACAGAGTTGCTTCAAAAGGAGGAACAACACAAGCAGCATTAGATTCAATGGAAGACAACAATGTAAGGGAGCTCATTAAGGATGCTGCATACGCTGCATTTGACAGAGCTGTAGAATTGGGAAAAGACCCTGAATAAACTCACAAACGTTATATAATATCACCACAAATTAATAGTAAATAAATTCAAATTAAGTTTTGCAAAAATTCAAAAAAAGAATAGTTATAAAAGTAGGAACAAACGTAATGACCAACAAAAACAATCGAATTGTTGGACCCATCCTACAAAATTTAGTCAGACAAATCGCGTATTTATACGAACGTGATATCATTACAATTTTAGTTTCGTCCGGTTCTGCAATTGCTGGTAAAGAAGTACTTGGTGATTGTTCTGCAGTAGACCCTACAACGCGCCGACAAGTGTTTTCTTCAGTTGGTCAACCACGTATGATGAGACATTATTACTCTATGTTTCATGACTTTGGAATGAGGTGTGCACAAGTATTGGCAACAAAAAGAGATTTTGCTCCTGGTGAATACCGTGACAACATGGTAAATTGCTATGAAGCTTTATTGTATGAAGGAATCGTACCTATTGCCAATGAAGACGATGCTGTTTCATTAACTATGTCAATGTTCTCTGACAATGATGAACTTGCTAGTTTAGTAGCAGAACTCGTTGAAGCAGACATGTTAATTATGCTCACAGATACAGACGGTTTATACACTGGACATCCAGACCATGATGATTCTGAACTTTTACACCATGTTGTGGGAGATGAGAATGTTGAAAAATACGTACAGGAGTCAGAAAAGGGAGAAGGAGAAGGCCGTGGAGGAATGGGTTCTAAATTAAAAATCGCAAAATCTACAGCACATAAAAACATTCCAACTTATATCGCTAATGGTAAAGAAGACAATATCATTATCGACATTTTAGAAGGAAAAGAAGTAGGAACGAAATTCGTTTAGAATTAATTACGAATTATTATATGAACATACAATATAGGAGCAATTTGTAAATCGTACGAGAACATTGAATTAATCCGACAACAACAATAAACATATAAAAAAAATAACAATAGAAATGAAGTTTTTAGATTCAAACAAAAAGAACAATGTATTACAATCGATGATGAATATTATCGATACAAAAAGAGATGAAATTCTCGCAGAAAATAAAAAAGACCTTGATGCTTTTGAAAGGGATGATCAGGCGCTATACGACCGTTTGGTTGTCGATCAAGACAAAATAGATGGGATGATTCAAGCCATCAAAGAAGTAAAAGAACAAGAGGATCCTGTAGGAAAAAACATATCAGAATTAAAGTTAGAGAATGGATTAGAAATCATTAATAAAACCGACCCATTTGGAACAATAATGATCATTTATGAATCGCGTCCTGATGTTACAATAGAGGCTGCTGTTTTAGCATTCAAAGCAAATAATAAGATCTTACTTAAAGGTGGTCGAGAAGCTTACCACAGTAATAAGTCACTTGTAAAATGTTGGCATGAAGCACTTGAAGAAAATAGTCTTAGTAAAGAGTGGATTAAGATGCTCGAAATGAACAGAGAAGAAACCCAAGAATTCTTAAGAAACCCAACAGAAAAGCTCGATTTAATTGTACCTCGAGGAGGAGAACGATTAATTGAATTCGTTAAGCAACATGCGAAATGTGCTGTCTTAATTTCTGGAAGAGGAAATAACTTTATGTACATTTCTCCCCAGGCGGATTGGACCAAAACAATTAAAGTAATTCTCAATGCAAAAACAGATAAAACATCAGCTTGTAACGCTTTAGACAATATTCTTATCGACAGCAACATTCCTTCTTATGAAGAAAAAGTGAAGGAATTAGAAGCTATTCTAACCAAAGAGGGTGTGGAAATAATAATCGATGAAAAAACTCAAAAAGTACTTACTGGAAAAGAGAAAATAAGCAGCGAAGAAGTATGGAAAGAGGAATTCTTGGCCATGAAAATTCTTATCGGAACTGTTGACTCTATGGATCAAGCTATAGAGAAAGTTAATACACATTCAGGAAAACACTCTTCTGTTATTATGACAGAAGATAAAAATGAAGCCATGACTTTTATGGAGCAAATTGACAGCGCAGCAGTATATCAAAATGCTTCTACACGTTTTACTGATGGTGGAGCAATGGGAGTTGGAGCTGAGTTAGCAATTAGTACAGACAAACTGCATCACAGAGGTCCATTGGGATTAAAGCAATTGACAACAAATAAATACTATGTATTTGGTGATGGTCAAGTAAGATAAATAACTTTCAAATCACAATACATTATACTGGAGCTTACTTTTGATATTAGGCTCTCGTTATTTCAAATAAATTAGAAACCCTTTGTCGAAATGATGAGGGGTTTTTTCTTTTGAAGCACGTTTTTATTGAAACAAAAAAAACAGAATATTAACAAAATATTTTTTATAAAAACAAAGACATTAGAAACAAAAAATGTCAATCACCGACGTCAAAGCACCATTTAACATACCAAAACACGCCACTCGTCAATCTACTGACTTTTATTGATCATCTTAATTAATTCTAATTTAATCTTCTGCTCAATGTTTTTATATCAATAATTAGACATATATTTGATTTACTAATGAATCGAAAAATGCACAATAAAATTGAATATGATAGTCCAATTGCCAATATTTATTGGGATGAAAGGGGCTTTTATATGTTCAAAATGAAAAACAGTAGTGCGATTTATGATGAAGAAGAGACAATACGCCAATTTGATTTTTTTATCACTCATTCTCAAGGTAAGCCTTATAAAGTAGCTGTTGACACACGTGAAAGTTTAGTTTTTCCAACAGATGCTTCTTTTGATTACTTTTTCGAACACAATAAAATGGTCAATAAAAACGCTGTTATTGCCAACAGCTTACCAATGCAGTTAATGATGGGACAAATGTATAAAGGAAGTCAAATTAAAAACACAAAACTTTTCAAAACAGAAGAGGAGGCCATTGCATGGCTTTTAAATGATTAGGCTTTATTTAAACGATTATACTTTTAATAATTCGATGATACGATCTAAGTATTGATCTTCTGTCGGCACGATAAGCTTAGCTTCATTATAATATTTTTCTCTTTCCAATAGTTTGCTTTCTATAAACCGTAGTAATTCTTCATCATTCAGTTCTTTAAGCAATGGTCTATTAATCGTGCTGTTTTTAAGTCTTCGATAGAGTTCTTCGGCAGGACTTTTTAAGTAGCAAGTAAGACCGGATTTATTCATCAATTCCATATTGTTATTAAAACAAGGTAACCCACCTCCTACTGAAACTATTGCTTGTTTTTGACTTAAAATAACATCGAGTAGCATTTTCGATTCTTGGGTTCTAAAGAATTCTTCTCCATTCTTTTCAAAAACTGAACTAATTGTCATTCCAAGAAGACTTTCAATTTCTTGATCTATATCTATAAATGAAACTCCTAATTTTTCGGCAATTTTATTCCCTAGGGTTGTTTTCCCAGCCCCCATAAAACCAATTAAAAATATTTGTTTATTCTGCATGTGGACAAATGTAAATAAACCCATTTGAAAAACTCTTTAAATTATTTTCAAAATTATTATTGGTTATTATCACCTTAAAATCAAGCATTTCAATTTTATAAATAAAATAAATTAAAAATAACATGACAATACCCTTGTTAGTCTAAAAAAAGCCTCTATATTTGCACCCGCAAACAATCTATAAAAAAGATAAAAACAACGGTTTTTGTTGAAAGATATAAAGTTTAAAATTTCGTTAGTTTCTGGTCAAACAGAATAGATTTGAAATGTTTAATTAAAATGATTCCGTAGCTCAGCCGGTAGAGCAATACACTTTTAATGTATGGGTCCTGGGTTCGAATCCCAGCGGGATCACTAAAAGCCTCTCATTCGAGAGGCTTTTTTTGTTAATAGACATCAAATATCACCAAAACTCTAAAAAAACAGGGTTTCTCAAACCACCACAAACACAATCAATATCAATTGATTACATAAATCTCGTGACCTATGTGGTGACCTAAATTAATCTTAATTTTAGGTCACCAGAATTTAAGCATCTAACACCTAACAAGTGTTGTTCGGTTACCAAATGGTGACCTATGTGGTGACCTGAAAAACTATTAAAACAAGGTCACCAAAAACAAGCAAACCATTGATAACCAAGGTATGCAGCTTATATTTTACTTATTAATGAACCATTATTTGGTAACATTATAAATACGTAGATATGAAAAGGAATCAAAAATTTAGCGTCCAGTTTTATCCAAACAAGCAAAAGACAAAAAATGGAGAATTACAACTATACATAAGAGTGGTTGTAGATTTAAAAAGAACAGAAATAGCAACAACCCATTATATACCAATCAAAGTTTGGAATCAAAGATTAAGAAAAATTAGACCATCATTTTCTAAAGCTATTTTTCTAAATAGTTTTATTGATAATGCTATTAGTGAGATCAATCAGATATTCTTAAAAGAGGTCTCCCAAAACAAAACCATCACCAGTCAAGACATAAAAAATATATACCTGGGCATTGATGATAACAAAACCACCCACAAAACCATCCTCGAAGCCTTCAACTACCACAACACAAAAATGGAAGAACAAGTCAAGATTGGAAAAGTAGTAAAAAAGACACTTGAACGCTACAACATCACGAAGAACAAAGTCAGGGCTTTCATGAAATCACAATACAAAGTTAAAGACATGCCACTTCCCGACCTTCGCTTGCGCTTCGTTACTGAGTTCGAACACTACTTGCTCACAAAGGGAAAATTACAAACCAACACAGCCCATAAATACATTAAGAATCTCAAGAAGATTATGAACATGGCTGTCGGTCTTGACTGGATTCCATCCAATCCATTTA
>Ga0209075_1005071_pt1 | contig 10238 bp, 7 predicted proteins | sample Stecom2011_FD_187523 | JGI IMG/M metagenome (GOLD analysis project Ga0209075, IMG submission 187523) | Agricultural soil microbial communities from Utah to study Nitrogen management - Steer compost 2011 (SPAdes) (version 2) | ecosystem: Environmental > Terrestrial > Soil > Agricultural land...
ATGAGGAATATGGATAAACAATTTCCTCCAAAGCATGAAATTAAACATATAAGAATAGTAAAGATACTTTTCCCTATCGTAATAACACTGGTAGTATCAGTACTGATTCCTTCTTCAGCACCACTAATTGGTATGCTTATGCTGGGTAATTTACTCAAAGAAATTGGATCCAGTACAGCACGACTGGCCGAAGCTGCATCCGGTCCAATAATGAATACAGCTACTATTTTCCTTGGGTTAAGTGTTGGGGCTACCATGCCGGCAGAAGTGTTTCTCAGATGGGAGACAATAGGAATACTTGTTCTTGGGCTATTTGCTTTTTCAATATCCATAGCAGTAGGTACACTCATGGTTAAATTATATAACAAGAGTGCGAAGAAGAAAATTAATCCACTTGTGGGAGCAACAGGTTTAAGTGCTGTTCCAATGGCATCACGTGTAGCAAATGATCTTGCACTTAAGTATGATAAATCAAACCACATATTGCAATACTGTATGTCTAGCAACGTTTCAGGCGTTATAGGCTCTGCAGTTGCAGCCGGTGTGTTAATTGCATTCCTGGGTTAAGAATGGCAAGTCCTTATTAATAAAAGTTTAGATAATTATAAAAAAGCTGTCTTGTGATTAAGCATGAGACAGCTTTTTTTGTGTCTTGATTATTGCATCAGCAATGATAGGCACTCCTCGCTTAATGGTATTAACATCTGTATTGCAAAAAGAGACACGTATATGCTCATTTTTAATACCGTTAGGGTCAAATGTTTTACCTGTAACGAATACAACACCATTTTCAATAGACTTCTTAAGCACTTCGGTAGAGTCACACCCATTTGGTAAGCTAATCCAAGTATAGAATCCTCCTCGCGGTTTTTCATATGTCACACCCTCAGGCATATATTCATCCAAAGCTTCAATCATTGCAAGACCTCGTATCTTATATTCCTCCCTTACCTTTGCTATGTATTCGTAGATATATCCGTTGCGTATAAATTTGTCTGCTATAACTTGTGAAATGCTTGGTGAACAGGCATCAATCGACTGTTTTATCAGTTCGCATTTATTGTATATATGTTCGGGAACAAGCATCCATCCAAGTCTTAGGCCAGGTCCCAAGATCTTCGAAAACGAACCGGTAAAGCATACATCAACTCCATTGGGGTTCATCGACTTAATAAGCTCCATTTTAGGCACATCTTCCTCATAGAAATATAGATCGCTGTAAACATCATCTTCAATTATTGGAATATCTTTACCACTTAAGAGTTCAATCATCTGTTGCTTTACTTCCGTAGAGTAAATAATCCCTGCAGGATTATGGAAGTTGGGCGAATAGTATAAAAACTTGGGTTTAGCCCCATCCGATTCAAGCAACTTTTTAAGTTCCACAATATCCATCCCATCACCATTTAGAGGCACACTAATCAAATCTGCCTCGTATGAACGGAATGCAGATAGTGCACCAATAAAACTGGGCGACTCAACTATAACACTATCTCCAGGGTCTAGAAAAGCTTTTCCTAGTATATTTATAGCCTGTAATGAGCCAGTTGTTATTATAATCTTGTTTGTGTCAACCGGCAATCCCTTTTTTCCCAGATAATCAGATAACGACTCTAGCAGAGTAGGAAGACCTGTTGTTGGTCCATACTGCAGTGCTATCTGTTTTTCTTCATCTGTTAGAGAATTTAAAATTTCATCAATGGTCTTAAGTGGAAACAGTTCATTACCCGGCATGCCTCCTGCAAATGAGATCATGTTTGGAGCAGTTGCCAGGCTCATCAGGTCTCTTATCTCAGATGAGCGTAGTTGTGCAACGCTACTTGAAAATCTAGTCATATTAGTTACCTCTAAAGTTGATAAATGTCGCTTTGAGAAAGCAGCCTCATTCGGTTTTTCTCCAGAACCTCGCTAACCTGTTGGATATCGTATGAACGAATTACCGCCAGCGCTACATTGTTGTTAGAAAAAGCATACATGTAATCAACATTAATACCCTCGTCCGTCAGAATTTGCAGAATATTATAAAGTGAACCCGGTTTGTCAGGCATATTAGCACAAATTACATCGGTGAGACCTATTGAAAAACCACCTTTTTCCAGGGCTTCTTTAGCCAATTCAGGTCGCCCCACAACCATTCTTACAATACCAAAATCAGCAGTCTCCGCTACGCTTAAAGCTATTATATTTACATCATTCTCGGCCAATATACGGGTCAGTTCTGTTAGCCGCCCCGACCGATCTTCAAGAAATACAGAAAGTTGTTGAATATGCATAATTATAATTTATATTTATTTTCTTAGGTCAATCACACGTTTCGCTTTACTCTCCCAACGTTCAATGCTATTTGGTTCCACTAATCTTATTTTAGCACTAATACCAAGCATACTCTTAATATTTTGGTCAATTCTACTCCTAATCCCTTCTAGTTCGCGGATACTGTCAGACCAGCTTTTTTCATCTATCTCAACAAGTATTTCAAGTGTGTCAAGGTTATTCTCACGTTTAATAATAAGTTGATAATGTGGTGTAGTCTCTGAAATTTCCATCAATACTGACTCAACCTGCGATGGAAATATATTAACCCCCCTTATAATTAACATATCATCGCTGCGACCCATGCATTTTTCCATTCTAACCAATGTACGTCCGCAATCGCACTTATCTCTGTACAATCTTGTCAAGTCTCTTGTTCTATATCTCAAAAGAGGCATTGCAATCTTGCTTACTGTAGTGAATACAAGTTCACCAATCTCCCCATCAGGTAAAATCTCCAGTGTCTCAGGATCTATAATTTCGGGAATAAAGTGATCCTCAAAAACGTGATTTCCACAATGGCAAGGGCACTCCATAGATACACCTGGTCCAATAACCTCACTCAATCCATAAATATCATAAGCTTTTATGTTAATAAGTCGCTCAATCTGACTACGCAATTCGTTTGTCCATGGCTCAGCACCAAAAATTCCAATTCTAAGTTTTAGATCCTTCTCACTTATACCGTTGTTTCGTATCGACTCCCCAAGATGTGCAGCAAATGATGGAGTACAGGCGAGAACAGTAGCATTAAAATCTGTCATAAACTGCAACTGCTTTTTAGTGTTTCCCACCGAAATAGGAATTACAGTTGCACCAATCTTCTCAGCACCATAATGGAGACCTAAACCACCTGTAAACGGTCCGTAGCCATATGCAATCTGAATAGTATCACCACTATGTATACCTGCCATAGTCAGGCTCCTTGCAACTACCTCAGCCCATATTTCCAAGTCATCACGTGTATATCCCACAACTGTAGGTTTACCCGTTGTGCCACTCGATGCATGAATCCTTACAATATCACTTTGAGGCGTTGTAAATAGTCCAAATGGGTAGTTATCTCTCAAGTCGTTCTTAGTAGTAAAAGGAAGATACTTTAACTGATCTACGCTCTTTATATCCCCCGATTCAATACCAATCTCTTTAAACTTATCTCTGTAAAACGGCACATTATCAGACATCCGTTTCACCATCACCGCCAGCTTCTTGCTCTGCATCTTATGCATAAGCTCCCTGTCGGCACATTCAATTTCCGAATTCCATATCATATTAATTTTCCCTGTTTTCTATGCCGAGTCTGAAAGCCTTCAGGTTCATCTCAACTATTTTATTACCTTTTCTTTCAAAAAAATTCTCTATAGCCTTTTCCAGTTCTCCCGAATCTATACCAATGTATGGCGAAGCCGCACCCAGAAGAGCAATATTGTATACCTTGGGGCTACCCGCCTCTTTTGCAATAGATTTTGCATCAACTAGCATACTTGATGCTGATTCTCTAATACTATTCATTAACATTTCACGGTCAGGGTAATTATTAATGTTTTCATACGGTTCAGTAGCTGTAACAATTAATCCTTCAGGCGAAAGAAAAGGCAAATACCTAAGCGATTCCATTGGTTCGATAGATAAAATCAGATCTGCTTTCCCAATAGGTATAAGGTCTGAGAAAATCTCTTTTGATGAGATTCGCAGGTGCGATTCCACCGCTCCGCCTCTTTGGCTCATGCCATGTACTTCAGCCTGTTTTAGATTAAGCCCCAAATTCATAGCCGCCAGATCAATAATAGATGCAATGGTAAGAATCCCTTGTCCACCCACACCTGAAATTAATATATTTTTCTGCATATTTAAGTTAATCAATTTTTTGCCTTCTTTAAAGTCTGTACACATTCACGTTGAGATATTATCACCGACACCCCTTCATACTCAAACTCCTCTTTCATTGTTGCAGCATTCTCTTCGAGATTCTTTTTTAGTGGTGTAATTATTCTAATATGGTTTTCATCTACACCAATCCCTTTACATATATCAAAGAACCTTCCTGTACCCGAAGAAGTCTGACCCCCTGTCATTGCCGTAGTATCATTGTCAGAGATAATTACCGTAAGTGAAGAATTGTCATTCACGGCATCAAGTAACCCTGTCATCCCCGAATGAGTGAATGTTGAATCACCAATCACGCATACAGCAGGTAGCATCCCTGCATCAGCAGCCCCTTTTGCCATAGTAATTGAAGCACCCATATCAACGCATGTACTAATAGTATTATAAGGAGGAAGAGCTCCAAGTGTATAGCACCCTATATCACCAAAAACATGCTTTTGAGGATAATCCTCCATAACTAAGTTAATTGCATCAAACAGATCGCGATGACTACATCCCTGACATAACATTGGTGGTCTGGCAACAACTACATCAGGAATAACAAAATTGTTGTTGTACTTCACTCCCAGTGCCTTTGCCAAAAGGTTAGGAGAAAGTTCACCGGTTCGGGGCAAAACGCCATCAAGCCGACCCTTGAACTTCTCATTACCGAAATAACCTTTCATCAACTCCTCAATTACCGGATAACCCTCTTCAACAATCAGAATGTCATCATATATAGAGCAAAACTCTTTTATTTTATTTTCCGGCAAAGGGTATTGAGATATTTTCAGTACAGGAATATCAAGGTTATAAGACTCATTTACCTCCATCACGTAGTTATACCCAATCCCGAAAGCAATAACAGCTTTTGTTCCACTACCATCCACAAGTCTGTTAAAGATTGATTCTTCAGACAATGCAACCATCTCTTCTTGCTTCATGAGCAATTTCTGATAGTTTCTTCTTGCATTTGCAGGCAGTAAAATCCATTTCCCTTTTTCTTCAGAAGGATTATATAAGTTTTGGTGGCGAGACTCCCTAAGCTTAATCACCGATCGAGAGTGTGATAAACGTGTAGGAATACGCAATAGAACAGGCAATCCCAATTTCTCTGATAAGTCGAACCCATATCTGGTCATATCATATGCCTCTTGTTGATTAGAAGGCTCCAATATCGGAATCATGGCAAACTTACCATAAACCCTGCTATCCTGTTCATTTTGCGAAGAGTGCATTGAAGGATCATCAGCCACCACCAGCACTAAACCTCCATGAACACCGGTAACCGACGAGTTCATAAATCCATCAGCAGCCACATTGAGTCCCACATGCTTCATGCAAACCAAGCACCGTTTACCAGCGTAAGACATCCCGAGTGCAGCTTCGTAAGCTGTCTTTTCATTTGCCGACCATGACGATCTCACATGATGCTCCTTACTGTAAGGAGATTTTTGAATAAATTCTGTTATTTCCGTAGATGGAGTACCCGGATAAGCATAAACCCCCGATATACCAGCATCTAATGCACCTTGTGCAATTGCTTCGGCACCAAGTAATAGTTGTTTCATCTTTATTGCAAAACCTGTGTTAAAAAAGCGTTTTAAAATTAAAACGAAGTGTAATATTACAAAATTACTAAATACTTAGCTTTAAAACTACAAATTATTAATAAGATATAATTCACAAAGTATATAAACAGAAAAGTTTTTTAAAGGAGGTATAAGATGTATGATTATGAACAAAAAAAGCGAACCTTTTAAGGGTCCGCTTTTTTGATTTATTCTATAATAATATTAGTTGTTATTATCTTCTCTTTGAGGACGAGGTAGTAAAACCTTACGCGAAAGTTTGAATTTACCGCTACGAGGATCAACATCTATAAGTTTAACCTGTATCTTGTCACCCTCTTTAATGCCGGCATCTTCTACTCTTTCAAGACGCTGCCAGTCGATTTCTGAAATATGAAGTAATCCATCCTTTCCTGGTAAGAACTCACAGAACATTCCGTAAGGCATTACCGAGCGAACAGTAGCTTCATAAACTTCACCAACTTCAGGAACAGCAACAATACCTTTTATCTTATTAAGAGCAGCGTCGATTGCAGCCTTATTAGTAGCCGAAATCTCAACATGTCCCATATTATTAATCTCTTCAATAGTGATTGTAGCTCCTGTCTCTTCCTGAATACCCTGAATAATCTTACCACCAGGGCCAATTACAGCGCCAATAAAATCCTTCGGAATATCTAAAGAAACAATACGAGGAGCATGAGGTTTCATGTCTTCACGAGGTGCCGACATGGTCTCCATCATTTTGCCCATAATATGCTCCCTGCCAGCTTTAGCTTGCGCCAATGCCTCTTCAAGGATTTCATACGAAAGGCCATCCACTTTAATATCCATCTGGGTAGCGGTAATTCCGTCTTTGGTACCACATACTTTAAAATCCATATCACCAAGATGATCTTCATCACCTAGAATATCAGAAAGCACAGCATATTTTTGCCCTTTGTTTTCAGATATCAATCCCATTGCTATACCGCTTACAGGCTTCCTTATCTGAACACCCGCATCCATAAGCGCAAGAGTGCCAGCGCAAACAGTTGCCATAGAAGACGATCCGTTTGATTCTAAAATGTCAGAAACCACACGTATTACATATGGGTAGTTATCAGGAATCACTTTTTTGAGAGCGCGGTTAGCAAGGTTACCGTGACCAATTTCACGACGACCAGTACCACGTTGCGGACGAGCTTCCCCTGTAGAGAATGGTGGGAAGTTATAGTGTAATAAGAATCTGTCGTGACCTTTTACCAAAGCATCATCAACCATCTTCTCATCAAGTTTAGTTCCTAAAGTAACTGTAGTAAGCGATTGAGTTTCACCTCTTGTAAACAAGGCAGAACCATGAGGCCCCGGAATAAAGTCAACCTCACTCCAGATAGGTCTGATCTCAGTAGTTTTTCTACCATCAAGACGTTTTCCTTCATCAAGAATACTTCTGCGCATAGCCTCTTTCTCAAGATCGTGATAGTAACGCTTAATAAGTGGAGTTTTCGCTTCAAGTTCTTCTTCAGGGATAGTCTCAAGAAATTTTGCAAGAACATTCTCAAATCCTGCTATACGTTCGTGCTTATTTGGGTTCTGAGAAGAAGCAACCTCATACGCAGGTTTATAGCAACTATCCCAAACTAGTTTTTTCAGTTCTTCATCATTATCCTCATGATTGTATTCACGTTTAACGGTTTTACCCACCATTTCGGTTAGTTCAATCTGAGCCTGGCACTGTTTCTTAATCTCATCGTGAGCAAATTTTATAGCTTCAAGCATTTCAGCTTCAGAAACCTCATTCATCTCACCTTCCACCATCATAATGTTGTCAATTGTGGCACCTACAACAAGATCCATATCAGCTCTTTTAAGTGCACTGAAAGTAGGATTAACTACAAGTTTACCATCAATACGAGCAACTCGAACCTCTGAAATAGGTCCGTTAAATGGTATATCAGATACAGCCAATGCAGCAGAAGCAGCTAACGCAGCTAAAGCATCAGGCATCTCTTCACCATCAGATGAGAAAAGTATCACATTTACAAAAACATCAGCATGATAATCTTCAGGAAACAAAGGACGCAGAACACGGTCAATCAAACGGCTAGTCAATATCTCCGAGTCCGAAGCTCTACCTTCGCGTTTCAAAAAACCACCCGGAAAGCGTCCGGCAGATGCATATTTTTCTCTATACTCCACCTGAAGTGGCATAAAGTCTGTTCCAGGGGTTGCATCCTTAGCAGCTGTTACAGTAGCCAGTAAAAAGGTGTCTCCCACACGTAGTGTAACGGAGCCATCGGCCTGTTTAGCTAACTTCCCCGTTTCCAGCGTAATCTCACGTCCATCTGACAGTTCGATACGCTTAATTATTGGATTCATCATAAATAAAATCAGTTATTTCTTTTACGTAAAATTCAGACAAAGTTACACAAAGTTTTGGTTTATTGGGCAATCCGATGTGAAAAAAGACAGGAATGTCTTATTTAGACACTCCTGCTAATTAGGAAAAGAATTTAAATTTATGACTTACTCACATAAATGACTAAAGCTGTTATTGTAATAGATTCAAATCTTTTCCTGTTTTTATTTATTTACTTCGAAACTTCTACTCTGCGTGCGCTAATTGTAAGCGATTCGCTACCTGTAGTCTTAGGATCTTTGCCTTCACCTGAAGTAGTCATTCTAGAAGCATTGATACCCTGTTCAACCAGATACTTTTTAACAGCCTCGGCTCTTCGAAGAGAAAGACCATCGTTATAATTATCCGGACCATGATGATCTGTATAACCAGTAATCATTACATTCTCATTAGCGAACTCTTTTAATACGCTAACGATAGTATTTAGTTCCTCAGAATATTTTTGAGTATCCACTACATCACTATCAAAATTAAAGTGTATAGCAGGTAATACAGGTAACTCCTTCACTACAGGCGCAGGCGCAGGCGCAGGTTCTGGTTTAGGCGCAGGCGCAGGTGCCGGTGCAGGAGGAGGCGTAGGAGCTGGAGGATCATAATAAACAGGCTCTGTGCGAGTGTGAGTCTTGCCTAAGTTAATTTTGAAACCAGCAAGAGCATTAAACTGCCAATCAGGATTCTCAGCTTTCTTAGAGTTAAAATGATCAGAAAGAATACTAGCGTTTCCCTCTATCATGAAAGAAATAGCATTGCTCAATCTAAAATCCAATCCAAGACCCACTCTTCCACCTGGGAATCCTTTGTTGTCCTGCCAAAGATATTCAAGATCATAAGTGCCAGTATTAAGAGCATTAGCCTCATCGTTTTCAAATCCGTAAGCATAAGCACCACCGGCAAATAGATAAGGATTAAACACCCTGTCGGGATTGAAACCACTAAACATCGATCTCAAGTCGAGCATTAAGTCTAGGTTAGCCTGAACAAACTGAAATGAGTACACCTGCGCAGGAGCCACCCAGCCCCCTTTACCCTGCCAACCCGATGCACCAAGGCGCATACCGAATATAGGGGTAAATTTATATCCTAAGTTAAGAGCAGCAGCGGGCGATATTAGATCCATAAAATCTGCTTCACCCAATGTGTGCGCCACACCCCCTTGCAATTGCAGAAATGCATGCGGTTTAAACTCAACTTTTCCTTCCTCCATAATCTCTCTCTCTTGCGAGAATGCTGCCAGCGAAATCGCCAGGAAGGTAGCAGCCAAAAAAATAAATCTCTTCATACCTCTATTGGTTTAAATGTTAGTGTTTATGATGGTAGATTTTCATAGGGAAAAAGAGGGTGACCATTGTGGCACCCTCTTTAAATATATTAGATAAGATAATTAATCCTTCTATTAGTTGCCGTTTCCTGAAGTTGGTTTTACTTCAACTTCAACTGTAGTTTCAACAACACCCCACTTGTAAGTTATACTTACAGGAACTGTCATCGTAAATCCAGTTTGCAGAACATTGCCATTATTTTGGTATGTTAGTGTACCTAGTCCTCCAGGAACTGTGAAATCACCAGTTGCTGGTGTTTGTGTAACTATAATAGTTGAAGGTAATACTGTTTGTTGAACACCACTAACAGTAAGTCCATTAGGAACAATTTCGTCAGTATTTATAGTTATCGCAGTAACACCGTAATAACTGAAGTAGTTCAGATTATCTGGGCTGAAGTTGAAATCAGTTACACCTCTATGTGTATTTCTCCAGTCTGACAATACAACTACATCCATTAAATCGATAACTGTACCTGCAGATCCAACATCATTTCCATCAACAAAATGATCCGCTGCTTCACCTTCTACGTTAATAGGACGTAAGAATACAACATCAAATGTGTCTTCACCATTTCCTAATGTTAGACATACAGGCTCATCAGCTCTGTGTTCAGCTGTAAGTACAAGTTGTAGCTTAGCTCTCATAAAGTCTACATCCTCATTCAGTAACAATTTAGCTAAATCATTTTCCTGATAAGTAATAGTAGTACCTGAAATAATTGCTACAGGTGATGCTGCACCTCCATCGGCAGATACACTTAGAGTT
>Ga0209075_1005072_pt1 | contig 10237 bp, 8 predicted proteins | sample Stecom2011_FD_187523 | JGI IMG/M metagenome (GOLD analysis project Ga0209075, IMG submission 187523) | Agricultural soil microbial communities from Utah to study Nitrogen management - Steer compost 2011 (SPAdes) (version 2) | ecosystem: Environmental > Terrestrial > Soil > Agricultural land...
TACATTTCTTCGATATAAATTTCAACAGAAACTTTCAGACTTTTGTTGCCAACATAGGTAACTTTCCCTATTAATTCAACTATTGTACCGGCAGGGATTGGCTTGTTAAAGTCAATTTTGTCAGATGAAACAGTTACCATAATTTGGCGGGAAAAGCGAGTAGCTGTAATAAAAGCCACTTCGTCCATCATGTGCATGGCAGTTCCTCCAAAAAGTGTATCGTAATGATTGGTTGTATTTGGGAATACCGCTTTAAATATGCGGGTTTCCGAGTTTTTGATTCTTTCTTCTAATGTCATAAATAAAATTATTTTTAAATGATTATCGGAAAGCCTGTACCAAAGAGAATGTATCAACCCTTCGTTAGTTCGAGCCTGTCGAGAACTTATAAAACAACTTCTCGATATGCTTCACTGTGTTATGCTACTCGAAGCGACGTCTTATCTATACAATAAGTCTACTAATATACTTTGGTACGAAGTTCCAGATAGTCGTTTACTTTTATTAAGCTTCACAACTTGTGCAGGTAACTAAATTGTTTACAAATTCTTTTGAAACACTTTGACTGCGTTGATAATACAAGGTTTTTACGCCTAATTTCCAGGCTTCGATCAATAATCGGTTGACTTCTTTTATCGGAAGGTTCGATGGAATATTGATGTTTAAACTTTGTGCCTGATCAATGTATTTCTGACGGATTGATGCCTGCAGGATGATTTCGTACTGACTGATTTCTTTAAAGGTTTTAAAGACATCTTTTTCTTCCTGAGTCAACTCCGGTAAATGTTGCACGCTACCGTGGTTGAGCATAATGCTTCTCCAGGTTTCTTCGGTATCAATACCTTTTTGTTCTAAAAGATTTTTTAAGTACTTGTTTTTGCGCATAAAGTTTCCTTTAGCCAAACCTGCTTTGTAATAATTACTGCTGAACGGTTCGATTCCGGGAGATGTTTGTCCTAAAATTGCCGATGAGGAAGTAGTAGGAGCAATAGCCAGTAAGGTGGTGTTTCTACGTCCGTAACCTTTTAAAACCTGGGGTTCTCCATAAATCCGAGCCAAATCTTGAGAAGCCTTTAATGATTTTTCTTCAATTTCTTTAAAAATTTGATTGGTTAGCATTTTAGCTTCCAAACTTTCAAACGAAATCATGTTTTTTTGCAGGTACGAATGCCAACCCATAACGCCTAATCCTAATGCACGATGGTTTTTGGCAAAATTATGAGCAGATTGCAGATAATAGTTTCCTTCGGTTTTAGCAATAAATTCGCTCATTACTGCATCTAAAAAATACGTGGCTAATTTTACCGCTTCGGTATCTTTCCATTCGTCGTATAATTCCAAATTCATTGAAGACAAACAACACACAAATGATTCATCTTTAGAGGATGGAAGAGCAATTTCCGAGCACAGATTACTTGCATAAATCTGCATTTCTTTATCTTTATATACTTCAGGCTTGTTACGGTTCACATTGTCGGTAAAGAAAAGATAAGGCAACCCTTTTTGCTGACGGCTTTCCAATACCTTAGCCCAAACTTCACGTTTTTCACGGTCGCCATCAATCATATCCTGCATCCAGTAGTCGGGAATACAAACTCCGTAAAACAAATTCTGAATGGGGTTTCCAATGTTTTTAATATCTAAAAACTCTTTAATATCGTCGTGGTCGATGTCTAAATAGGCAGCAAAAGCCCCACGGCGCACACCACCTTGTGAAATAGTGTCCATTGCTGTATCAAACAATTTCATAAAACTTACGGCTCCGCTGCTTTTTCCATTATCGGTTACGGCACTGCCGCGTTCACGCAATTCACCAAAATAGCCCGATGTTCCACCGCCAATTTTGGTCTGCATAATTACTTCGCCTAGTTTGTGGGTAATTCCTTCGATATGATCGGGTACGTAAACGTTAAAACACGAAATCGGCAAACCACGTTCGGTCCCCATGTTTGCCCAAATAGGTGATGATAAACTCATCCAGCCTTTTTCGATCATTTCAATAAAAGCTTCGGCTAATTCGGGTTTGTATAATCGTTGTGCTGCCGCAGTTGCAACACGTTCTATTGCTTTTTGGGTGGTTTCGCCTTTTAAAAGGTATCCACGGTTTAGTATTTGCTCACTTTCTTCATTGAGCCACCATAATCTTTCCATTTTTTTAGTTTTTTAGCCAATGGTTAATTACTTTAATATATTTTGTTTAGCAGCGTCTAAAAGTTTTTTAAAACAAATCGTCTGCAGTAATACTTTTGTCGTGTTTGGTGTAATCGACCGGACGCTTGGCAAAGAAATCGTCTAAACTGTTGGCGAAAATTTCTTCTTCAAACCAAACCATTGGCTGATATTCTTCGTCCGACACAAAAAAAATCTTTTTCATTCCGATCTTTACCAGACTTTCATCTAATCGGAATTTCATAAAATTCAATAAATTGTTTTTAGAAATAGTCTCTAATTCGCCAAATTCAAAAATCCAGTCTAAAATTTCACTTTCAATAGCGATGGATTCTTGCACAATTTGGTTGATCTCTTCCACAGTTGCTGCATCAAAATAATCAGGAAATTCTTCTTTGATTTTATTGATGATATAGATGCCTGCATTGGCGTGAATTTGCTCATCTACCGATGTCCAGGCAATAATGTTGCTCACATTTTTCATAGCGCCTTTAAAGCGGGTAAAAGACAAAATAATGGCAAACTGACTGAACAACGAAACGTTTTCTATAAGAATGGTAAATAAAATCAGCGATTTAAGATAATCCTTTTTATCTTCGGCTTTTGAGTGTTTTAAAGCATTCGACAAATAATCGATACGTTTCTTTATAACAGGAATCTGAATAACATTTTCAAAGGCATTATTGTATCCTAAAACTTCCAGTAAACGGGAATAGGCTTCAGAATGACGGAATTCACATTCGGCAAAAGTACTTCCCAAACCGTTAAATTCGGGTTTTGGCAAGTGTGTGTACAGATTTCCCCAAAAGGTTTTAACATTCACTTCAATTTGTGCAATAGCCAACAAACTGCGTTTCACGATTTCCTGTTCAATTGGTGAAAGGTGTGAGTGAAAATCTTGAATGTCGGCAGTAAAATCTACTTCGGAATGTACCCAAAACGATTTGTTGATAGCGTTGGTAAACTCTAAAATTTCAGGATATTCAAAAGGTTTGTAATTAATACGTTTAGTGAAAATACTCATAACTTAATTTTTTTATATGGAACAATAGAAGTAAATTTTAAAGAAGGCATCCATATAAAAAGAAGTTCTTAGCAATTTACTTTAAGTGCGAAAGCAACGCTTTTTTTACAAGAGGTCTGACTCATAAGGAACGAAATCTTATTTACAGTTGCGCAACAGTTCAAGGTTTTCACTTGATTCTCTTCGTTGTAAAAATCTATTCAAAAGTATTGTAATTAATTTAATTTTTACTCCAATTTAAACGATAAGTTATGAACAATTTTTGTTGATAATATTTTTAGATTGTTTAATGATATTTTGATTAATTTATTTTTTAATATGAAAAATATTTTTATTTTTTGTAAACTTTTTTATTTTTATAAAAATGTAATGTTCTGTAAATAAGTTTATTAGTTTATTTTATTTGCAAACTTTTTAAGTTTTACAGTTATCAACCTTTGTTAATAACTTTTAAAATATTTTTATTAAAATTATTTTTTATCAAATAAAAGTTCGTATTTTTATGATTGAAATTCATAAGACAAAAGGATGATTTACTTTGTTGTTTTTGAATTGATTAATAGATATAGAAATTTAAAAAATATGTTATGGAAATAGAAACAGAGGTTTTGGAAGCAAAAAGAACCTATACAAATGAAGAGGCGGTTAAAGCATCGACAGAATATTTTAAAGGAGATGTTTTGGCGGCAACCGTTTTTGTAAATAAATATGCCCTGAAAGATTCTGACGGAAATATTTATGAAAAAACACCGGACGATATGCACCGCCGTATTGCATCGGAAATTGCGCGCGTAGAATCTAAATACGCAAACCCAATGACCGAAAGTGAGCTTTTTGATTTAATAAAGAACTTCACCTACATCATTCCGCAAGGAAGTCCGATGACCGGAATCGGAAATCCATTTCAAATAGCTTCACTGTCAAACTGTTTCGTAATTGGAAACAACGGAGAAAGTGATTCTTATGGCGGCATTATGAAAATTGATCAGGAACAGGTTCAGTTAATGAAACGCCGCGGTGGAGTAGGACACGATTTGTCGCATATCCGCCCGAAAGGTTCGCCGGTAAAAAACTCGGCATTAACTTCCACAGGGCTGGTTCCTTTTATGGAACGCTTTTCCAATTCAACCCGCGAAGTAGCGCAAGACGGTCGCCGGGGTGCATTGATGTTGTCGGTTTCCATCAACCACCCGGATGCTGAAGGATTCATCGACGCAAAATTAGAACAGGGAAAAGTTACCGGAGCAAACGTATCGGTTCGTATCGACGATGCGTTTATGAAAGCCGTTCGAAACAATGAAACATACATCCAGAAATATCCGATTTTTTCACAGAATCCTAAGTTTTCAAAAGAAATGAATGCTGCCGATTTATGGAAAAAAATTGTGCATAATGCATGGAAATCTGCAGAACCGGGTATTTTGTTCTGGGATACCATTATTCGCGAGTCGCTACCTGATTGTTATGCCGATTTAGGCTACAAAACATTATCTACCAATCCTTGTGGAGAAATCCCTTTGTGTGCGTATGATTCATGTCGTTTACTGGCAATCAATTTATTCTCTTACGTAGTAAATCCGTTTACGAAAGAAGCTTATTTTGATTTTGAATTGTTCAAAAAACACGTGGCTGTGGCACAGCGTATGATGGATGATATCATTGATTTGGAATTAGAAAAAGTTGATACCATCATTCAAAAAATCGACGAAGATCCGGAAGAAGCAGAAGTAAAACGTATCGAACGCAACTTATGGATCGAAATCCGTAAAAAAGCAGAAGAAGGTCGCAGAACAGGAGTTGGAATTACAGCAGAAGGCGATATGCTGGCAGCTTTGGGAATCCGTTATGGATCTAAAGAAGGAAATGAGTTTTCTGTAAAAATTCATAAAACACTGGCATTGGCAGCTTACCGTTCATCGGTTGAATTAGCAAAACAACGTGGAGCATTCTCTATTTACGATGCAAAACGCGAAGAAAACAATCCGTTTGCCTTGCGTATCAAAGAAAATGACCCCGAATTGTATAACGACATGCAGGAATACGGTCGTAGAAATATTGCCTTGTTAACGATTGCACCAACAGGCTCTACATCTATTTTATCGCAAACCACTTCGGGAATCGAGCCGGTTTTTATGCCGGTTTACAAACGCCGCAGAAAAGTAAATCCTAATGATAAAGATGTTCGGGTAGATTTTATTGACGAAGTTGGCGATTCGTGGGAAGAGTATGTAGTGTTCCATCATAAATTTAAACTATGGATGGAAGTAAACGGAATAGATACTTCAGTTAATTATTCTAATGAAGAAATCAACGAATTGATTGAAAAATCGCCTTATTACAAAGCAACATCAAACGATGTAGATTATTTAAGTAAAGTAGAAATGCAGGGTGCGATTCAAAAATGGGTAGATCATTCAATTTCTGTAACCATCAACGTTCCTAACGATGTAACCGAAGAATTGGTTGGTCAGTTATATATGAAAGCTTGGGAAGTTGGCTGTAAAGGTGTAACGGTTTACCGCGACGGATCTCGTTCAGGTGTTTTGATTTCTAACGATAAAAAGGAAGAACCAGCCAAAGAAACAACTGCCGCTTTCCCGACCAAACGTCCGCAAGTTTTAGATTGTGACATCGTTCGTTTTCAAAATAATAAAGAAAAATGGATTGCGTTTATCGGAAAAATTGAAGATCGTCCGTATGAAATTTTTACCGGATTGGCAGATGACGAAGACGGAATCTTGCTGCCTCGTTGGGTAAACGATGGTTTTATCATCAAAAATCGTGACGAAAAAGGTAATTCGCGTTACGATTTCCAATACGTAAACCAACGTGGGTATAAAACTACCATTGAAGGATTATCGTATCGTTTTGATCCGGAATTCTGGAATTACGCAAAATTGATTTCAGGAACACTTCGTCACGGAATGAACATTGAAAATGTAGTAGATCTGATCAATTCATTACAGTTAGATAACGAATCTATTAATACCTGGAAAAACGGTGTGGCGCGTGCATTGAAACGTTTTGTTCCCGACGGAACAGAAGCTAAAGGACAAAAATGTGCCAATTGTAATTCAACCAATGTAATGTATCAGGAAGGATGTTTAACATGTAAAGACTGCGGATCTTCTAAATGCGGATAATATTAATTCAAAATACTAAAAAAGAGGAACTTTAAAGTTCCTCTTTTTATTTTAAGTTTTTTAAAATATTTGAAATAATGAATGACTAATCTTCTTTATCGTCAATTTCGAGTTTTAAAAGAATTTTTGCGACATCGTTTTCAGCAAATGCCAGTTTTCCGGCAACAAAAACACCTTTATCACCGTCAATTTTGTTGGCAATTCCATAAACGGTAGTTTCATCATCAGGATTAGACATTCCTTCGTAGCGATAAATCTCTTCAATGATAAATTCAGCGGCTCTTTTTAAAATCCGGTCTTCTTCCACATTGTAATCAATGGTATAACCTTTGGCTTTCAATTCCTTTAATGCTTTATCTACGGTAGCATAATGATACATTTTCTTCATCTTTTTTGTTTCCAAGTTACAAAAAAAAATTAAAAGAGTGGTTATTTGCTTAATAAAAGTTTTAAAATCATTATTGTTTGTACTTTTGTAAAAACAATTACGCAATGATTTCTATAGGAACTTTTCATACTTTAAAAATAGACCGTTCTACAAACGTAGGCTTATTTCTTACCGACGGCACACACGATGTGTTGCTTCCAAAAAAATACGTTCCCCAAAAATATGAACTAAATGACGAATTAGAGGTTTTTGTTTATCTTGATCATGAAGAACGTCCGGTAGCTACTACTTTGGAACCCAAAATTTATTTGAATGAATTTGCCCTTTTAAAAGTAAATTATATCAATGAGTTTGGTGCGTTTATGGATTGGGGTCTGGAAAAAGATCTTTTTGTGCCTTTTCGGGAACAAGCAAGGAGAATGACTGAAGGTCATTATTATATAGTCTATATGTATTTGGACGAAAAAACCAATCGTTTGGTGGGATCTTCAAAATTGAACCAGTTTCTTGAAGAAGAGAATATCAGCGTAGAAGTTGGGGAAGAGGTAGATTTGATTGTGACACATATTACCGATGCTGGGATCAACGTGATCATCAACGAAAAGTACAAAGGATTGATGTATAAAAACGAGCTTTTTGAAGAACTGCGCACCGGAGACCGTATTATCGGATACATAAAAAACATCAGACCTGATGGAAAAATAGATGTTTCACGACAAAAATTAGGTTTTGAAAAAATAGCCGACCATGCCGAAAGGATATTGGAAGAGTTGCGGTTGAACAACGGTTTTCTGGGGTTACACGATAAAAGTCATCCGGATGAAATTAAAACGGTATTGGAGATGAGCAAAAAAACATTTAAACAAACCATAGGCAGTTTGTACAAACAAAAAATGATTGAGATCAAAGAAGACGGAATTCATCTTCTTTAAAAGTTAAAGTTTTGGTAATGTAGTTTTTAATCCATAAATTTATTCAGCTATTAAACTAAATATTATTGGATTATGAAAAAGTTTTTACTCTTAACATTCGGTATGGCTGTGCTCACAGCCTGTGGCGGGAAAACGGACTGCAACGAATTATCGGGAACCTACACCACATTTGAAGATGCTCGCAAAGACATTACCAAAGCTGATTATCCTGTCAAAAAAATTCAGTCAACTCCGGAAAGTTCCTGGATCAAAAGGATTGAATATTACAGTTGCGATGGAGAAAAGGGGTATTTGATTATTTATACCACACGATCAGAAGAATATATTCATTCGAATGTTCCTGTTTCGATTTGGGAAGAACTTTCGGCTTCCAAGTCCAAAGGCTCATATTACAACTCCAATTTGGTTAACAGATATGTATTTGAGATTCATCCAAGTTAAAAATTGGTATGTTACTTGTGGTATTATCGTTTAAAAAATGGCAATTAATGCCGTAATAAGTGATTATTGCTTAAATTTACGCGATAATATCCAATTAGAATGAAGAAATCCATCTATATATTTTTAGGTTGCTTGTTGTTTAGCTCCTGGGGTGCGCACGCACAGATTGAAGAAACCGATATGGAAGTTTTGGTTATCGACAAATTGTCACGTGCCAATATCATCGAGATCATCAAAAAAGTCCGCAACCAGATGTATAACAATTACGCCGCTGATAACTATCATTATTTAGTGTCGCATCAGGCTACCTTAAACGATACCTCGCAATTACTCAAAAGCGATGTGATTTATGATGTATTAATCAATCTCAAAAACAAAAAAATAAATAAAAGTGTGGTAAGAGATTCCGGAAACAAGATAGAAATGGACACGCTTTTTTTTAATCGTTACAACGGCAACGATTCGCCGATGTATTGGCTTACCGAGATTGTTATTCGCAAATATGTAAATGTTCCTGAACTTGATTTTTTCAATAATTTTAAGGATTATATGTTCGAGCGGAAAATAAAAGACGGTCTTTATACGATTGAATTTTATTCAGAGTTTTTTTATGAAGGCTATTTTCAGTACGACAAGAACTTTAATCTGAAGAAAATGGAATTTGAACTGTTAGAGCCTTACTATACAGATCACGGTCAATCGCGCAACGGAAAATTTATGTTTGAAAAAAACTGGGTTTACAAAAAAGAAAAAGTTTCTATCACATTTGGACTCAACAAAGACGGGAAAAATTATGTGGAAGAATTAAAGGCTTACGAGGAAATAGAAGACTACAATTTTACACGATTCAATTCTTTAGGCGAAGTTTTAATAAAAGATATTGACCTTGACTTTAAAACAAACCTGATTTTTAAGAAAATGTAATCATAAATTGATGTGTTTGTTTGGACTAAACGTAAAAAAAGTGGACTTGCCAAGGCAAATCCACTAATAACCAAAAAAACACTTATGAAAAACTCAAAACTACTTTATAGCTTATAATAATTGAGTTATATCAAATATATAAATAATTTTCAATAAGAACGAAGTTTTTTGAAAAAAAATCGAACGAGGTTATTTTTTTATCAGTCCCAATTCAATGAGCCGTTCAGTTAAAAATTCCCCGGAAGTAATGTCTTCATATTGCCTGGGGTGTTGCTCGTCTATACAGTTTTCTAAACAATTAAGCGGCATCTCTCCAACGGGATGCATAAAAAACGGAATAGAATAACGCGATGTTCCCCACAATGCTCTTGGCGGATTTACTACCTGATGAATGGTTGATTTCAACTTATTATTGGTATGCCGCGAAAGCATATCGCCCACATTGATAATCAATTCATCGTCTGCTGCGATTGCGTCCACCCATTCGCCATCGTGATTCAAGACTTGCAGTCCTTTTCCCTGAGCCCCCATCAGCAAAGTAATGAGGTTGATGTCGCCATGAGCCGCAGCCCGTACCGCATCTTTGGGTTCTTCCGTAATAGGCGGGTAGTGGATGGGTCTTAAAATAGAATTTCCGTTTTTAACGTAAGGATCAAAATAAAACTCATCTAAATCTAAATACAACGCCAAAGCTCTGAGGACATACACTCCGGTTTTCTCCAGCATCTTGTAAGCCTTTTTACCGGTGGGGTTGAATTCAGGAAGTTCTTCGACCATCACATTTTCAGGATATTTTGCCTTTAGTTGCGGATCGTTTTCAACGTATTGCCCAAAATGCCAGAATTCTTTTAGATCGGCTGCCGTTCTACCTTTTGCCGATTCTTTACCAAACGATACATAACCACGTTGTCCGCCAATTCCGGGAATTTCGTATTTTTTCTTCTTTTCGAGAGGAAGTTCAAAAAACAAACGAACCTGAGCGTAAAGCTGTGTTACTAAATCGTCCTTTAAAAAATGTCCTTTCAATGCTACGAAACCAATTTCTTCGTAAGCTTTTCCGATTTCATTTACAAATTTCTGTTTGCGTACCGGATCATCCGATAGGAAATCACGCAGGTCAACATTTGGAATGTTTTGCATTTGTAACAAATTTTAAAAGCAAAGATATTCAATTTAATGGAGTCTTTCTTTAAAAAAAAGCCGTTTAAAGAACCGG
>Ga0209075_1005073_pt1 | contig 10236 bp, 11 predicted proteins | sample Stecom2011_FD_187523 | JGI IMG/M metagenome (GOLD analysis project Ga0209075, IMG submission 187523) | Agricultural soil microbial communities from Utah to study Nitrogen management - Steer compost 2011 (SPAdes) (version 2) | ecosystem: Environmental > Terrestrial > Soil > Agricultural land...
ATGATTACACTTTGTAGGTGTGTGAAAAATCCCTAATATTGCAGTCACAATCGGGGGATTGGCGCAGTTGGCTAGCGCGTTTGACTGGCAGTCAAAAGGTCACGGGTTCGAATCCCGTATTCTCCACTGTTTAAAACCTTAACCATTTGACATATTAATAGTTGAGGTTTTTTGTTTAATATAATTGTACGATTTTTGTACGGTTAGTGTTTTTTATCGTTTTGAAGTATAGTAATCTCCCGTTTTTATCTGAATTAAACTGAGTTTTATTAAGTAAGTTGGAAATAGCTACCAATTATTTCCTTTTTGTAAATAGGAAATATAATCATCTACAAATTCAGAAACGTAATTTTCTAAAATAGTCAAAGATTTTTTTATATACTTTGTATCTTTAGGACTTCCATCTTTATTAAAGAAACTACTATATTTGGTGTAAATTGTATCATCAATATCAGTAAACATAACTCGTACTTTTTCATCTTTAAAGTTAAAAAGCATATTATACTTTACTTTAACTTTACTTGGATTTATACTTTTTGTTTCTATTTCAAAAAAGTGTTTTATTTTTAGAGTTCTTTCTCCATCATCAAATAAAATAACTTTTTGTGGATTAACATAACTAATTGATAACCAGCTCTTGGTTAATTGGTACAGTTCCGTTGCATTTTTCCCTGAAACCTCAAAAACATTGTTTTCAGCTACCAATTCTGTTAGTACTGCTTTGTAATCTGCTTTTTGCGCATTAGTTGCTGTAATAGCTATTAAGCTAAATAATAGTAGTAGTTTTTTCATTTATCTCTTTTTGTTGGGGTCGAAATCAATTTATATTTTGGATTATCAAATATAGAGCTAATTTTAATATTGTTAATTTTTTATTGGGATTGCTTCCTTAAATTTTCCATCATTGTTATAATGACTTAAATTACCATTATCTTCAATTAAAAAATATTCTCCAAAATCATTTTTATAATTAAATCTTATTTTTTCTTTATATTCAATTTTTGTCACTTTGTAATCAAGAATACCTCCATTTGGAAGATTATTGCTTTTTGGATATATTTCTTTAATAAAAAGTTCGTTATTATTTTCTATTAAGTAAATAAAAGCTGGAAATAATGAATCATTGTCTTTCCATTTGTTTAATATTTTTCCCTCTACCTTAATGTTTTCAACTTCCTTTGTATTTTCAGTAGTTGTTCCAAGTATTTTAATATCAGGTTCAGGTTTGAAATGACTTATCGCCCAAGCTCCGTTATTTGTAGAATGTTCAGGTAAAAAATAAAAAATCCAAAACTTATCAATGTTGGGTCTTTTATTTTTTATTTCATAGGCTATTATTTTTAGTTCGGCTTCTGTTATTTCTTTATGTAATCTAACTTCTAAATTTGTTTTCTTTAAAGTCTTGTTTACTTCTTCATTAATAATTGTATACAATACGTTTTCTTTGGTCTTGTTTTCAATTAATTTTTCTTCAGTCATTTCTCTTTTTTTCTCTGAGTTGCAACCTAATAGAAATAGTGAAATTAAAAAAGATAATATGTAGTTCTTTTTTTTCATAGTGATAAATTTTGATTTTTTTTTAAAGATACATTTGCTTAATATTGATTATCTCTACTCTTATTTAACTAAGGTTTTAAAGCTTATTAAAGAACTTTTTGTTATTTTGTCCTAAAAATACACCTGGTGGTAATAATTCTTCAGATGTCATTAATTTTAGTGTTTTACCTTCCACATATAAAATCATATGTTTTTCACTTATAGCTTCTTGTAAAACAAAATTCTCACCGTCTTTTAAATCTTTTCTTTGAGTTAATTTATATAAATCCTCATAATCTTGTAATGATAATGAAAAAGAAAAATATGGTTTTGAATATTTATACTGATAATCACAACTTCTTACAATTACATATTCTTCATAAATTTCAACTGATGTATCCATGGATACTATCTTTATTTCTTTTAAAGGTTTTATTAATTCTAATTTAGTTATTTGTGCATTAAGATTTAATCCTAAAAATATTAGGCTAAAAAGTAGTAATAGTTTTTTTATGTTCTAAAATTAATCAAGTAATTTTCTTTTCTGCTCCTCAAATTCTGATTCCGTTAAAACTCCTTCATCGTGAAGCTTTTTTAAATCTGCTATTTCAGAACTTATGCTTCTTGATGTATCTGACTTAACGATAATAACATCTTCTTTGTCTTTCGAAACCGCCCAAACTAAAGCAACAACCCAACCAATCAAAGTCCAACCTAAAAAAAGATTTAGTGTAAAAATAGCTACTACATTTTTTTTATTATAACTTAGAATAAAGGGTAAAAAATAAATAGCTAATAAAAATACTATAAGTAAGAATCCTTCCATATTTTTAAAATTATGTTAATTTATTAAATGTAAAAAAGTCACTCAGATTTACAATTTTCTTTTTTATTGTGTTTGAATTAAATAATAAATTTTACTTAAACATTGTAAAATAGAAATACCAGCTTAGTTAGGCTGAAGTTTATTTACCATGTGTGGTAATTAAAAGCTGGGTATGAACCGTCTTTTCTTAAATACTTTTTCAAAAAAGTAACTTCCTTTTTTCTAATTTCAAAATATTTATAGCTATAAGAAAAAGTTGCTCTCCCTTCTGTTTTCTGTCCGTAATTTACATACATAACATATTTACCAGACTTTAATTCATTCGATAAAGTCCATTTATCCAAATAAGTATAATTCGCTTTTAAAGATTTTTTCTGAACATTGTCATATACATACCCTGATACTAAATCATTTTTAGATTTATCAAAATCGAAATCTTTATTGTCAGCGTTCCAGATATGAATTAACGCTAAAGTTTGTGCTGTTTCACGTTCTTCCCCTGTAGATAATTTATCGACATAGTAAGAGTTAAAAGAAAGAGTTCCGTTTTGTACTTCGTTTGCTGAGTCGTCATCAGATGAGCAAGAAAATGTTAATACAATGGCTGTAAAAGATAGTAATTTTTTCATAATGAAATTGAATTAAGTTTCATTCAGCCCCAAAATGAAAGTTAGATAAATACAAAAAGCGTGGGACATAACCTTATTTATTCTTACAGGGGCTCTGGTAAGCCGTAGAGATATAAATAGGTAAGCCCACGCCGAAGCGTGAGCGTTTACCCATCTATTCTACATCTCTTTTTTGAATTTACCAGATTCCTGTAAGGTAGAAATAGAAGCTAACGCTTATTTTTTCGATATGTTAATTAGGCAAATATAAAGAATTTCTGAATGTAAAATAAAAGCCCCTAACGATTTTCATTAGGGACTTCAGAATTAACTATAGTGAATAAATTATTATGGCGATAATTTATCTTTGTTTTAGGCATTTCTAAGATACACAAAATCCTGTTATAAACCTACTTTATAATTGTGTATTTTGACTAAATTAAAATCGAATAAAACTTCTTTCTATTTCCTCATAAGGTATGCTTTCGCCTTCTTGTATTTGTTGCATTAAACGTAAATACTTCCTCGTTGGTTTACCTGCATAGCTTTTTTTAAAATTCTTTTTATACAATTCGGTGTATAATTTATCTAATCTAAAATGCGCTCTAAGCGTTTTATTAATATCTCTATTCATTTTACTATAAGTTTGTATTTCATACATACAACCTTTAAACGCTTCACGATGTACAAAATAACCATTTATAGAATACATTTTTCGGCATCGCTTGTTTGTTCTCGGACATAGAAAATACCACAAAAAGCCCTTATTCAGATTTGAAGCTACACGAACTAAATTGATTCTATAATTTTTAGGCTCATCTTTATAATTATAATCTAAATCAATAAAAGGTTGTTCGGCTTTTGTATTTACAGTTACCGTAATAGCACCTCTTTTATGTTCGTTTCTGCTCCAACTAATTACACCGCTTTTAACTTGGTTAGGGCTGAGGTAATTCCACTCCTTAAGTTTTGTAATGTTTAGTTGTATAACCTCATCATATAATATTGGAAATGTGTATAATTTTGGCATATTGTTCTGTTTTTTTGACCTAAATCTTTAGAGAACTTTGAGTAATCGTTTATTCGTAATGATTGCAATAGTTTGACGATTAGATTTACAACTATTTAATATGTAACGTGTTGTTATTTAGTTTTTTATGTTTTGAATTACGATAATTACGTTTGTTTATGAATCATAATATATATAGAAATAAACACATATTTTTTAATGCATCTATTTTTCTTGACACGATACATTATTATTGAACGTAATTACCGTAATTATTGTTAAATATCAGATAGTTATGTTGTTTTTAATCGTAATTACTATTGCTTTTATATTACAATTGTTACATCTACTTCTAAAAAATTGATTTGTTAAACCATTTTCTTTGCGTTTGGTTATACTCAAAGTTTAATTTGTTGTATTTAATATAAACATCAATCATTTTTTTAGTATTGTTTTTATGGAAATAACCTTCATTTTTAAGAGGGTTTTCAGGGGCTTTGTATTGAATAATAAAGGTGCTAACATTAAAAGCTTCATTGTTATTTGATACTATGCTAAAAACACGTTCAAATTCCTCTAAAATAACGTCATTAGAAAAATGAGCTCTAAAATTATCTTCTTCTTTATCATATTTTGGAGCATCTAAACCAACCTCTAAATAATAACCTACACAAGCATAAGTGAAATTATAAAAGCGATTCCATTCTTCAGAATCCCAATCTTCAAACAAACTATGTTTAAATACGTCTTTAGGTGTGTTATTAAGATTGAAATAAGCTTTCAGTTTAAACTCTAAAAAGCGTCTGTTTGTTGAAGTTGCTTCAGCATCATAAGGAACAGCTCTGTTTGTTGTTATAATAAATTTAGGAGCTTCACTAAAAGGAATTGTAAAGGCTGGTTTTCCTTTGCGTTCACAAGTAATATCTCCGGTAATATTAGTATAAAGGTCATCATAATTAAAGTCTGCTAAAACATCGTCTATAACAAAAATTTTATGTTCTTTTTCAAGGTCTGCAAACCTATGTCTATATTTACCATCAAATTCACTACTACCTTTAATTATTGTATTTCTTACATTCTGTAAAGCTTTAGTGATTAGGGTTTTTCCTCTTCCACCTTTTCGGCTAACATCATTAGCTCCCTCATCTGATAAAATAATTGCTGGGCTAAAGCTTTGGTCTTTATAGCTATGGCATAAATAACCAAACATTCTAAAAAAATGGTTTCTTGTGTTATCTTCTTCATCTGTGAGCTGTTCATTTAATGGGTCTTTAGCTACAGAAACCATAGTAAGAAATCGCTCAAACTCACAAGGTTCTGTATATTCTTTAAATTCAAAGTTTGTTTCTTGTGTTGGATGTTCTGCAAAGAAACCATTTACTTCTTTATACTCTAAAATTTGCGTTTGTTCATCTCCCTTAGTGTATTTACAAAATCCATTTTTAAAAGGTATTCCAAATTCATTTTTTGAATCTGAATAGTAAATAAGTTCTTTTGGAGGTATTAATAAAAAACCTCCGTTGATTATATTATTTATATCTCGTGTAATTTGATTTTGTACTGCTGTTGTATCGTATTCGTTTATTTTTTCTGATAAATAAGAAACAGTATCAGTTTTATAATTAAAAGGCTTAATAACGTTATTAGAGTCTTTAAAAACGGTTATTTTGTCTGTTTCTGCTTCTGTAATTCTTAAAAAATTTTCTTGTTCAAAAAACTCTTTATAAAGAACGGGTTGAGTAATAACTCTATTATCCGCATCAATTTGGTAAAAACTTTTCTTATTATTTATAACTGCTGGCGGTTTTACCTCTTTACTACTAAATTTAACCGTTTCAAATTCTGTTTGAGTTATTTCTGTATTTTCTAAAACGATTACGGCATCGTGTAGACGTACATATTTATCAATATTATTAGTGTTTATAAACTCATTGATATAGTAAGCTTCATATTTAGTTAAATCTTTAAACATTTGCCCTTTATTGTTAAAGCGTTCTTCTGTTATAACCTCATTTACACGATTATCGTAAATACATCTTAATTCATTGCGCACGCTTTCAATTGAAGCACCTTCAACTTCATTATGAATGTTTATTAGTTTATTAAACGTTCGTTTGTTAATTAAGCTGTAAACGTCTTCATCTCGGCTAATACCTAACTCTAAATCTATAAAAGTTGGATATGCTCTGGAAATATCAAATTCTTTTAATTTGAGCGATGGCGGTAACATTCCACGTAAAGGACGTGATAGTTTCGTTATTGGATTGTACTCTCTATTTTCATCAGTTTTAACGTTAAAAACATCGTCCATTTCTTCAGGTTTATACAATCCTTTAAATTTTAGAAGCATAAACAAAACGTACTTTTCCCAATTACTTTTTGAAAATGGAGTATAGCTTGGATTTTCATCTACTTTTTTATATAGTTGATGTAATAACTCTAAATCGTGTTTAAAATACTTTTCATTCAGCGTTTTACCGTTTTTATAACTATTTAGATACTTGAAGTAATCGTTCTCTCTTAATGGATTTGAGCTTATAAATTTTAAATGCTCTATAAATACATTATCTAAAGGTGTGCGTTTACCTTCGCTTTTTTCAATAGCATCATTTATTGTAAAAACGTGCTTTGTACTGTTTAAGGCTTGTTTTATTCGTGAAGTGAAGTCTTTTTGCCATGCTTCGATAAAATCCATATATTTGCTCTTATTCTCCGCTAAAAGAATATTAGAGCTATTTGTGTTTTGTGTACTCATAGCTCTATTTTTTTTGGATTAAACTTTGTTCTAACTCAGACTTTTTATAGTAGCGTTTACCACCTATTCCGTGTGAAGTGATTTTTCCTTTCTTTTCGTATCTCCAAAGTGTAGCTCCAGTAATTTTAAGATACTGCATTGCTTCTGTACGTGTCAAAAGTTCGTCTTGTTCGGTTTCCTGACTTTGAGGTGTTTGTTTAATTAATAACTCTGCTGTTCTTTGAGCAATTAATTCAATAAGTGCATCCGTGTTAATTGGACTTAGTAATAAATCTTTCATCTTTTGTATAACTTAAATAAAACAATACCCTCGTCAGGGCTTTATTTCCAATTGGTATGCTACAAAGATGAAAACATTTAGATGTAAATTAAAGAAAATCAAATGGTTGGTAATGGTTAGACCATTATAAACCATTTAACCATTGTTTTATTGGGTTTAAATCATCATCGTGTGGGTTTTGTAATTCATAAGTATTCGAATTAAAGAACATATTAACCCCGCTCATTTTGATATCTGGATTAAGGAGTTTCGTAAGCTTTGTTCTACTTTTTGTTTTGCTGTTAATTTCATAATTCAAAATCTTTAAATCTCGAAGTAAGTAAATAGCAATAGCCATACTTTTCCCTTTTTCATTTTTGAATTTTTCGGCTATAATAGGTAATTTGTGTTTATCAGATGGATTAAATAAAAAGTCTTTCAAGCAAATATCTATTTCTTTAGCTTCATTTAACTTTTCGGTTTTAACTTTTTGGTTTTGTGTTTCTAAATAGTTTTTTAAATAATTATCTAAATACATTTTAGCCTTTGCATAATTATCATCAAACTCTTTTTTATTGAAGTTGTTATTAATATACCATTTTGTGAAGGAGTTATTATTCTCGTTGTCTTTAATTATAGTTTCAATAATTTTTATTTTTATTGGCTCATAATGAATATTTTGAATTTCAGAAATTAAGCCTTTTCCAAACTCTTCTGCTTGTTGTAATAAACTATTTGCTGAATTATCAAAACCGCTCATTTCTTTGAAACGATTCAGTATGTCTTCAATAACTTTAAATTGTTTATAAGTATTTGTTTCTGTAATTTTATGAGTATAACATTCTTTAGGAGCTTTTTTTTTAGCTATTAACTTGTTGAATTCATTACTTTCCTGAAGTAATTCATTTTCAGAAGGAAAGTTTTTTTTAGTTGTATCTATTCCTTTTAAATTCAAAAAAGTAGCATCTATTTTCTCTTTAGAAAACAATCCTTCCCAATATTTAGAAACATCGGGAAAAGTAGGAGCTTCTATAAATTCATTTTGAAAAGCCAACATAAATTCTTTATCGTCTTCAAATTTTTTTAATATTGAAATAGAATTATTTGTTTGTTGAAACTTTCGGTACTCTGTATTAAAATCATCTTCTCTACTTTTAATTACTAAAGAGAATTTCTTCTTTTTATTCTGTTTTTTTTTCATTATAATAGTGTTTAATTTGATTAACTGATATTTTAGAAATAGTTAAATACTTCTTTTGCTAAATCTTTGTTTGACTTACCAATATAAGCCAAAAACATTTGTTCTGTACTGTGTCCTGTAATGTATATTAAATATGTTGTGGGTATAGCTCCGTAAAAGTTAGTAGCAAAAGACCTGCGACCGATATGCGAGGAAATTAACTCCCATTTTTGATACATTGCAGTTTCTTTTCGGTATTGTTTACTTTTTGGTGCTGTTTCAACTTTTTTACTCCCTTTTACCATTTGATTAAGTTTAGCACGTTTACAAACTTCTTTAATATGAAGGTTATAATTTACATCAGATAGCTGTCTTGGAAATTGCCCGTTACGTTTGTTTAATATTTCAACGACTTTTTTATGTACGGGTATAGTCATTATTTTTTTTGTCTTCTGTTGTGTAAACTCTAATAATGGTTTGCCTTCTTCATATCTTATCATATCATAAGTAAACTTTAAAAAATCAGATACTCGTTGACCTAAATAACAACTAATAATTAACCAGTCTTTTGCATTCTCTAAATGTTCGGGTAAATCAGCAGTTTTTTCTATTTGCTTTAACTCTTCAAAACTTAAATATACGCTCTCTATTTTCTCGTACTTAGGCTTTATGTTGTTTAGTTGATAAGATACCTCTAAGCCGTTATTTTGTGCGTGTCTACATAAAGTCTTAATAAACCTCATCGCTCTTGCTATGGTATTGGGTGCATAACCTTTACTTAAACAATAATTTTCAAAATCATTTTTAAATTGACTGTTTACTTCTTTTATTAATAAACTATGCTTTTTGTCATTTTGGAATCTTAACAGTAAATTTTTATTAACTCCTAATTTTGCTAAAGTACTTTTAGTAACTTCACTTCTCTTGTCTTTAGCGTAATAATCAATATAGCCGATTAAGTCAGTAGGTATATTTGCCTTTTCTTGCTCTTGTTTTGTTTTGGGAGGGTTATAATAGTTATCAATTTGGTTTTGTAACCATTCTTTATTTACTACACTTAAAACCTCGTTATTATCAATACTATTGAACTCATTTAAAACATAGTTGGAAATATTGGTTAATTTTGTCTTAATTTCAATTTGTTGATTTAAAACGTCTATATCTCTTGCTCTTTGTAGTTTGTGCTGTTTGTTCCAGTAGTATTTTGTAACCTCTGTTTTAGTTCTACAATCAAAAGTAAAATCTTTATTATCGTGTCTAAACAGTAAGCGTAAGGTAAGAGGTGCTTTATCTTTTGTAGAACGATATAAAAAATTAGTTGTAGCCATATTGTATTGTACTAAAGTGAACAATACAAAAATATTAATTTTGTACGATAATTGTACGGTAAATTGAAATTAATTTAAAACGGATGGAAAGAAAAGTTTTCCAAATTATATTTAAACAATTTAATATCAGCATATTTTATCTTGTAATTGTTTTCAAGTATTTTAAAACGATATTGCTTATAGTACTCCCGTATTCTCCACAAAAAAATCCACTTCAAACGAAGTGGATTTTTTATACCTCAAAACCGATATTTACACCTAATTTCATCCAAATCACTTATGAAATCTTGTATATCAGGAGTTTCATCAAGACTGTCAAATATTAAACAAACTTTGTTATATAATTCTCTATTTCTTATTAAATTGTTAATATTAATCTAAATATGTTAAAAACAACATAAACAAGCGGAAGGTATTTATAATTATGAATACCTTCCGCCTGTTTATTTGATGTATTTTTACCGTAAAGCAAGGTATTTGAAATAATGTCTCTTAGTTTGGATTTTAGATCATAATCTAACATTTCAGCTTTACCGCAAATCTTAAAATTTTATAAACTTTTATAATTTCAACAGTCCCCACGGATTGTTGAAAGGAAAAATACGTAAAAAATATTAAAACTTGAATAATTAACATAGAAGTCTATTAATCGATGGACTACGACAAATTCTATATAATTTACTATATATGAGATATATACTAATCACTCTTTCTAAAATAATCCTGTTTTTACTT
>Ga0209075_1005075_pt1 | contig 10228 bp, 9 predicted proteins | sample Stecom2011_FD_187523 | JGI IMG/M metagenome (GOLD analysis project Ga0209075, IMG submission 187523) | Agricultural soil microbial communities from Utah to study Nitrogen management - Steer compost 2011 (SPAdes) (version 2) | ecosystem: Environmental > Terrestrial > Soil > Agricultural land...
TGACCGTGTTAAGCAGGGTGATCCACTGTTAGAGCTGGAAGTCAGTGCGACAGGAGAGTCTGCTGAATCGGCGTCAGAACAGAAAGAAGAACAGGCAGCCGCACCGTCTGCAGAGAAAAAAGAGCAGCAAAAGTCTGAGGGAAAATCCGAGGAAAAAGCTGAGAGCAAAGAAGGCAAGACTGAAACTAAGGCAGAAGCTAAGGCAGAAGAGTCACCGGCAAGTAAAAGCGTGCCTGAAGAACAAGGCAGTGCGGTGGCAGCATCTAGCGGCCCAGTGCATGCAGGGCCAGCAGTACGTAAGCTGGCTCGCGAGTTGGGCGTCGACCTAGCCGCAGTAAAAGGCACCGGTCCACGCGAGCGGATCCTGCGTGACGATGTGCACGACTGGGTGAAAAATCATCTGTCCCAGCCAGCTGCCGGCACGGCGGCTGGGCCGGGCATGCCTGCTTTGCCAGAAATCGACTTCAGTAAGTTCGGTCCAGTTGAGCGTATTGAGCTGAGCAAACTAAGAAAGCTTGCCGCCAGTAATTTACAGCGCAGCTGGCTGACCATTCCTCATGTTACCCAGCATGACGATGCAGACATCACTGAGCTGGAAGCTTTCCGTAAAAGCGAAAACATCCGCCTGCAAAAAAGCGGCGGCAAGCTGACCATGCTGGCGTTTTTGATTCGCGCCAGTGCGCTGGCACTAGAGAAGTTTCCGCGTTTTAACAGCTCGCTGAGTATCGATGGTGCTGAGGTCATCGAGAAGCGCTACATCAATATTGGCGTGGCGGTAGAAACTGAAAACGGCTTGCTGGTGCCGGTGCTGCGTGATGCCAACAAAAAAGGCATCGTCCAGATTGCGGCAGAAGTGGCCGAGCTGGCAGAGAAGGCGCGCACTCGCAAGATCACGCCAGCTGATATGCAGGGCGGCACATTTAGCATCTCCTCTTTGGGCGGCATTGGTGGCACCACCTTTACCCCCATCGTTAATTGGCCAGAAGTGGCCATCTTGGGGGTCGGTAGAGCAGACATGCAGCCGCGCTGGAATGGTAAGGAGTTTGAGCCACGACTGATGCTGCCGCTGTCGCTGTCCTATGACCATCGTGTTGTTGATGGTGCCGATGCGGCACGGTTTATCACCTATCTGAATGAGCTGTTGACCGATCTACGGCGGGCGCTGCTATAGGCTACCGTTTCAGTCTTTTGCTTGAGCATACTGTTCTAGAATAAAAAAAGGGGCGGCACACAGAAGTGTGCCGCCCCTTTTTACGCTTAAGTATTAATCTTTGTCGCTGTCTTTGGCCTTATTCTTACGACCATCCTTGCGGTCTTTTTTCTTCATCTGTTTGCCATCAGCGTCATCCCAGTGCTCCATTTTTCCACGGCGCTGCTCGTGCATGTTGGCCATTTTTGCGCGCTGCTCTTCGTTTAGCACGGCGTTAATTTTTTCATGTGTGCTATCGCGCAGGGCCTGCATCTGCTCGCGGTGCTCATTAAAGATTTTGCCAACTTCCACTTTCTGTTGCTCATTGAGCTCTAGGTTTTTTTCCATGCGCTCAAGGGCATGTTCCTGATAGCTGCCTCGATCCGGTTGGGCAAAGGCGATAAGAGGAGTGGCGACCAGTAAGGCGATAAGTACTTTCTTCATTGAGTGTCTCCCAAATGTTGTTGTCTACCTGCACACAGTGCCGGCGGAATGTGCAATGAATGCGCAAACATATGGATTATTATTGTGCAGCACTTTCTTCAGCGTTAAGGCTGCCTAGCCGGTAGCCGGCGCCGTACACCGAGTCGATAAACTGAATGTTTGGGAATAGCTCTGCCAGCTTCTGCCGTAGCTTCTTTACATGGCTGTCGATGGTGCGATCGCTCACCACTCGATGATCGTCATAGATCCGGTCCATCAGCTGCTGGCGTGAGCGAATGAAGCCAGGGCGGTCAGCCAGCGTTTGTATTAGGGCAAACTCCACTGCTGTCAGCGCTAAGCTTTGGCCGTTAAAGCTGAGGCTGAGGCGATCGGCATCTAGGCTCAAGCCACTGCTGCTGTCACCGTCGAAAGTCTGCTGCAGCCGGCGCAAAATAACTTTGATCCGTGCGATCACTTCTCTTGGGCTAAACGGTTTGCAGATGTAGTCGTCGGCGCCGAGCTCTAAGCCCAGCAGTCGATCTAGCTCATCCACGCGGGCGCTAATGATCAGAATGGGCACGTTAGAAAAGCGCCGGATCTCCTTGCAGATATCTAGTCCATCGCCATCCGGCAGCATCAGGTCCAGTAGCACCACCTCGGCACCTTGTTCGCGCAGGTGTTGCAGGCCGGCGTGGCCACGATCGCAGACGGTGGCTTGGTAGCCGGCATGGCGGCAGTAATCAGCCAGCAGGTTGGCCAGCTTGTCTTCGTCTTCAATAATTAACACTCGGGTCATGGCGTGGCACTTATGTTGAGTGGCTTATGTTCGTAGTTCAGCCTGAGTGGTTCAGGCTCACGGTAATTTGCACTCCACCTAAGGGGGAGTGTTGCGCCTTAATCGCCCCATGGTGGGCTTGGGCAATACGTTCGCACAAGGCTAATCCTAAACCGGCGCCACCGAGCTGGCGGTTGCGCGAGCTGTCCACCCGAAATAGGCGGTCGAATAACTTTTCTAGTTCTGCCGAGGATACGCTTGGCGCGCTATCGGCAATAATCAACTCAGCACCCCGCCCGCTTGGCTGCAAAGACACCTGCACACTACCGCCGGCATCGGTGTACTTGATGCTGTTATCGAGCAAGTTGTCGATTAGCTGACGCAAGCGGGTGGCATCGCCGTCGAGCATCAAGGGGCCGCTGCTGTTGAGTTGCAAAGACAGCTGATGGTCGGCCAGCCGCCCGTTCATGGCGGCAATGGCTTCGTTTAATAAAGCATGCAAGTCGAAGCGGGCGAAGCGATAGCGCAAAGTGCCCGCGTCGGCCAGCGCCAGATCATGCAGGTCATCAAGTAGGCTTTTTAGATGCAACACTTCCTGGTGCAAGGAGGCGAGGCGTTGTGGGTCGGCACTGCGAATACCATCAACCAAGGCTTCCAGCTCGCCTTGCAGTATTGCCACCGGCGTGCGCAGTTCATGGGAGATATCGGCCAACCAGCGCTCGCGCGCACTGACGGCATCGGCCAGCGAATGAGCTAGGCGATTCATGCTGCGCATCAGCTCGCCAAGCTCATCGTTACGCTGGTTGAGCTGTTGCTCTGGCAGGCGCGCTTGGTATTCGCCGGCACTTAAGCGCCGTGCAAGTGCGGCACTTTGTTCAATCGGCCGTAGCAGGTAACGGCTTAACCACCAGGTGCCAGCCAGTACCAGTAGGAAAGTCGGCAAGGTAATACGTAGCAAGGTAAGGGTTTGGCTGTCGCGGAAATTTTGTGCAATGTGGTCGCGGTAACGGCTGCCATTGGGCAGGCCAACCGCGCCAACCGTATCAGTGCCGACCGTAATGGGCTGCAGGATCAGCTGGTTCGGCTCGAGCTCAGGGCCAAACAGGGCAAACCCATCCTCATCCAATAGCACCAGATCACGGGGCAGATTGTTACGATCACTTTCCTCTGCCCAGATCAGCAGGCGCAGACCGATACCGTTAAAGTTGCCCTGCTCCGAGTAAAAGTCCGCCATATCCGTGGCCAGATCGACCAGCACCGCTTGACGCCGCTCATTCAAAAAGCGGTCTAAGCCGCGCTCAAAACCAAACTGAAACAACCCTGCCATGGTGACAATCAGCAGCACACTGACCGACAGTAAAGTAATAAAGACACGGGTTCGCAGGCGCATGACAGGGCTCGTTTAAACGGAAAGCGAAAACAACGATGGTTGATATGCTAACCGCAATCGGCGCGAAAGAGGGGCGCTGCACGATTTTTCCTTGATTGGAGGGGGGGCTCGTAGAGAGGAGACTCGTAGAAAAGAGAGAGGCAAAAAAAACGGCGCCCAGGGGACGCCGATAAAGATTTTGCTCGGGAGAGCTCACGAAGAGTTAACTTCGATACCCGGCCGAAGCCGAGGGTTGCCATTCTACCGATCTTGGCAGGAGTAACCTTCGCTGCTGGGACCAGTCAAAAAGGCATTCAGGTCAATCTTGTTTTAACCTTTAGCCGATGGTGCTTTGCCGTTACTCTTTAGCGTCGCCACCAACCACCAATGGATACCTCATGCACACCGCTGATCCCGCCTTACGTTGGCATGTTTTAGGGCTGGCGCTACTGATGTTGGCGTTAGGGCTAGCTCACGACAGCGTTAACCCGTGGCTGCAATACCAGCGTAGCGCCATCGCTGAAGGGCAAGTGTGGCGCCTGTTTACTGGCCATCTAGTACACATGAACCTGTGGCACCTTGGCATGAACCTAACTGGCTTTTTGCTCTGCTGGCTGTTCTTCCCTGACCTGCTGACGCGGTGGCGCCTGTGGCTGTGGCTGGGCCTTTCTATTCCTCTTGTTAGTGCCGGTTTTTGGTTTCTGGATACTGACTTACACGGCTACGTTGGCTTTTCTGGCGTGCTGCACGGTTTGCTGGTGATGTGTCTGATCACGGGGCTTTCAGGCCACCCTAAGTTGCATGGCTTGATTTTACTGCTGGTGATTGGCCGGCTGGTGTGGGAGCAAACCCCGGGCTACAACGTCAATTATTTGATCGACACCATTGGTGGGGCGGTACACGTTAACGCCCATCTGTATGGCTCCTTGGTAGGGGCATTGTTAGGGGGAGTGTTCTGGTGGCAAGAAAGAAAGCAGCAAACGCAGCAGTGAATCTGCAGAAACGTTGCACGATAGCCTGATGCGCCTGCTGGGATTGCGCTGACTCTGCTAGACTGTTGTCATTCATTGTTTGCTTAGCCTTGAGCCAAATGTTGAGCCAAATTAAATAAGAGACAGAGCATGAAAAAAGACCAGCTGATCATTTTTGATACCACCTTGCGCGACGGCGAGCAGAGCCCCGGCGCGACCATGGACCGCGATGAAAAGCTACGTATCGCCAGAGCCCTAGAGCGCCTCAAGGTGGACGTGATCGAAGCTGGGTTTGCTATCGCCAGTCAGGGTGACTTCGAAGCAGTCAAAGCCATTGCCGACACCATCAGGGAGTCGACCATCTGTTCCTTGGCACGCGCCAAAGCCACCGACATCGACCGTGCTGCCGAAGCGCTGAAGAATGCCGCCAATGGCCGTATTCATACCTTTATCGCTACTAGCCCGATTCACATGGAGCACAAGCTGCGCATGCAGCCAGATGCGGTGATTGAAGCCGCCGTGGCCGCGGTCAAACACGCCCGCAATCAATGCGCCGATGTCGAGTTTTCCTGTGAGGATGCCGGTCGTTCAGACCTGGATTTCCTCTGTCGCATCATCGAGCAAGTGATTGATGCCGGTGCCCGCACCATCAACATTCCTGATACCGTCGGTTACGCCATTCCAGAGCAGTTTGGCCAGACCATTGCCCATTTGATCGAGCGCATCCCCAACAGCCATAAAGCGGTGTTCTCCGTGCACTGCCATAACGATCTTGGCTTGGCTGTGGCCAACTCGTTGGCGGCGGTATTGAACGGCGCTCGTCAGGTGGAGTGCACCATTAACGGCCTGGGCGAGCGTGCCGGCAACGCATCGCTGGAAGAAATCGTCATGGCGGTACGCACCCGTGGTGATCTGTTCCCAGTGGAAACACGTATCGACACTACCGGCATTGTGCCGGCGTCACGTCTGGTCTCCACCATCACCGGCTTTCCGGTGCAGCCGAACAAAGCGATTGTCGGTGCCAATGCCTTTGCTCATGAGTCCGGCATTCACCAAGACGGCGTACTCAAGCATCGGGAAACCTACGAGATCATGCGTGCCGAAGATGTTGGCTGGAACACCAACCGTATGGTGCTCGGCAAGCATTCTGGTCGCGCCGCATTCCGTGCCCGGCTAGAAGAGCTGGGTATTACTTTCGACACCAACGAAGAGCTGAACGATACCTTCCAGCGCTTCAAAGACTTGGCCGATAAAAAGCACGAAGTGTTTGAGGAAGACCTGCAAGCACTGGTTAGCGATGCTAAAAAAGCGGCCGAAGCAGAGCGCTATAAATTGGTCCTGCTGAACGTGTCATCGAAAACCGGTGAAACCCCCGACGCCAAAATCGTACTGAACGTGGATGGCAAAGAAGTGGAAGCGCACGCCGAAGGTGCCGGCCCCGTGGACGCTGTTTTCAGCGCCATCGAGCAGATCGCCAATAGCGAAGTCATGCTGCAGCTTTACTCGGTTAACGCCATCACCTCAGGCACCGACAGCCAAGGTGAGGTGACCGTGCGCTTAGAAAAAGGCGGCCGCATCGTTAACGGTCATGGCGCCGACACCGACATTATTATTGCTTCTGCCAAAGCGTATTTGGACGCTCTCAATCATATTGCCGCCGGTATTCCGCGCGCTCATCCGCAAGCTGCGGATGTCTAGTGGGTGTTGAAAATGGATGAGCGATTGCGTCAGCGTTATCTTCGGCAAATGGGCTTCACCCCGTGGGTGGCGATTGAGCCACTGCCGGGTGCTGCGCCATCGCCGTTGATAGAGCTGGGGCCGCTGGTTGCTGAGCCCGCCCAGCCCGCTGCACCAATGCCAAAATTGGCATTGCAGTCCGTGCCAGCAAGTAGCGCTGCCGCTGATGTTAGCGTCGAAGCGGAAGCGACTATGCCAGAGGAAGTGACAGCGCTGTTGCAAGAGCAGCACAAGCCCAAAGCAAGAGTGGCCACTGCGCAGCAATTGGCAAGCAGCGCGCCCACCGCCAGTGTTGCTGTTGCTGAGACCACCCCGTCCTTGATGTTTACCTTGCAGGCGCATCGCGGCGAAACCGTACATCTATGGGCCGAGCAGCAGCAGGCTGACGCACCTGGGTTGAACCGCGAAGAACAGCAACAACTGACTGCACTACTAAAGTTATTTCGGGGTGCCGCACAGCACGAGCCGAAGCGATTTTTCTGCGCCCCCACCGCAGGGCGGCCGATGACCGCAGAAATTGTCCGGCCCATGTTCGATTTGTTTTTACGCAGCCTGCTCGGTCGCGAAGCAGAAGTAAAAATGCTGCTCTTCGCCCGCGAAGAAACCGTACAGGCGTTGTTCGATGCACCGCGCTATGAGCTGGTGGTACGTGGTAAATTTACCTTCTTACCGGTCAGCAGCCTGAGCGAAATGCTCAGTGACCCCGCTGCCCATAAGACGGCCAGCTGGAAGGCCATGCAGGCCCACGGATTTGTATGATCGCTCTGGCTGGCGGCTTTCAACTACGCAGTATGAGTGTCGATGACCTGCCCGCCGTGGCGGCGATTGAACAAGCCAGCCAAGTCACCCCATGGACGCTGCCAATCTTCCACGACTGCCACAATTCCGGTTACGATTGCCGCGTGATTGCGCAAGACGAGACTGTCGCCGGCTTTGCCATCCTCTCCTCGGTATTAGACGAAGCACACCTGCTCAATATCGCCATCGCTCCTGCTTTTCAGCGCCGAGCCTTAGCGCTCAACACCCTGAAAGAATTGATCCGTGATTATCGGCAGCGGCAAATGCGCTTTCTTTATCTCGAAGTGCGTGCCAGCAATGTCGCCGCCCAGACGCTGTATCAGCGGCTCGGCTTTGTCATCAGTGGCGAGCGCAAGAACTACTATCTAGCCGGCACCGACGCCAGCGTCGGCCGTGAAAACGCCATCCTGATGACCCTCGAGTTGTCACTGCAGGGCTAGCGGGAAAGCGTTATAATCCCGCGCTTTTCGTTGAAATATGCGGTTCGCGTCAACAACTGTGTTGACTATAGGTGTGAAGCGGTCAACGTATTTATTGACTGAAACAGTCATTAAGGATTTAAAATTTATGGGCGATAGCAGTTTGATCAGTGAAATTAATAAGCGCAGAACCTTTGCTATCATCTCCCACCCAGATGCCGGTAAGACCACCATTACCGAAAAGCTGCTGCTGCATGGCAGCATGATTCAGACCGCGGGTGTGGTGAAAGGTAAAAAAAATGCCAAGCACACCACCTCTGACTGGATGGAAATGGAGAAAGAGCGGGGTATCTCGGTCAGTACCTCGGTGATGCAGTTTCCCTACAAGGATGCCATCATCAACCTGCTCGATACCCCTGGGCACGCGGACTTTTCTGAAGACACCTACCGCACCCTGACCGCGGTTGACTCCGCCTTGATGATGATCGACTGCGCCAAAGGCGTGGAAGAGCGCACCATTAAACTGATGGAAGTGTGTCGCCTGCGCGACACCCCGATCCTTACCTTTATCAACAAAATGGATCGCGAAGTGCGCGACCCGATTGAAGTGATGGACGAAGTCGAGCGCGTACTCGGTATTCAGTGCAGCGCTATTACCTGGCCCATCGGCATGGGCAAGAACTTTAAGGGCGTGTACAACTTGTACACCGACACCGCCGTGCTTTATCAGTCCGGTAAAGGTCACACCATCCAAGAAGTGCGCACCATCAAAGGACTAAACAACCCAGAGCTGGATAAGGTCGCTGGCAGCTACGCTGAGGAACTGCGTGACACACTGGAGCTGGTGCAAGGCGCCAGCCACGAGTTCAACCTAGAGGACTTCCGCGCCGGCAAACTGACACCGGTATTCTTTGGTACCGCTTTGGGTAACTTTGGTGTCGACCACCTGCTCGATGGCCTGATCGAATGGGCTCCACCACCATTGGCACACACCGCCGAAGAGCGCGTTGTTGAGTCGAGCGAGCCCAAGTTCACCGGCTTCGTCTTCAAAATCCAAGCGAACATGGACCCAAGGCACCGTGACCGTATTGCCTTTATGCGTATCTGCTCGGGCAAATATGAAAAGGGCATGAAGCTCACCCAAGGGCGCACCAAAAAAGAAGTGCGCATCGCGGATGCGCTAACTTTCTTAGCGGGCGACCGAGAAAACATTGAAGAAGCCTACGCTGGCGACATTATTGGCCTGCATAACCACGGCACTATTCAAATCGGCGACACCTTCACCGAAGGTGAAAGCTTGCGCTTCACCGGCATTCCGTTCTTCGCCCCAGAAATCTTCCGCCGCGTAGTATTGCGTGACCCGCTCAAGTCGAAGCAACTGCACAAAGGCCTAACCCAGCTTTCCGAAGAAGGTGCCGTGCAGGTGTTCTTCCCGCTGAAGAACAACGACGTCATCCTCGGCGCTATCGGTATCCTGCAGTTCGACGTAGTAGCCCATCGCCTGAAGCACGAATATGGGGTGGAATGTAGCTATGACGTCATCAGCATCGCTACCGCCCGCTGGGCCAGTGCTGCAAATGACCGCGAGCTAGAGAAATTCCGTGACAAAGCCTATGAAAACCTTGGTTTAGACGGCGCTGGCTTCCTCACTTATCTGGCGCCGACACGGGTTAACTTGCAGCTAGCGCAAGAGCGTCATCCAGAGATTAAGTTCCGCGAGACACGTGAGATCTAGTGGGAAGTTGCCCCTATAGATCAGCAGGAACGGCGCATACTGCCGGATTACTGATACTGTTGAGTTTCAATGTCGGCTGCTGTTAATGGCATAGATGTTGGCATCTGTATACCGTTTCATCTTCAAGCACCGCCATAAGGTATTGAGGTCACGCTATGAAGGTTCAGAGCATTAACGCCCCTGCCATCGAGCTTAAAACATCCGCTTGGCTGAACACGAACAAGCCGATCAAGCTCACCGAGTTAATTGGCCGTGCCGTCGTTATTCATGCCTTTCAAATGTTGTGCCCAGGCTGCGTTTCACATGGCCTGCCGCAGGCGCTGAAGATCAGCCGCTCTTTTGCAGAGTCTGATGTTGTCGTGCTTGGCCTGCATACGGTGTTTGAACACCACGCGGTGATGGGACTAGAAGCGCTAAAAGTGTTCCTACATGAATATAGAGTGCATTTTCCCGTTGCTATTGATCAGGCTGAAGAGGGCAGTGATATACCGCTGACGATGCAGGCTTATGGTTTGCGCGGCACGCCGTCGCTGATATTGATAGACCGTAAAGGGCAGGTGCGGCTGAATCACTTTGGTGTGCTCGATGACATGCTGGTCGGCGCACATATTGGTCAGTTACTGTCTGAGTAGTTAATTAATTAGTAGTTGCTTATTCTCTCCACAAGAACCACCACAAGAGCTTCCACAATGTATGACTTCATCATCATCGGCGCAGGATCAGCAGGCTGTGTGCTAGCTAATCGCTTAAGCGCTAACCCTGCTCATAAGGTTTGTTTAATCGAAGCGGGCGGTAGCGATCGCAACTATCTG
>Ga0209075_1005080_pt1 | contig 10222 bp, 9 predicted proteins | sample Stecom2011_FD_187523 | JGI IMG/M metagenome (GOLD analysis project Ga0209075, IMG submission 187523) | Agricultural soil microbial communities from Utah to study Nitrogen management - Steer compost 2011 (SPAdes) (version 2) | ecosystem: Environmental > Terrestrial > Soil > Agricultural land...
GGGAAATCAATCGGGTGTCCGGCGCCCTGAATCAGCAGCAGTTGATACAGTGGATCCAGTCTCTGCCGCTCTAGGGCGCCCACCAAGCATCACGGGCAGGATCGCCAGCAAAGACCGACTCCATCGTTCTTTCGACCCTGGGAAATAACCCTGAAAATGACTGTCTCACCGGTAGTCTTTTCATCCAAGGTTACTGCCCCCTTACCCTAGATTACTTGACCCCTGCCACCTACATGCTACCTTCATGGGTGATGGGAGGCGCTTATAGGAATTTCTATCCGCTTGTAGGGCTTGGCGATTTCTGTCTATTACAGTCCAAAAGTCAGCTGTCGCACCTACGTTATGCAACCTATGCGCCTGATGTACATCTCAAGTGATGAGGCAGCAAAATAATGAAAAAACTTCTGACCCCGCTGGCCTTAGCGGTAGCGCTCGGCGGCGCATCCGTCGCCCAGGCGCTGGAAGGCGACGCCAAGGCCGGCCAGCAGGCAGCAACGCTATGCACCAGCTGTCACCAATCCGACGGCAGCGGCATGAATATCGCCGCCGGCCAATCCTGGCCGCGCCTGGCCGGACTGGACGCCGACTATCTCTACAAGCAACTGCTGGATTTCAAAAGCGGCAGCCGTCAAAGCCCGCTTATGATGCCGTTCGTTAACTCCCTCAGCGATCAGCAGATGCGCGATGTCTCCGTGTACTACAGCCAACTGCCTCCCACTCCCGGCCAAGGTGGCGAGAAAGCCAGCGCCGAAGACCTGGCCCACGGCGAGAAACTGGCTACGGTGGGCGACTGGGAACGCTACATCGTCCCCTGCCAAAGCTGCCACGGCCCCGACAACCAAGGTGCTGGACAACACTTCCCGGCGATTGCCGGCCAGCACGCTGGCTACATTGCGGATCAGCTCCACGCATGGAAGAACGGCACCCGTAACAACGACCCACTAAACCTGATGGCAGCGATTGCCGAACGTATGGATGAGAAGGATATTCGCGCAGTGTCCCAATGGCTCTCCCGTCAGCCAGCCAAAGGAGGAGCAACTCAATGAATATTCCCTTCATGAAACTGGCTGCTGCCGTCGCGGTTAGCCTGCTGGCTCTCAACGCCAATGCCGAAGCCCGCTTCCCCGTGGACATGCCCAAGCCCAAAGAAGGCCAATTGGTACATATCCCGCCAACCATGGAGGATCTGGAAAAAAGTGATTTTCATCCAGAGCTCAAGCGAGTCATTCGCCGGGGTTATGATCTTTTCATGAATACCCAGCAACTACGTGGCAAGAATGTGTTCAACAACATGAACTGCAGTAGCTGCCACATGGGCGAAGGGCGTCTGCCATACGCCGGCCCGGTCTGGCCCGCGGCAGTCACCCTGCCCGCCTATCGGCCGAAGAACGACCATGTGAATAATCTTGAGGAACGTATTGCCGGCTGCTTCAGCTATTCCATGAACGGCACGCCACCTGAATATGGCAGTGACGACATGTTGGCCCTGGCGGCTTACCATCAGTGGCTGGCCAAGGGTGTCGAAATGTTCCCCTCCAAGCCAATCTATGGCCGTGGCTATCCGAAACTGGACGACCCGCAGCAAAAACCAGACTACGCGCGCGGCAAACAAGTGTATGAGGCCAAGTGCAGCATCTGTCATTCCAATGATGGCAGCGGTCTGGTGCAAAACGGCAAGGTAGTGTTCCCGTCGGTCTGGGGCGATGCCTCCTACAACTGGGGCGCCGGAATCTCGCGCCACTTCACCCTGGCCGCATTCGTCAAATACAACATGCCCCTGGGCCAACGGGGAACCCTGACCGATCAGGAGGCTTGGGACGTGGCCTACTACATCAATACCCAGGAACGCCCACAAGATCCCCGTTACACCGGAGATGTGAAGGAAACCCGCGCCAAGTACGAGTCTACCTTCCACAAATTCACCAGTTACGGAGAGTCTGTCAACGGACGCCTGTTAGGGAATCACGACAACGTGGGCGAGAAGCCATTCCTCAAGCCCGAAGTTCTTAAACCTCGTACTTTCACGGCGAACTAACGCCTGCCAGCCAGGGCCTGTGAGTGGAGAAACTCTCTGCGTCACGGGCTCCTGCCCCAATCTTTCGCTTCTCGGACCAAGGCTTCCCGGCCCTGTTAAGCATCCTTCGGGAATTCCACGTCAACAGAACCCGACCTTAGAGAGGCCGGCAGCGTCGGCCAGGGTTGCGCCCAAGGCGGGGTCAACTCGGCCAGCTTCTGCTGAAACGCAAGATTTTGAAACTGCAGACCTGATTCCGGAGGTGCCAGTACCTCAAAAAGCTGGCCGCGAAACGGAAACCTCAATCCCCAGGCATGCAGATAGGTGCGATCGGCCACTGCCTGATCCACGTCGGTGGGGCCATACAGCTGATCCCCCAGAATCGGTGAGCCCAGGCTTTTCATGGCCACCCGGATCTGATGGGTTTTGCCGGTGGCGGGTTTCATTAAAAACCAGCGCAGGGGGCCTTGGTAGGAGCCGCTGAAAAACTGGGTCACCGCCGGATTGGTTTGGCTTTGCACCAGTTTCCAGGTACTACGGCGGCTGCGCTCCATATCACCCACGATCAGCCCTTGCTTTTTCGATGGACGACGATCCGTCAGGGCCAGGTAATATTTCTCCACCTGGCGACGCCGAAATGCCGCGGAAAGCTCGCTGTTGGCCGCCCCGGTGCGAGCCAAGAGCAATGCGCCGGAGGTGACCTTGTCCAGCCGATGCACTGGGTAGAGTTCCGTCAGCCCAAGCCGTTGCTTGGCGAGTGTCACAATCCCCGGCGTGTCCCCCTCCTGGTGCATGCCCACCCCGGCGGGTTTATCGATCACCACAAAACACTCTTGTTCCAACAGCACCTTCAACATCATGGCTCCGGCGTAAGACGAGAGCGCCAGTATAACCCTGGAAAGGTTTTGAAGCGCTATTGCATCACCCGCGGAACACGTCGACGCTCGAGTTGGTACACCTGAGCCATCACCGGCGGTGTGTCTCCGCCCCTGGGACGACAGGTTTGCCCCAGCAAACTCAGGCGTAACTCATTGAGGGATTCCTGCATCATTTGGGAAAGGGTGATACAAGCCGCCATGGGAGTTCGAGACAGGCGGACCTTGGCATCAATCTGAAACTGGAGCCCGCGCAAGCGCCTCTTCAACCCTGCGGTACGGGCAGACTCGATGATCTCTTCAACCTTCTCCCTACGCAGCCTTTCCAGAGCTTCGGGATCAGACTTGGCCAGGGCGACCAATTCATCAAATTCGGGCAGGCTCATCGCAGCATCCTTTGCTAGTTAACTTGATCCGCTCCTCCATCCAACAACCGCCCTCAATGGCAGCGGTAGCATCAATACTAGAGTTCTGTCCCGATAAAGCCGAGCGTGCGGCAGTTCTCAAACAGCCGAAAGCCCACACTTTCAATCAGGTTTTAAAAAAACGCCCTGAAAGACTAGGGAAATGCCCGTACACCGCCAAAAAGCCCTAACGATGGAAGGCCCTGATACTGTATACTTCGCGCTCTTTTTTGGGGCAGTCCGTTGGCATTGTGGGAATTCTAGTGGGCGGCCTCCACGTCCGCAGGTAGGTTTCCTATATCATGTCAGTAGAGCAACATCCCGAAACTTTCGACAATCTTGGCCTTGCCCCTGCAATTTTGCAGGCAGTGAAAGATGTCGGTTACGAATCCCCCTCCCCCATTCAGGCGCAGAGTATCCCCGCGCTGTTAAGCGGCCGGGACCTGCTGGGTCAGGCCCAAACCGGTACCGGCAAAACCGCGGCTTTCGCCCTTCCGCTGCTGAGCCGCATGGATATCTCCCGTAAAGAGCCTCAGTTACTGGTGCTGGCACCAACCCGTGAGCTGGCCATTCAGGTGGCTGAAGCCTTCCAAGCCTATGCCCGCCACTTGCCCGACTTCCAGGTCGCGCCGATCTACGGTGGTCAGGATTTCCGCCCCCAGCTGCGCCAACTCAAGCGCGGTGCCCAGGTGATTGTGGGTACCCCCGGTCGGATTATGGATCACATGCGTCGTGGCACCCTGGACCTGAGCAGCCTGTCTGCCCTGGTTCTGGACGAGGCGGATGAGATGCTGAAAATGGGCTTTGTGGACGATATCCAATGGATTCTCGACAACTCCCCCAGCGAGCGCCAACTGGCCCTGTTCTCCGCCACCATGCCGCCAGCGATTCGGGACATTGCCCGCCGTCACTTGCGTGATCCGGCCGAGATCAAGATCCAGTCCAAGACCAGCACGGTGGAAACCATCCAGCAACGGGTTTGCTTTATCAGCAACAACCAGAAGCTGGATGCGCTGACCCGGATTCTGGAAGCCGAAGACTTCGACGGCATGATCATCTTTGCCCGCACCAAAAACGCAACCGCGGAGCTGGCTGAGAAACTGGAAGCCCGTGGCTTTTCCGCTGCCGCCCTCAACGGCGATATGAACCAGCAACTGCGCGAGCGGACCATTGATCGGCTCAAGAACCGCAAGCTGGACATTATCGTGGCCACCGACGTTGCCGCCCGGGGTATTGACGTGGAGCGGGTCAGCCACGTGGTGAACTACGACATTCCTTATGACACCGAGGCTTACGTTCACCGGATCGGCCGTACCGGCCGTGCTGGCAGAACCGGTGTCGCCATTCTGTTCGTGACGCCTCGTGAGCGGCATATGCTGCGCAGCATCGAGAAGGCCACCCGCCATCCCATCGAGCAGATGCAGATTCCATCCGCCCAGACGGTGACCGAGCGCCGGATCGACCAATTCAAGTCCCAGGTTGCCGAAGTGCTGGCCAACCAGGAGCTGGATTTCTTCCAGAACGTGCTGGAGCGCCTGGTATCCGAGCTGGAAACCGATGTGCAGTCCGTGGCGGCCGCCCTCACCTATCTGTCTCAGAAACAACAGCCGTTTGTTGTGGAAGAGATGAAGTTTCGCGAAGAGCGCCCCATGCGCGAGCGGGACAGCCGTGGCCATGACCGTGACCGGGATTTCGAAGATCGCCCGCGCCGCCGTACCAAGCAGTTGCCGGAAATCGAGCCCGGCATGAAGCGCTACCGGATCGAAGTAGGCTATGCCCACCAGGTTTCTCCGCGGGAGATTGTTGGTGCCATTGCCAATGAAGCCGGCATTGAAGGCAAGCATATCGGCCAGATCACCATTTTTGATGACTTCACCACCGTGGACCTGCCGGATGGGATGCCGAAAGACATCTATCACCATTTGCAAAAAACCCGGGTGAAGGGCCAACCCATGCGGATCTCTGAATTCGATGGCGAGATTCCTCCCCAGGCCGGCCGCCCGCCCCGCAGTGGCGCACGTGGCCCGGGACGCCCGGAAGGTGGCCGTCCGGCTCGCCCTGGCTCGCGGGATCGCTATGGCGATGCGCCGCCCCGCAAGCGCCGTCCTCGTAGCGACGATTAAGCAACCTCATCAGTAACTTAGAGAAGAAAAACATGTTCAAGACTAATGAGTATTTTGGTGGCAACGTTGTCTCCATTGCTTTCCAGACCCAGTCACTGCCGGCGACTGTCGGCGTGATGGCGGCCGGAGACTACGAGTTCGGCACTTCCCAGCGGGAGACCATGAAGGTCATCAGCGGCAAGCTGGAAGTCAAACTGCCGGGCAGTGACAGCTGGACCTCCTACGGCGAAGGCGAAAGCTTTATCGTGGAAGCCAACCAGAAGTTTCAGGTGAAAGTGGAGTCCGACACTTCCTACCTGTGCCTGTACGGCTAGAAGCGGAGGTTTAGACCTCACGAGACTTCCTTCGGGAAGTCTCGATCTCCTCCCTCTTTTCCCTCCCTCAAAAAAATTGGCTTCTGCCAAAACAGCTTCTTGACAATCATGATGGCTGTGTCAAATTAGCGCGTCGCTTGCGCTGGCTCCTTGCCCACTCCTTCCTGCGTAACGGCACTGGTCACACTGTTCTCCGGTTCTGCTTGTCTGAGAGTTGGAATGTCCCATGCGTGTTGTATCTTTCGATGCGTTCCGTACCCTGCGCCTGCCTTCTGTTACCTATATTAAACCCAGCCATTTTCACCAAAAGCTTAGCCTGATCGAGTCGGCTGACTGGGTGCTGTTTCCGGAGTATTGGCAGGTCAACAGCCTGCATTACGCCATGCACAAGAAAATCTTTCCCAGCCTTGCCAGCTATCATCTGGGCCATAACAAGGTGGAAATGACCCGCGCCTTTCAGACTCTCTGCCCGGCCCATGTGCCCTACACCCTGATTCTGGCCAACATCGATCAGAACCAGGAAAGCGTTCTGGAACAGCTGGACTTTCCCTTTGTCGCCAAGGAGATCAAGAACTCCCGTGGCAACGGCGTGTTCCTAATTGAGAACCACACGGACTGGCGGCACTACTGCCAACAGAACGAGGTGCTCTATGTTCAGGAGTACTTGCCGATCCAGCAGGATATGCGACTGGTGGTGATCGGTCGCAAGGTGGTGGCGGGCTATTGGCGACGCCAACCGGAAGGTGGCTTCCACAACAACGTGGCCAAGGGCGCGGAGATCAGTTTTGACCCCATCCCCGATGCTGCAATCGAGCTGGTCACCCGGGTAGCCCAGCACCTCAACATCAACCATGCCGGATTCGACGTGGCCCAGGTCGGCAACCATTTCTATCTGTTTGAGTTCAACCGCCTGTTCGGCAACCAAGGTCTGGTGGAACAAGGTGTTCGACTCGATCTGGCGATTTGGGAATATCTGCTGGCGGAGCAAGATCCCCCCAGCCAGCCGCCTTTGGGTCAGCATCCTCAGGCTGTCTAGGGATCGCCCCTCATCATCGTCCGTGAACCAACCCGGGCCCTGCCCCCGGGCCTGCCCTTGTGAGCGAAGGCTTATTGCTCATCCCGCTCAGAGACCGGATAATCGCCCTAACCGGGCTGTTTTCTCGGACTCACCGACAGCCGGCCCACCCAGGAATAAAAGGAAGAATTCTCATGCGTGTTCTGGTTACTGGAGCAAACGGACATATTGGCGCCCACGTGGTCAGGGCTTTGTTGGACGACGGCCATGAGGTAAAGGCCTTCATGCGTGAAGGCTGTGATCAGCGTGGCTTGGCGGGGTTGGTCTTCGAACCCGTCTATGGCGATGTGATGGATGCCGCCAGCCTTGAAAAAGCGGTTGTAGGTTGCGATGCGGTGATCCATCTGGCGGCCGTGTATAAGACGATTGCCAACACCGCCGAAGAGATCGTCGCACCGGCCATCCAGGGCGCCGAGAACCTCTATCGTGCGGCTCACAAGGCCGGCGTTCAGCGTATCGTCTATACCAGCTCGGTGGCCTCCGTCGGGTTCTCCTATGATCCCACGGCCCTGCGCACGGGCAATGACTGGAACGACGATCCCCACAACCCCTATTACATCGCCAAGACCCGCAGCGAACAGGCCGCCCAACGGCTGGCGCGGGAAACCGGTATTCATACCGTCGTGATTTGCCCCGCGATTGTCTTGGGGCCGCTGGATTATCGGATTACGCCTTCCAACCAACTGGTCATGGACTGGCTGAACGGCACCGGCCAAACCTATCGGGGCGGCCTGAGCCTGGTGGATGTGCGGGATGTTGCCCGGGCGCACGTGGCGGCGCTCCAGGCTGGTGAGAACTGTCGGCGCTATATTGTGGGTGGTGACAATATCCGGGTCCGCGACATCGGTGAACTGTTGGCCAGCCTCACCGGCTTCCGACCCATGCATCTGCCCTTCAGCCGAACGCTGACCCTGCTCACGGCCCGAGTCGTGGAAACGGTCTGCCGCACCTTAAAGATCACCCCGCCGTTCACCTACGATCTCGTCTATGAAGTGGCGGATCGTTATGCCTGGTATGACTGCCGGGAAACCTACGAAACCTTCGGCTTTACCCCAAAAGGCGCGGAAGAAGTCCTGAAAGGCAGTGTGGAATGGTTAATCAGCCAAGGCAAAATCCGTAACCGCCGCGCCCAGTCCATTCAGCCCAAGCGCTCCGCTCCCTAACCCTACGCGCTCGGTTGACTGTGCGCACCTCAACACTGGGCCAGAAGCTTTCTTGAGCAGAGCCCCCAAACCGGCTGGCTCTTGCCGCTAGGCTGATCGCCTATCGGCAAGCTTCCTCTGCCAGAAATAACTCTGACCCCACTCTGTATCATTAGTCTTTAACAGCCTGATTCGTGGAAGGCTCAACGCCGACAACTTGACCGCACGGCCACGCATAGTCATGCAACGACTGCTAGGCTCGTCTCCCCTGGCGTTGGGATGGCCCGTACAGACTCCGTTGAAACTGGTTCAGAGACACAACCCCGGAGGATTCTATGTACCATCATGTTCTTTTCGTACTGACCGGACACGGTGAACTGGGCCACACCGGGCGCAAGACCGGCTGGCACTGCTCCGAGGTCAGCCATCCCTATAAGATTCTACGGGACGCCGGATGCGAGATTAGCTTCGCCAGCCCCGACGGTGGCCCCGTGCCCATGGACCCCAATAGCGAGGACAACAGCGACCCCATTAACGCTGAGTTTTGTCAAAACCCCATGGATCAAGCCGCCCTGTCCAACACCCTCGCCTCCCAAGAGATCCAGGCCGGGCAGTATGATGCCATCTACTTTGCCGGCGGTCATGGCACCATGTGGGACCTGCCGGACAACCCCCATCTACAGGAAGCCGCCCGCTATATTTATGAGCGGGGCGGCGTGGTCGCCGCAATCTGCCATGGCCCGGCGGGGTTGCTCAATGTCCGCCTCAGTAACGGCAAGTTGCTGGTCGAGGGTAAAGAAATGACGTCGTTTTCCGACGATGAAGAGCGCTCTCTGAATCTGGATCAGGTGGTGCCCTTCCTGCTGGAAAGCGAATTAAGAAAACGTGGCGCCCGTTACAGCTGCGCGCCTAGAGGACAATCCCGGGTGGTGGTCAGTGAACGTCTGGTCACCGGTCAAAATCCGGCCTCGGCCGATGAGCTGGCCCACACCCTGCTCAAACTCATGACCCAGCTGAAAACAGCCAGAAAGGAAAAAGCCACTGCTGAAGCCTGAAAGACATCACTGGCTTCAGCCGGCTTTGGCATCTTCATAAAAAAGGCGCGGTATCTGCCGCGCCTTTCAATCATGCCGCTGCAAGGGCTGATTAGACTTTCATCGCCTCAACCAGAGTCACCAGGCGCTGGGCCTGTTGCTTGATAGCCTCTCCACTCTGCAGCACCGCTCCGGCGTTCTCGGTGGTTTTCAAGGTATCTTCCCGGATCGCCTGCAAGCCGCCGGAAATGGTTTCCGAAACCTGGCTTTGCTCTTCGGCCGCGGTGGCGATCATCAGATTTTTATCCTTGATCTGCTCCACCACCTGGCTGATTTCCTGTAACGCCACGGCCGCGTCTTCCGCCTTGTCCACACACTGAACGGTCATGCCACGACTAGACTCCATGGACGAGGTAACCTGGGTCGCCACGCTCCGGATCTCTTCCACCACCTTATTGATGGCTTCGCTGGCCTCGCTGGCGTGATGGGCAAGATTCCGAACTTCTTCCGCAACCACCGCAAACCCACGCCCCACGCTTCCGGCCCGAGCGGCCTCAATCGCAGCATTTAAGGCCAGCAGGTTGGTTTGATCAGAAATCGTCTGCATTTGCCCGGTAGCCTGCTCAATACGCATGCCGCTTTCATTGAGCCGTTCAATCAGATGAGAGGCCGCCAGAATCTGGTCACTTAGCTGCAGAATAGCGTTCTGGGTCTCTTGAACACTTAGGTTGCCCGCCTGGACTTTGGCGTTCGCCACTTCCGAAATCTCATGGGTGCCGGCAGCATTTTGTGCCACCTCATGAGCAGCACTGGTCATTTGCTGCATTGCGGTGGCAACTTGCTCGGTCTCTTCCTGCTGGCGAGTCATTTGCTGGTTGGTTTCACTGGCCGCCAGCATCAATTGAGCAACTTCCTGACTCAGGTGAGCCGCACTATCCCGAATACTACGCACCGTGTTCCGATAACCCGACTGCATCTGGTTGAACGCCTCGGACATCTGGCCAATTTCATCCCGGCATTCAATGGCCACGTTCAAGGTCAGATCGTGCTCGTTTTGGACACGCAGCATCACCTCACGCAGCCGATTGATGTGATTTTCGATAAACGAAATCAAAATCTGGGACACGGACAACAAGATCAGCATCAACACGGTCACCACAACCGCATAGGTGGAAGCCTGATACATGAAAGTACCCGCCAGGCTCGCGGTTTCCAGCTTCAGGCCCAGAATCAGGCCGTGC
>Ga0209075_1005081_pt1 | contig 10220 bp, 11 predicted proteins | sample Stecom2011_FD_187523 | JGI IMG/M metagenome (GOLD analysis project Ga0209075, IMG submission 187523) | Agricultural soil microbial communities from Utah to study Nitrogen management - Steer compost 2011 (SPAdes) (version 2) | ecosystem: Environmental > Terrestrial > Soil > Agricultural land...
TTGAAAAGCTCTTCCCGTTTTCGTCCAGCAAAACAAGTTGGTCCGTAGGAGTTATTTTTGATAAAATCAATTCGCCTTCTTTTTCTTTCTGTTGCGCTTCCGAAAGGTTTTTTGCGTTTTTGATATCCGGAATTACCTCCAAATCAAACTTTACATAAAACGAAAGTCGCTTTTGGTACTGTTCAATTAGAGTTTGTAGGTTTTTATCATCGGTTTTTCCGATTGCAAGGAGTTTGATATTCATAAAGCAAAGATAAAAAGTTTTTGGTTTTTGAACGAAACAAGTTAGCTTTGTATGTTATTACAACAAAATGATAAAAATCTCACTTATTGGTTCAGGAAATGTTGCTCATCATCTGATTCATGCTTTTGAATCAAGTAGTGAAGTTGAATTGGTTCAGGTTTTTGCCAGACACAAAGAATCTATTCAGCTTAATATTTCGGAAGAAAAAATCATCTCGGATTACAAGCAGTTAAAACAAGCCGACTTGTATATTATTTCGGTTTCGGATGATGCTATTTTTGAAGTTGCAGAACAGCTCCCTTTTTCAGACCGATTGGTAGTGCATACATCAGGCACAAAACCTATGCATATCTTATCGGATAACAACCGAAAAGGTGTTTTTTATCCGTTACAAACTTTTTCGAAAAATAAAACGGTGAATTTTAAACAAATTCCGATTTGTTTAGAAAGCGAAAATCCCGAAGATTTAAAACTACTTCATCAAGTTGCTAATTTGATTTCGGATAAAGTATTTGAGATTGATTCTGAAAAGCGCAAAGCCCTTCATGTGGCTGCTGTTTTTGTAAGTAACTTTGTGAATCACCTTTACCATATCGGAGAAGAAATCTGTCGCGAAAATACTATTCCGTTTGAAGTTTTAAAACCACTAATTATGGAAGTGGCCGATAAAGTCAATTACCTCAATCCCAAAGAAGCACAAACCGGTCCTGCAAAAAGAGGCGATATGCAAACCATAAATGCACATCTAAAGTTTTTGAAAGACAACCCGAACCAACAAGAAATATATCAACTATTAACCCAAGCTATACTCAATCAAAATGAAAAGTTATAAAGAAATCATGAATGACATTACCACTTTTGTCTTTGATGTAGACGGAGTGCTTACTAACGGAATGGTTCATGTTACTCCCGAAGGAGAAATTCTACGAATAATGAATATTCGTGATGGATTTGCCATCAAAGCAGCCATAGAAAGTGGCTATAATGTTTGTATTATTTCGGGCGGAAAAAACGAAGGGGTTCGAATTCGCTTACAAAACTTAGGCGTAACCGATATTTATTTAGGGTCGTCTGACAAAGTAAAAACCTTTAAAGAATACATTAATATTCACAATATTAAACCCGAACAAGTATTGTATATGGGAGATGACATTCCGGATTATCACGTGATGCAATTGGTCGGGCTTCCGACTTGCCCGCAAGATGCTGCTCAAGAAATTAAATCACTTTGTAAATACATCTCGCACGTAAACGGAGGAAAAGGAGCTGCACGCGATGTGATTGAACAGGTGATGAAAGTTCAAGAAAAGTGGAATACGCAATTTGACGGAAGACATGATTAATACTCACAAAAAAGTGTCTAGAGTACAATCATAGACACTTTCTGGCTTCTAACTCAAAATAATTTTTTTAGTACTGTTCTAAAAAATAATTCAATAAATCGGTTGTGGTGACAATTCCTACCAGTTCATCGTTTTCTACAACAGGAAGCGAATGGAAGGTTTGTTTTGCCAAAATTTCGATTACTTCTTTAATCGTAGTTTCAGGATGTATGGTTACAGGAACCTTTGCCATCACTTGCGGAACGGTAAACATATCGTAAACAACTGCTTCTACCCTTTCTTCATCATCAGTTAAATCTGCAAAACTAATTCGAAGTAAATCAGAATAACTCAATACTCCCACTAGTTTTTTGCCTTCTACAACTGGTATATGTCGAATTGTGTGTTTTTTGAATAGTGCTTCAGCTTCATATAGCGATTGACTTGGAGTTATAGTCACCAACTTAGTTGACATAATTTGTGATATAGGAACTCTCTTTTTCATAGTATCAGGTTTTATTGTTTATCTTATCTAGCACAAATTTCTGACGATTTTAAAAACAAAAGAATGACAAATAGTATTGGATAAGTGTTTCTTTTTTTGTAAGTTAATAGGCTGGATATAGCGCACAAAAAAACCTCACAAGTATTAACTCGTGAGGTTTTTGTAGTTTTATATAAAAAGTATTATACTTTTACGGTCCAACCAAATACGTCTTCGTCAATTTTATATTGGATATTAGTCAATTTTTCTTTCAGAAGTGTTGCATACGAATCTTCCATTTTAGGCAATTCATAATAGTTTTCCTCGTACGAAAATCCTACAATCGGATTGACGACTGCTGCTGTTCCTGAACCAAAAATTTCTTTTAAAGTTCCCTTTTTAGCAGCTTCTACTAGTTCGTTTACCATAACCGAGCGCACCTCAACCTTAAGTCCTAAATGTTGAGCCAAATCAATTAAACTTTTTCTGGTTACACCATCAAGAATTCTATCACTTGTTGGAGCGGTATACAAAGTGTCTTCGATTCGGAACCACACATTCATTGTTCCTGCTTCTTCAAGCTTTGTGTGTGTAGCATCATCAGTCCAAATAATTTGTTGAAATCCTTTTTCGTTGGCTAATTTGGTAGGATAAAATTGTCCTGCATAATTCCCGGCTGCTTTTGCTGCACCGATTCCTCCGTTTGCTGCTCTACTATAATGGTCTGCTATCACTACCTTTACCTCACCCGAATAGTACGATCTAGCAGGTGAAAGGAGGATAGAAAATCTATATTTTGAAGAAGGTGAAGCCGTAACTCCAGCTCCGGTTGCAATCATAAACGGTCGGATATACAATGCATTTCCTTTTCCTTTTTTAACCCATTTTTCTTCAATCTTTACAAGTTCTTTAAGTCCTTCCATAAAGACAAATTCGGGAATTTCGGGCATAGCCAAACGAACAGCAGACTTATTCATTCTTTTGAAATTCTCTTCAGGACGAAAAAGCCAAACCTCATCAGAATCGGTCTTATAGGCTTTCATTCCTTCAAAAATAGCTTGTCCATAATGAAAAACTTTGGCCGAAGGCTCTAAAACGAAAGGTTCATAAGACTTAATAACTGGTTTTTTCCATGCTCCATCTTCAAAGTCACAAACCAACATATGGTCTGTAAATACATTTCCAAACGTTAGATTTTCGAAATCTACTTGGTCAATACGCGAAGTCTGTGATTTGATAACATCTATTCCATTTATTTGTTCTGAACTCATTTATTAAATTTTAAATTATTATTACAAAAAAATCACAGATGCACAAGTATTTTATTTTAATAATTGTGCATCTGTAATTAAGTATTCATTTTTATTATTTTACGTTTTTAAGCTCTACGTCAAAAACCAGCACTGCATTCGGAGGAATTACCCCGCCTGCACCTCTTGTTCCGTAACCTAAATGCGGAGGAATTACAAAACGAGCCTTATCTCCTACATTCAGCAACGAAATTCCTTCGTCCCATCCTGTAATTACTTGTCCTACTCCTAACGAAAATTCAATAGGTTGATTTCTTTTGTAAGATGAATCAAAAACTTGCCCGTTATCTAAAGCTCCAGTATAATGAACTGAAACCGTTTTTCCTTTTTGAGCTTTAACTCCATTACCTTTTTCAAGGATTTTGTAATACAATCCACTTTCGGTTTTGTCGAAGCCTTCAGTAAGTTTCTGCATACGCTCTTCTGCCAAGCGTTTTTCTTCTGCCAAACGTTTCTCGCGCGAACCTTCAAAAGTTCTGAATGCTTCAATTGCATTCCATTTTTGAGCTTCCTCTCCTACTCTTAAAATTTCAATATTGATAATTGTATCTCCTTGTTCTACTGCATCAACTACATCTTGTCCTTCTACGACCTTACCAAAAACAGTGTGATTGTCATCTAACCAAGGAGTTGCAACGTGTGTAATGAAAAACTGCGAACCATTAGTTCCTTTTCCGGCATTTGCCATAGATAGAATTCCTGGTTGGTCGTGTCTTAAATCAGAACGGAACTCATCATCAAACTTATATCCCGGATCACCTGTTCCTGTTCCTAAAGGACATCCTCCTTGAATCATAAAATCAGAAATTACTCTATGAAAAGTGAGTCCATCATAATAGGGTTTTCCTTGAGGACGAGCCGAGTTTTCAAGTTTTCCTTCTGCAAGACCTACAAAATTTCCGACTGTACCTGGAGTTTTATCATAAGTTAGTTGTACTAAAATCGCACCTTTGCTTGTATTGAATTTAGCGTAAATTCCGTTTTCCATAATATTTTTGTTTTAAAAAAGAAGTGCAAAGGTACATTTTATTTAGGATTTAGAAATCAGTATTTTAAGATTTTAAAGTAGATTTAACACAAACTATTTCCGCACTTTATTTATCTTTATAACTTTATTTTACTTTTTAGAATGAAAAAAACCTTATTGCTATTTTTCGCCTTTTTATCTTTGAGTTGTAATGAAAAAACAGAAAGTTATTATTCTGTTGATTCTATTGTATTGGATATAAACCAAGCCAACCTATTGGCAACTCTTCCGATGGGATGTATAACCCAAGAATATCCGAATAAATTAGGTCAAGTGCTCGGAAGTAAAGAAGATTTAAAGTCTCCTTTTGAGCTCCGTCCTGCTTTTTATGGTTGTTTTGACTGGCATTCGTCTGTTCATGGACATTGGTCTTTAGTTATATTACTTAATAATTTTCCCGATTTAGATAATCACGAAGCTATAATTTCAGCTCTCGAAAATCATTTAACTCCAGAAAACATCGAGATTGAAATTTCTTTTTTTAAAGACAAACACAACACTTCCTTCGAAAGAACCTATGGTTGGGCTTGGCTTTTGAAGTTGGCAGAAGCATTACATCAATCAGAAAATCCAAGATTAAAAGTGTTGGAACAAAACCTACAACCTTTGACAGATTTAATGGTAGAAAAGTATATGGAGTTTTTGCCAAAACTTATCTATCCGATTAGGGTTGGAGAACATTCTAATACTGCTTTCGGACTTTCTTTGGCATGGGATTATGCAATTAGTACGAATCATACTGAACTTCAAAATATCATCAAAAACAGAGCTTTAGATTATTATAAAAATGACACCAACTGCCCAATATCTTGGGAACCAAGCGGGTATGATTTTTTATCTCCGTGTTTAGAAGAAGCTCATTTGATGAGTAAAATTTTAGAACGAGAAGAATTCGAAAATTGGCTAAAGTTGTTTATTCCTACCATCCTAAATTCAGATTTTTCTATAGAAGTTGCCCAAGTATCAGACAGAAAAGACGGAAAACTTGTTCATTTAGACGGATTGAACTTTTCTAGAGCTTGGTGTTTAAAAGGAATCGCTAAAAAACTAGACCATCATCCTCATCTTCATGTATTGGCCAATCAACATATTAAACATTCATTGCCCAATTTAGTTGGAGACTCTTATGAAGGCGGACATTGGTTAGGTACATTTGCTATTTATGCAATGCTCTAATTAGGCTCCAAGGCTTTTGACAACTAATATTTTTACGAATTTTTTAAGAAAAAGTCTTGCCTGCTTTTGTATCTTTGAGCGTTATGAATGAAACTATATTACAACAAGCTTCTATGCAAGGATTTATCAGAACGGTCTTAATTATCGTTGGAATTTGGTATGCTTTTAAATTTTTAATGCGACTTTTGGCTCCTTACCTGATGAAAAAAATGGTCCAAAAAGCAGAATCTAACTTTAGACAAACCTACGAACAACAGTTTGGAAATACACAAAATCAATATCAAAATACAAATTCGAATCCAACAAAATCTTCAAAAAATCAGAATCCTCGTTCTACCAAAAAGATTGGAGAATATATTGATTATGAAGAAATCGAATAATTTAATTTTGTTATGATTACAAAACTCGCTTGGAAAAACCTTTGGTTCAAACCGCTTAACACTGTTCTAAGTATTATCTTACTTACAGCCAGTGTGGCCATTATCTCACTTTTAATTTTACTTCAACAACAATTCGAGAATAAGTTTTCTAAAAACATTGAAGGTGTAGATTTGGTAATGGGAGCTCAAGGAAGTCCGTTGCAACTTATTTTATCTTCTGTATATCAATTAGATACACCAACCGGAAACATCAATTACAAAGAGGCAGAAAGTTGGATGAATCACCCATTTGTCGAAACTGCTATTCCGTTAGCATTCGGAGACAACTACCTCGGATATAAAATTGTAGGAACCACACAAGATTATATCCATAAATTTGACGGAAAAATCATTCAAGGAAAAACTTTTGAAAAGGATTTTGAAGTAGTTGTTGGAGGAAAAATCGCTCAAAATTTAGGCCTCAAATTAGGAGACGAATTTTTTGGCTCTCACGGAGAAAGCCAAGAAGACGAGCATGTTCATGACAATTATGCCTATAGAGTTGTTGGAATTTTAGAGCCTACTGACAAAGTGATTGACAATCTTATTTTGTGTACCATCGAAAGTGTTTGGAAGGTTCATGACGAACACGACCATTCTCATGACGAGCATCATGAGCATGAACACGAAGATGCACACACACACCAACATGATTATTCTGATAAAGAAATAACCGCTGTTTTGTTGAAAGTAAAAAATAAAATGGCTTTTGTAATTTGGCCTCGTTTAATTCCACAAAACACCAAAATGCAAGTTGCTTCTCCTGCTATCGAAATAAATCGCTTATTTACACTTTTCGGATTTGGATTAGACGCTTTACAATATCTTGCGTATGGAATTATGCTGATATCCGGAATTAGCATCTTTATTGCATTGTACAATCGACTTAAAGAACGTAAATATGAGTTTGCTCTGATGCGAATCGGAGGAGCCAAAAGAGGACAACTCTTGAGTTTAGTATTATTCGAAAGCTTATTATTATGTGTTGTTGGATTCGTTCTTGGTACAGTTGTTGGTAGATTAGCTTTGGTTTTTATTTCAAATTCTACTGCTCAAGAATATAAAATGGAGTTTAATCCATTTGTATTTATTTGGGAAAAAGAGGGAATCTTGTTTTTGATTACTATTTTTGTGGGAATTTTGGCTGCAATTATTCCAGCGGTTAAAGCATATAAACTTAATATTTCTAAAACCTTAAACAATGCGTAAGATATATCTTGTTTTTATTTTGATTTTTGTAATTTTTATTGGTTTAGAACTAAGCTTCAAACCGAGTAAAAATATTGAGAATCTTCCGTTTTCAAAATCTTCTGATGAGCAAGAAATACAACAAGCTTCGTTCTTAACCTTTGATAGTCTTGACAATTCTACCTTAGACCAAAATACACTTGCAGAACCTATTACCTGGGGATTGTTAGGTCGAATCAAATATCAAAATCGTCCGCACAAAGATTATCCAGACGGAGTAATGTATCCACAGGTCAACGCAGAGTTGAAAGCAAAAAAAGGGAAGAAAATATCTATCAGTGGATTTATTATTCCAATTGACAACGAAAACTATGCTTTGAGCAAAAATGTATTTGCACAATGCTTTTTTTGTGGTCAGGCAGGTCCTGAAACCATTATGGGTATTAAGTTTAAAGACCTAAAAAAACGCTTGAAAACAGACCAATACGTTACCTTAGAAGGAACCTTTAGATATAATGAAACAGATGTAGAAGATTGGATTTATCATATCGAAAATGCAATAATTACTAAAGGAGGGTGATATAAAAAAATAAACTACGATTTTGAATCGCTGTATAAACTTTCCCAAGCATTGCTTGGGATTTTTATTTTAAAATATAAAGAGATTCGAGTAAGTAAAACAAAGTAAGCAATATCTATTACTAAAAATAAAATACAACTTTTAAGGTTTTAGTCTATCTAAATCACGTTTGATATCTCTGTCTTTGATGGTAGCGCGTTTGTCGTAAAGTTTTTTACCTCGAGCCAGGGCAATATCAATCTTTGCCAGACCTTTTTCGTTGATAAACAAACGCAACGGAATAATAGTAAGTCCTTTGTTCTGAACGCTTTTGTGCAACGAACGCAATTCTTTTTTATTCAACAATAATTTGCGTTCGCTTTTGGCTCTATGATTATATCGCGTTCCGAAAGAATATTCTTCGATATAGCTATTGATTAAAAAGAGTTCGCCTTTTTCGTTGAATTCGCAAAAGCTCTCTGCAATTTGGGCTTTTCCTAAGCGGATAGATTTTATTTCTGTTCCTGTCAAAACAATTCCAGCAGTATATTGTTCGAGTAACTCGTACTCAAATCTCGCTTTTTTGTTCTGTATGTTTATCGTTTTTTGCATAAAGGAAGGCAAAGATAATGAATTAAATTCTTTTCTTTATAAATCCTTTGTATCTTTACTTTTTAGTTTTTTTCTTTTTTTAAACCCATGAAATCATATACCGACCAAATCGGAAATACAATTAATTTAACAACCAGTCCTCAACGGATTATCTCACTTGTACCCTCACAAACCGAACTTTTATTCGACTTAGGATTAGAAAATTCTATTGTAGGTATTACTAAGTTTTGTGTACATCCTTATCATTTTAAATCTACTAAAAAGATTATAGGAGGTACAAAAAAAGTACATTACGAAAAAATTAGATTACTCCAACCCGATATAATTATTGCCAATAAAGAAGAAAATACCAAAGAAATTATCGAAGAACTTCAAAAAATAGCTCCTGTTTGGACTAGTGACATCATCACTCTTGAGCACAACAAAGCGATGATTTCTGAATTCGGAAAGATTTTTAATTCACGCACTGAGGCAGAAAACATGAACCGCAAAATTGATTTTGCTTTAAGTGATTTCATGCGATTTGTAGCAAACAAACCCATCAAAAAAGTAGCGTATTTTATTTGGAAAAACCCTTATATGGTAGCGGGTTCTGATAATTTTATCAACGAGATGCTCTCTTTAAATCGATTTCAGAATATCTACGCAAACAAAAGCCGCTATCCCGAAATAGAACTCAAAAAAATACGTTTGGAAGGTGATCCTGACTTGGTTTTTCTGTCGTCCGAACCTTATCCGTTTAAAGAAGAAGATGCTTTTGAAATCGGGCGTTTCACTCATCATGCCAAAACAGTATTCGTTGATGGTGAAATGTTTTCGTGGTACGGGAGCAGAATACTCAAAGCTTTTGAATACTTTAAAAAACTACATCAAAGGCTAAACGATTAACCCTATAAAAAAACCTTCTGAAAAATTTCAGAAGGTTTTTTTTTGCATTAACTTAAATAACTTAAAAATCAAACTTATAGCTTCCTCCTCCTAGTATTTGGATTCCTTGAACCGGAAAGTTCAACCACTTCTCATATTTTTTGTCTGCTAAGTTATGTGCTCTTAAAAACAAACTCAGCCTTTCGTTAAATTTATAATTTACGCCTAAATTTACATCTACATATCCATCAAGAGTTTTGATGTGATGAGTTTCAGTATCTAACACATCAAAAGACGAAAAGCTCGCTTTGCGTTCGCCTACATAAAAAATATTAGCATTCAACGAAAGTTTTTCCGTAATATCTGCATCTGCTCCCACCGAAAATCGAATAGATGGCAAATACCAAGCTTCTTCAGATCTATCGGTTGAATAACCGTTAAAATTACCGTTTACAAACACCGAAAAACCTTGCGTTATATCTGCTTTAAGTTCTCCGAAAAAACCAAAGGTTTTTACATCATCATACACTACATGCATTGAGTTTCCGAAAGCATATCCTTCTGTATTCAGATTATTTTCGAAATAATTCGAACTAAATAATGCTTTCGCTTTTTCGTTCATATAAGAACCTCTGATGTTATAGGCTATATTATTGGCTAACTTTCCTTTTAACCCTACATAAATATCATACGAACGGTCAGTCGGAGCAATTAGTTGGTTAGGAGCTATAAACGGATTTTCGTTTACAAAATCAGCATACGAATTTTGTTGTAAAGTTCCTTCTGCTCCTGCATAAGCAATCATCAAATCACCCACTACTTTATACGAAGCCTGAATTTGTGGATAAACAAAAAGGTTGTTTTCGGTCTCATCCTGAACCTTTCCTAAACTATAAAACAGCCCTGCTCCTATCTTAACTGACAAGTCATCTTGTTGATAAATAAAGCTTGGCTGCACGCCTAAATTAAAGTAAGACGAAGTTAAATCAGATTCTGTAGAGGTATAATTTTT
>Ga0209075_1005082_pt1 | contig 10218 bp, 11 predicted proteins | sample Stecom2011_FD_187523 | JGI IMG/M metagenome (GOLD analysis project Ga0209075, IMG submission 187523) | Agricultural soil microbial communities from Utah to study Nitrogen management - Steer compost 2011 (SPAdes) (version 2) | ecosystem: Environmental > Terrestrial > Soil > Agricultural land...
ACGAATACAAACCATATCCAACAGCCACCATTAAAACAAGGAACAAAACGACTGACGCCAATCGCCAAAGACGACTCATACTGCGCCACAATGCAACAAGTCTTTCCTTGTAAGGTGCGGCAACAGGCATACGCAACAGGACGAAAATCAAACCGACTGCTCCGGCCAGCCATGCAGCCCTGGATTGTGCAGCAGGCAACACCAGTACAACTAAAACGATCGCCAACCAGGCAAAAGCCTGTAATCCAGCACCAACCAGGCGTGTCCGCTTTGAATCAACTACCGATTCCGAATTAACACGGAAGGGCTGGATTAACAACACAAGTGCCAGAGGGAGACCTGTTGCAATAAAACCAGAGTACGGCCCCGGGTTATGGAAACTCCCGGTAATCTTAAATAGAGCGTGATTGCTTGGAAGGAAATCGTAAAGCTGCATTAATCCCAAAACGGCCTGAGCAATGACAACAAGAAGCCAGGAAATAAGCACAAACCAGATAAGAATATTACCAGCAGGCATTGTGCGGATGCACCAATACAAGGCAAGCCAGAGGAAAACTGGGAACGAACTGTTGAAGTAAGATACATAAGGACTCTTTACAACAAGCACTTGCCAAACGAGCAAGTAAGAGGCAAGAATAAACACCAGGACATCTACAATGGTAATGCGCCAGTGCGACTTCAAAAAATAAACAAGAGGAACAAATACGAAAAGACAAGAAATAAATATTTCAACAACCTTTTGCTTCGCATGCACCAAGCCGTTAAACAAACTGAAATCAACAGCAAAAACTGAAGCCCAGAGCATAACAGCCCAAAGAGACATTTGAAGATAGGGAAATATTCGAGTTAAGGCTTGCATAACTTGGTTAGGTCACTTGTACAAACATTCAACAATGACAAGGATAAATAAAAGCGGTTAATTAGGCCAAAAAAATGTCAACAAACTACAATTCAGGGGGGGCAATTTATAATGATTACAAATAATCATGATGCTATAAAGAAACCTTCCATCGCTAACAGCCTCATTCAGCTCACCTACAAACAATTTCACCTGTTCAGGTTCGGCCGAAGAAACACTCCTTCTTCCCTGCAAATCATTCATGGAATTAATCAGCATCACCCTTTCCCATTCAACAACCGAACGATTTTTCCAAGCTATTTCAGTCAGGCACCCTCTGTTTCCACATGCTACTCCAAAACCACTAAAAACAAAAAGCAGAAAACTCACTGCACCTAAGCAGCACCTGAAAAATACAGCCCTATTCATTCCGTATCATTAACTATCGTATAAAACAAATCAGTCATTTCCGCATTAACCTACGGAGCACAAACCATTTTGATTAGATCCTCCGAAAGGCTCCAGTATCCAATGGAACAAATCTCCCTTAATAAAGCATCACCAAAATCATTCAGCTGGCAGAAAGTATTTGCTTTTCAATAAATCAAAATAGTAGGAGGTTACCATCGGGGCCGCTTTATCAGGAACAAAAACATCAGCAATCATTTGGTTCTTATTCAAAACAAAACAATACGGAAAGCCATAATCTTCAATTGGAATTTCTAACTCTCTAACATTAAACATCAAAAACTCATCAAGTTGATATAACGCTCTAATTCTATTAAAAATTCTATCACCCCGATAATCACATAGGATTAGCACATTATCTTTCCCTATAGAAGGAGCCCATTGGCGTACAGAATTAATCATGAACTCTACACAACTATTGCAGTGAGACTCTGAAAATCGACACACAAACATTTGTTGACTTTCATTAAGCCAAAAATCTGATAACGGCAAAATACAACCGGAAGAATCAGTTACCGTAAAGTTATTCAGCCATTAATTGCTATTCTCAACACTCATTCGTAAGTTCAATTTTAAAGAATGGAGCGCATCCTTACCAATAAAGCCGTCTCTTTGAGTCTTGTAGACATAAATCCACCTTACAGCATAAAGATTTAAAACAAGCAGTGCCACAATAAAAAACTTATACCAAAAATCCTTCATTTCCTAAAAGTCTTTTAATTTGAACAAAACCAAAACAGGATTATCTGTTTCGCCAATCAAACTAATCTGGTGCTTATCTTCATCAGACAGCATTGTGCTATTAGGCAAGGACATGCCATTAACCCCTGGGTAAACAATGCTGATAAATGAATTCTGCGAGACACCAAAAGGAAATGCACAAGGTGGAATCTCATTGGTGTCATAACCTGCGTCTGTACCTCCAATTAACACTCCTGTTTTTTTAGATCTGTAAACAACAAGCCCAACACCTTGATAATAATTATGTAAGAAAAAAACGTTATGCAAGTCAGTTTCGAGATACTTTCCAAGAAAAAAAAAGAAATCATTTTCCTTAATGGCGGTGTTGAAATCACGAAATGAATCAAACTTCAGAAAACGATCAGGCATCCTCTTTGAACTGTAATCTAACACATACCTTGCTCTTAGCCGACTACTAGCATTTTCAAACTGATAAATTGTATCAAGATATGAGTGAGTTATCATTACTTGCCCTGCGTCCCTGTTATTTAAGTAGTCACGGTGTGTCAAGACTTTACCCATTGGGATTCCCTTAACGCCAACTGCTTTCAGTCTAAAATCCTTATCACACACTAGCATCGAATACTCTCCAATCTCTCCCAAATGAGGATTACTCTGTCCGTCCAAGGCCTTAAATACATAACCGTTCGGAACAATAGTGAAATTTAAGAAACCAAAAGGCAATTTAACTTGTCTCAAGTAATCACCAGAAACTGAATAATAGACTAAATATGAATGCTGATATGCGATGAGCTCTTCACGCTCTTGATCATAAGCAATGTCGTATAAACGGCTCAACTCACCTGGACCTCTCCCATTAGAGATCCTTTTTACAAATCGACCATCTCTAGTAAAAATAATAATTCCATAGTCATTAAGTCGATCCATTATAAAAACATTACTGTCAGAAACGATGACCTTCGTAACATTTGCCACTAGACTTTCGCTGCTAGTCTCTAGAGGAATTATATCAATTTCATTCACTAGTGATCCAAAATCGAAGGTTCTTCGTTTGAGATAATGATTCAAATCGATTTCTATTAAGGAATCTAACTCAACCTGTAACACTTTTGTCGAGTCAATTTGCATGGCCTTAATTTGCTCGAGGGAATACCGTGTATTATCACCCTGCCTGTTACTGCAACCAACGACTGCGGCCTGCAACAAAAAAAATACCATCCATTTTTTCATGGTCGTAAACTAAAAAATTCAGCGTGGAGATTTATAATCCACAAAACCCGGATCCTTAAGGCTGAAATCCACCGTCACATTAAAATGGCTTCCGCCTTAAAGTATGTAATGCAAGGATCGGATTACTCAACTCATCTAACTCCTTGCCAATCAAACCCTGTGGCAAGATAGGCCGATCCAACAAATCCATTGGTTCAATAATGGTTACCAACTTTTCATCCCAACTGGCTATGGGTAGTCCAAAAATCCCATGGTCAACATCATCCACCAATTCATTGCCAATATGAGTCACTCCGCTAGCTTTATCTAAAAAAACGAAATAAGTCTCGTCAACAGATTTGAAATCAAAATATATTAGATTTTTGAACTCAAAAAAACGGGATGGGGGCAAAGAATACCCTCTGGTTCTTAAATAGGGGGCAAAAGTAGACGGATTACCTGTATACAAATCTCGCTCAGCGTCAAAATCACATGCTAAAGCACCAAAATCAATCTCGAAACGGGATTCTAAAGAACCATTCTTATAGCAATAAATAATATTGCTAAGTGGTTGGGTTATGCTTATTGTATTTTCATAACAAGACAGACTGCTCGGGGCGGACCCTTGTATACAGCCTTTAAATTTATTGGGAACTTTTAGAAAGCGCCTTTTTTCTCTTAATTGAGTATCGGTCACAACAAGGTTGTAAAACTCAGACTCACTTGCGTTGAGCTGATCATTATACAAGTTCCCAAGATAAAAAAGCAACTCGTCATTAATAAAACGGAAGCCAAGACCAAGGACGGGAGGATCCTCAGACTTTAGAAAAGTTCCATCTATACCATAAAAATGAATTTTCTGTTTCACCAAATCCATAATAAGAACTTGGTTATTAATTTTATCAATGGTAAAATCTTTCATGTGGGCATACTCCTCCGGTCCTCGACCTAATTTACCGATATTATACAAATGCTCACCTGTAGTGCTAAAAACAGACAACCTCGGACTTCTGGGCGTATGTTTAATAAAAATCAAGTTGTTGAAAAATTCTATCGTTACAATTGTTCCAATGGGATTTCTATCATCTGTCTTTAAAGAAATATACTCCACTTTGGACACAAAGGAAGATAAATTGATTGAGCTATTATTGGTCTCCAATCTGACAATAGGTGTTGGCTGACCCTTTTCTTCACAAGAAGTTAAAAACAAAATTATCAGAGACTTAAATGCCAAACCTAAAAACAACTTTATACCAAACTTTCTATTCATATTCATTTCTAAAATTCGTTATTTCTTAATTGAGCGATTCGCCATTCAATCGACATTATTTCTGCATAGAATTCCTTAGATAAGCAATTCGAATAATAGGATTATCCAATTCTTCGACATTGAATACAAAATTTGGAATTACTTTATCTTTATGCATCTGAGAAAATTTTTCATATTCCTCAACAGCATTAAATATAACATCAGCATACAGCACACTAACCATTGAATTTGTGAATCCATTAAAATCAAAATATCTGTCGCCTTCATAAAAATCAATATCATTATACCTCCTATCAAAAATAAAATTTTCATCAGCTGCCTTGGAATAATACCCATAATAACAAGAGGCATCTTTCTTAATACAAACTCGATAAATGAGCCAGTCGTCTGTTTCTCGAAAAAATAAGACATTGACGTTGACTTTATCCATTTCATCGTTACTTTTAACATCCGCAAGGGATATATAATCCTGGAAGGCAAACGAGTACTTAATCGTCATTGTATCGGCACGATAAGCATAAATGTTATTATCGTGCCGCGATAAAAGATGAATTTCATCTTGGTAATCTGAAAAACCAGATTCAGAAAAATGCAATGAAATTCTGTTTGGAGTCAAGATAAATTGCTTTTTAAAAACACCTTTTTGATCAATTTCCCAAAGTCCTTGTCGCGTGTTAGTATCTTCATTGACGTTATAACATAAGAAAGAATGATTAGGTGTATAAGCAAGATCTCTATATAAGTCTGGGTAAACAGAAAACTGCTCTCTAAACGCACCATTAAATCCATAGGATAAAACCTTTCCAGAACTAATGTCATATATAATTATCTGTTCTAAATCATCATCAATGAAGAAATTAGAGATACTTAAAAATTCTCCTGGGCCTCTCCCAAAGTTTGCAATGGCATGGAGAAATATGCCATCCTGATTAAAAACAAAAATCTTTGAAGACCGCCTGTCTAATACAAATAGAAAGCTCCCATCTTCACTAATGACAACTTTGTCTATTTTTCTTATCATGCAATCCTGACTTGTTTCAAGTACAATATATTCAACAGAATCCACTATTGTTGAGAGTCTAAGTGCATCCTTTTTGAATTGCTTTGATTCAAGATTTATTACCTTATGACCAATGTCGTGCAAAGGTGTTATTTCATCTCCTTTATAAAAGGAGCAATTGGTCAACAACAGTAAGCACAATACTGGCATTACCATAATAATTAATTTCGTTACGCTTTTCATAAATTATAAAATTAGATATCGATAAAGGGTCTGGTAGAATAAACTTGTTTTCCAGTTTCGTCAAAACCGGCGACACAGTTTTGCTGGGTATTATGAAAATAATACCGGCCATTGCGCACAATCATCTTTCTGGGACTACCTAAAATTGCATCTCTATTTGTTTCCAGTGGAACAAGCTCCATACCAGAAAAGAAAAGATTATGATCAAAGTCTTCTGAAGTCCGGTAATCCTCCACAAAGGAGATGTCAAAATCAGGATTCAATTCACTAAGAGAAACACTTTCTTCTTTCCTGCAAGCTATTAGGCAGGTAAATAGCAATAAAAACCACCTTTTCATGATTTGCAAAATAAAAATTTAACCATTTCGACCTGAGCCGATACAAGAAATCACCTTTTTCTCTCGAAAAAGTAAAATACTATAGCTGCCAGAATTCCAGCAAATATCTTTGAAGCAAAAAACAAAAAATCAATTTGCTCATTAAAGATACTGAGTACAATTAACAGACTGGTAACTATTAAAAAAAACAACACATACCTATTCATATTCAAATAAATTTTAGAAAAAAAATAATTACATAAAAAAGATGCCTAAGCGATCCTAAAGGGCTTTACCATTGGTAAAAACATTATACTTATCACGAACAAAACCAGGCCAGGAGAAATGTCCAAGAAGACATTCCTGGCTTGTTTATAATTTGACGAGCTCCATATTCATTTAAAATAGAAGAGGCCCTCATAGCAACATTATTGCTGTTTTAATCAACTGGCACTGTAGACAGCTCATTCTCTTATCTTGTGGTGGTGCAAGCACAAAAAATCGCAGCCAATGAAACAACTATCCAAAACTTACAAGCACTTACGAGAAAACGAATCATAATCAAATTGTTATTCGATAAAACAAATGGCCTCCTGCCATCCGGTCGAGGCCTGAAAAAAATCCGGCTGATACCTAATTAAAACCTTAGCTCTAACAACCATGGATTCCCCTACAGGATTTCAATATTCCCCTTCGACCCGGCGCCCTCCCCACATTCTTGAGGATGGTTAAATGTTGCCCTAAGGTATCACAAACCAATACAGTACCCTGCCTTCTGTCGAAGACAAGCAATGTGGTATCGGAAACAAGTACTTTGTCAACGGATTGCAGTAATTGATCAGCACCATGCAACAGTGGAAGAACTCTGACGTCAGCAACAAACTCATCGCAGTTCATAGAAATATCACTGATATCAATCTCCACAGAAGTAAAGCCATCGGATTCGAAATCGGGAACCTCTATCCTTACACTAACAACAGACTCATCCTCCTTCACAGAGTCTGTTTTGCAGGCAAGCAAGAAGAAAACAGCGCAGGCGCAGCAGCATACAGTAAACCGGAAAACGAGAGGGGTTTGGGGATTGGTTTGCATAAGTCTTAAGGTTGTTTGTTCAGAAAAAAAGTGCGACTTAGTGGCCGTCCCCCGGAGCTTAGGCCCCATATTTTCAAGAGAAACTCGTCGGGGAGCAAAGAGGGGTCGAGCTCGAGGACCAATTCCCCCGCAGCATTCGGGGTCAAATTGGGATGCCAGTATAAAGTGGGGGCAAAAAACCGTTGGGTACTGCTGTGCACGACCGGGGGCTGATAAAATTCCCGGGCTTTTGTAAAACCAAGCAAGCGGGTTTTAAACAAGCCACTGTTCCGCTCCGCATTTCCCAGGCCCACCCCGTCTTTGGTATGCACCGAAACGATAAGGCTGTTGGCTTGCAGGTGGGCTTCGGGACTGTTGTTCACGAAATAGGGCAAGAGGAAGTCGGGACAATAACATTCATTCGGCATTTTTGGCACCGCAATGGCCTCCCCCAATGGGGAGCGCGCCGGCCGACGAATGACGCCTATACTGCTGATGTTACTTAAGGAAAGATTTTGCAAGCCGCTCAAGGCCCAATCGAGGTGCCCCTTGTGGTTGGTGAAACCAGACAGTCGGCCGTCAACATAAATATACAGACGCGTATTGGGCGCACCTTCCAGACGAAAAGAATACAAATCTTCCAGATTCAAACGCTCGTCCACTGCCAGCATATGCTCCGGCATCAAGGGCATCACGGGGTACTCCTCTTTCCTAAGGGAACCCCAGCGTCCGGACATAAGGCTTAAATCAGGAAGTATGTGTTCCAACACCGAGAACAGACCAAAGTTCCAGGCCTCCTCCTCATTCACCTCCAACATTCGGTCCTCACCCACCGCATAATCTTCCTTCCCATACAGGGCATGCATCTTTTCAAGTGGCGACATACGCTTTCGGGCGATGATCTCCACCTCATCGAGCAACACATCGCCAGAGTCGGCCACCCCCTGCAGCATTTTCAGTCGCTCCTCCTCATAGCTAAGCGCTTGCACCAAAGCATTGTAAGCCTCCTTCTCCCCGGACCAACGCCCATTTGCTCCGGTCGCTTCCTTGGAATCACTCCCGACTGCCAGATCCGGAGAAACCACATGACCGTAGACCAAAGGACCCATGTTGGTGTCTACTGAAAGATGAAAATCTTTCGTTTTTCCCTTCGTATTCCGGGTTTGTACCACCACCTCAATGGTATCGACGAAATCCTCCACCTCAAACACAAAACGACCATCTTCTTCGGTAGTGGATGCACCCGCAAACACCCCGGCACCACTGCCCATCAGCGTTACACCCACACCCGACACGGGCTTAGGGTTACGAATGGACTGCTTAACAGAGCCTGAAAGGTAAAAGCCGGTTTCCAATTGGTGTTCCAGCTCCGGCACCCTTCCCTTTAGAACCTCCTCCCATTTAAAGCGCCGCCAACCATTGGTCATCATCGCCAGGTCGGCCTGGCGATGCGAGGCAAAATCCTTTTCAAAAAAGTAGGAACAGTCCTGCTCCAGGCCGGGCAACTCGGAATGCAGGTAAAAATATTGTTCCATGTCCCAGGCATCCAGCTCAAGGGTATCAAGAGTTTGCTGTCGACCCAGAGAACTGAGTCCGACAGCAAAGCCGGATTCGAAGGCAGAGTCTGCCGCCCTTCCCGGGTCCAGGCTAATCTTAAGCCGCTGCCCATCTGTCTCCAGCAAGGGGGGCTTGATAAAATGGTTTTCGGGTGCTATAAAAACAAGGCGTTCCAATTGGGGCTGTAAGCGGGCATTAAAAAGGGTCAGATGTACAATCCCAGGCTGTAATTGTGCCTTGTCTATGGACAAGGCAAGCGGACTGTTTCCTTCGGGTATTTCATAGGCCTGAATAAGTTGCCCGCGTTGACTGAGCGCCAACAACAAGGCTTCGGTTTGCTTTGGGGAACGAAAAATGCTTACCTGGATTACCGTACTGTTGTAGGGGTGATCCACCCGAAGGCCGTAACCCTGGGCCTGCACTTCGGGCAAGGGATGACGGGTAGACTGGCCCTCCAGGCCCTTCAACAACAAAGCATAGGTCTGGTCGACTTCGGGCCTTATACTGAATAAGCCGCGCCCGCTGGCATCGCTGTGAACAAAGGCCAAAACGGAGTCGGACTGATCGACCAGCGTGCCACTGAGCGAAAGCGGCTGTCCCCCTGGAGAAACAGCCACAAAAGCCACTCTGGCAGGAAGTCCGACAGTCAGGGTGCCCCCTTCGGGCAAGAGGCTTACCACAGGAAGGTGCTCCTTTTGTTGCCGGCCGGAAGAAGGAGATACGGACTTGTCAGATGTAAAACGGTAGTTGGTGGCCCTGACACCCCCGGCAGCCGAACCGGCGCCTTCTTCACCGCCCAAAAGAAGGATCTCCTTTTTAAAATAAAAGTCGGACCCGGCATTTCGCATAAAATTGGTAAAGGCCTGTAAGCTTAGTGTTGCAGGATGGCCCAAATCGGGCAGGACCAACTGTCCCTTAACACGCCCCTTTTCAATGGGAAAAAGCTGCCTGAGCAACAACTGATCGGCCGCATCGTACACCTCGACATAAAGAATACGCTCCAAACTATCGGGTTCATGCGTCGCAGCTTGAGTCAACCAGCCACTGAACCAAAGCGTATCGCCTTGAAAATATATCTCCCGATCACTTGCCAAAAACAACTTCTGGGGATAGGTCAAGTCAACATAACGGTTCAACTTCTCTGCCAAAACAGAAACCCCAGCCTCCCCTGTACCGGCCAACAACCTGGTTCCACTAAACAAAAGCAGGAGTTGGACCAACAAAAATCTGGAAACAATGGGGTTCAGGCGCATATAAAAATATCGAATCGGGGTGGATATGTTAAAAAATAACTACTTACAAAAATAAACCTTTACCTGTATGTACAAAACAAAATCTTGCATAATTCTAAAAATAGCTGGAACTTGCTGCTGTCAACCCTATTTTGCCTTTAACCCATGCATGACCCTGATTCTATGCCCCTACCGGACCGGGCAGCCCGGCCGCCGCTTAAACTCAAGCGCATCCTTTTGCTGGGCCTCCTCGCTCCCCACCTGTTGCTGTCCGCACAGAACACCCTGCCCGACCATGCCGCCTATTGGGG
>Ga0209075_1005083_pt1 | contig 10218 bp, 6 predicted proteins | sample Stecom2011_FD_187523 | JGI IMG/M metagenome (GOLD analysis project Ga0209075, IMG submission 187523) | Agricultural soil microbial communities from Utah to study Nitrogen management - Steer compost 2011 (SPAdes) (version 2) | ecosystem: Environmental > Terrestrial > Soil > Agricultural land...
AAACGACGAAATACTGGTGGATTTTTCTGTCCATGAATTAAAAGCGGCGTATGAGGTACACTCAAATCTGTTCAAAGTACATGTTACTATCGAGGACATTGAAGACACACTATTTTATCTATCAAGAATAGAAGCTTTAAAAATTGAAGGCGGCTTCTTGGTGGTGTACAATAGCTTAAGCATTGAGCGGACGGAACAAAACAACAAAAAACAGTACACCAAAGACGATTATCAAAAACTGCATCAGTTCTACGAAAGCAAAGTCCAGCAGATTCATATCGTCGGAGAATATGCGAAGAAGATGATTGACGACTATAGAAGCGCCCTGCAGTTTGTCGAAGACTATTTTCAGTTGAACTATTCATCCTTTCTTCAAAAATACTTTAAAGGCAGCAGGCAAAACGAAATCAAGAGAAACATCACCCCTACGAAGTTTAGGCAGCTGTTTGGTGAGCTTTCACCGACACAATTAAAAATCATCAACGACAACGAAACCCCACACATCGTGGTTGCGGCCGGTCCAGGAAGCGGAAAAACACGGGTTTTGGTCCATAAACTGGCTTCTTTGCTTTTGATGGAAGACGTCAAGCACGAGCAGTTGCTGATGCTTACCTTCTCCCGCGCAGCCGCCACTGAATTCAAAAAACGCTTGCTCAAGCTCATCGGGAACGCGGCAAATTTTATCGAGATTAAAACCTTCCATTCCTACTGTTTTGACTTATTGGGGAAGGTGGGCAATCTGGAGAAGTCGGATGCCATCATCAAAAAGACGATTGACAAAATCAACCGCAAAGAAGTGGAGCCTAGCCAGATCACCAAGACGGTATTGGTAATTGATGAAGCGCAGGACATGGACCAAGATGAATTCGGGCTGGTACGGACTTTAATGGAACAAAATGAAGAAATGCGGGTGATAGCAGTTGGTGATGACGACCAGAACATCTTTGAATTCAGAGGTGCCAGCTCCAAATATCTCGAACAATTCGTAGCGGAGAACGACGCCATCAAACATGAATTGATAGAAAACTACCGGAGCAAAAACAATTTGGTGGAATTCGCTAACCTGTTCGTCCAATGCATCTCACATCGGATGAAACAAATGCCCATTGTTGCCATGCAACCTGAAAATGGCCGACTAAAAATTGTGCGCCACCAAAGCAGCCACTTGATCAATCCACTTGTACAAGATATTCTCAGCACTGACCTCTCGGGAACAACCTGCGTACTGACCAAGAAAAATGAAGAAGCGCTGCAAATTACAGGATTGCTTCTAAAGAATGACCTTCCGACCAAATTGATCCAGACAAACGATGGGTTCAGTTTAATCAATCTTGACGAGGTCCGTTGTTTTTTGCATCAACTAAAGCTCAGCAATGACGTTTTCATCATCAATGAGGATGACTGGCTCAGCGCCAAACGAGAAGTAATTAAAAGATATAGGCACAGTACCAAGCTAGAGATATTGGGTAAAATCATTAAGGATTTTGAAGCTACCAATCCCAAAAAGAAGTACAAGTCCGATTTGGTGACTTTTATACGCGAGTTAAAACTGGAGGAACTTTATAGCGAACATGGGGAGACGGTTTATGTGTCAACCATCCATAAAGCAAAGGGGAAGGAATTCGACAATGTTTTTCTAATGCTGGACAACTTCCATTTGGATAGCGATGAAGAGAAGCGGCTACTGTATGTGGCTTTGACAAGGGCAAAAAGCAACTTGACGATCCATCTCAACTCAAACTTCCTTGACCGCTTCTCTGCTGACAACCTCGAACGCTATGAAAATAAGGAAAGGCACTTGCCTCCAAATCAAGCCGTGATGCATTTGTCCTTCAGAGACGTGTGGCTGGATTACTTCAGAAGCAGACAATACTTGGTTTCACAGCTTAGGAGCGGAGACAGCTTGTCAGTACATGGTAACGAATGCTTGGATACAGAGGGTAGATCTGTTTTGAGATTTTCACGGGAATTTGTCAAGCAGGTGGAACGGATGAGGGCCAAGCGTTTTGAATTGAAAAGTGCCACGGTGAACTTTATCGTCTACTGGAAAAAAGAAGGTGAGGAAGAGGAAATAAAAATTATTTTGCCTGAGCTACTGTTTGAAAGGGAGTGAGGATTATCCCAAGCCTTTTAACTAATCAAACGTTTCACTTACCGTAATGTTAGTAACGCAATACGTCATGATCGAAATTTTTGGATCGGATGAACTGAAAAAGTTCGGCTTGGTGAACGTACACTGATAAAAGTAGCTACCACTAATCCAAAGAGGTTGCATCACAGCTGCTCAGAACCAATTGATTTTTTTTAGTTCGTAGATTTGTTCAATCCCTCCGGGGTTGACAGAGTAGTGGAAACCCTCTGACCCCAGGTGATACCCGGGGTTACGCACGTTCAAGCCTTACGGGCTTGACGATCCAGCCGATGCCATATCAGCCGATGAACTCCCATCCGGTATTTCAAAAAGTGCTTGATAAATTTTATGGCGGAAAGAAAGATGAAAATACCCTGCAACTGCTAAAGGCGATTAAGGAGTTAATTCACGGTTCCGCACACAAACTTCAAAACCGGCGCATTCACGATAATTGCTTATTAATAAATACCTTTGAGTAGTTAAATAGCTTAGGTTTCGCCCTTCCCCGAGGCGGAAACCTTTGGCAATAAGCTGTAAAATCAAGACCAATGATGATCTTTAGAAAAGCGACAGAAAATGATGTTCAGACTATTGTGGAGATGATGGCGGATGATGAACTTGGGAAAAGCAGAGAAAATGTCAAGACCCCATTGGCGAAAGAATATCTAGAGGCTTTTGCAAAAATAAACGCTGACCAAAATCAAGAACTAATGGTGGTCGAAAACGAGGACGCTGAAATTATAGGGACGTTCCAGCTGTCCTTTATCCAGTACCTGACCTACCAGGGAGGTATAAGAGCACAGATAGAAGCAGTAAGAATACGGAAAGACAAAAGAGGACAAGGAATTGGAACAAGAATGTTTAAATGGGCCATTAACAGAGCGAAGGAACGAAACGCTCATCTTCTACAACTGACTACTGACAAAAATAGACCTACAGCAATTAAGTTCTACGAAGACTTGGGATTTAAAGCCACTCACGAGGGAATGAAGATGCACTTTTAGAGACTGAAACCGTCCACTACATCAGCTGTGGCGTTGATAATTCTTGGCTTTACTTGAATTGGAATAAATCAATTGAAGGAAAAAAACCGAACAACGGTAGAGAATACAGTCAATCCCGAAAGAGCTGAGACAGGCTCTCGCATTTTTTAATTGGACTTTTTCTCCTGGGACCCAACAATCCGGTAAAATAAAGGGTAGCTGGCTTGTACTAAAAAAGCATCTTGAGAAATTATTCGACTGACATTGAGGAAGGTTGAGTCCCGAAGCTATTTTTTTTCATTCAAGGGTTTGCAAATTTAAATAGATGAGCTACCTTTGCATCACTTCAAACGAGAAGAAAAAAACAAAAAAAAGGAGTGGTAGTTCAGTTGGTTAGAATGCCTGCCTGTCACGCAGGAGGTCGCGGGTTCGAGTCCCGTCCATTCCGCAAAAGCCTTGGAGATATCCAAGGCTTTTTGCTTTTCTGCTGCTTTGTGCACATCATCTAACCAGGACGCTGACGCAGGTTTTATTGGCGTTGGATTAAAAGTCCATATTAATAGAGCAACCCGGTATCCTTGGATGCCCTCTTGACTAGATTCAGAGAGTTTTGGCCGGGATTTTTTTATTTCAGTTTAGATGTTTTTTAATTGAAGTTCTAAGCCGCTTCCAAAGCTATGTGGTTTGTCATTAAGCTAATTATTGTCTCTTTTATCAGCACCTTTCCGCTATTCGGGACGTCTGGGTCTGACAAGGAATGGCCTGGGCTGACTGTATCTGGTACCAGTTGGATGTTGTTTGGCTGGTCGTGCATTGCTTCTTTCCTCTTATTAATTTGCATTAAAGATCGCCAAATTAATAAGTTTGACTTTCTGGGGATAAAGGGTAGAAAATCAAAGAAATCCTGATGGCTAGTTGAACAAATTTCAGAAAGTCAATTTATGGGTAAGAACCTGGAGGTGAAGGACAATCCGTACTGAAACAGCAGACGCTACATGAGTGCATCAACTTGATGGTTATACTTTAGAAACTATTTCATCTCTCCTAAGCGATATATTAGGGCTCATACGTTGTTAAAGTGTGTCTTATCCTCCATTTGCGCATGATTTCGTAGCTAAAATTTCCGGACTGGAAGCAAATAATTTTTGTTCTGATAACACAACACCACCACATCCCCTTCCACTCTAAAACGACCATCCTCCCCCATTGTCCAATGCTGCACCTTCCAATCCGTAACCCCTCCAAGTAAATCCATACGTCAAAATACTTTTCCTAAAATAATCTCTCTAAGATTGAAGTTATCGCCATAATTCAGTTCTGCATTGAGAAAATTCTGTATATTAAGGCTAAATTGAGCAGTGCCCACTATCAGTAGACTATTGCCACAAGAGAGCGGTAAACCGGCTCTCTATTTCCAGGGAGACTGCCAAAGTACCCTAAAAAAACTATGCTTTTACTCATATCACAGTGTGCAACGAGTTGCTGCAACCATTGGATGATTAACGAATCCCAATCCTGGGGAGAAACGGGGGCCCTACCCTCCCCTACTAATTATAAACCAAACAAACCTAAAAATACCTATGAGTAGACGTACCATTTTCTCCACTGGAGTTTCCCCATTGTTTTTGTCAACTTGTCTGTTTCTCGCGTTTTGTAGCCCTAAAAAGGAAGACTGGAGAGCCACCAACCAATCATTAATCGACCGATATGGGTTACATCCTGAAACTATAGATGAATTGGCATCACCGGTCTCACATACCCACGCCAAGCCCAACGAGTCCATCGCGCTGAAGAGTTTGCCCTCCGAAGAACTATCACCTGGAGTAAAAACTACTTTACTATGGGGCTCCGGGTTTTCTGCGGCAATTCATACTCTTGACGCTGAAACATTAATTCCTTCTGAAAGCGTTAATTCGGAACGGATTCTACTGGTACTGGAGGGCAAAATTGACATCGCAATGGCAGAGGGCAATCAAACGCTTGAAGCAACACCGAGAGTGGAACCTGACGGTGTACATAGCGCCACGCCACGGATGGACTTGATGTATGTAGCTGCAGGTATGGATGTCCAGATGTCCGCGGGTCCTTCAGGTGCAAAGCTTTTGGAGGTTTCGAGCCCTTTGCGTTCTGACCATTTCCTTGCCCTTGGCAGAGAAGTTCCGGACCAAGTATCTACTGACGGAGGCAAATCTGCTAAGCTAAATCTTGGGGCTGCCAAAGTATACGACTTATACGACCTACAATATACGCAAAATGCATCTGGATCCTTTTCAAAGGTGATTTATGGAGAGCAAATTCAGGTAAATTTCACTTCATTAAAGCCCCGTTCAGAAATGAACCCCAGTTTAGTTGGTTCGGAAAGACTATTGATAGCGCTTAGAGGAGACGCGGAATTTTCATTGGCCGGTGATCGTCAACCTCTATCGGAAGATGAGGCTATCTGGATACCGAGCAATGTCGTTCAAGAAGGTATTTCGGGTGACCATGGTCTTGATTTTCTGGAAATCATCTGGCCAGTATCGCAAAAATACATCGAACAACATGCTTCTGGCTTGGAAAAATTCCACGAAATCATTCCGGAGCACGCTTCTCTGGAAAGGATAATCGACGGAAAATCCTCAACACCTGAGCTTTATTTTACCGAAGGTCCAAAATGGATGGATGGTAAACTTTACTTTTCCAATATGTATTTCGACCAAGACTGGAACGGGGATCCCAAACAAAGTTCTACAATAGCGATGAATCCCGACGGATCGTATCAAGCTATCTCCCAAGGAAAAATGCAGACTAACGGATTATACCCCTATAAAAACGGCAATCTATTGGTGTGTGATATGCTAGGACACCGTGTTGTAGAGATGGATAAAACCGGACGTGTACTCCGCGTGCTGGCCGATGAGTACGATGGAGAACCCCTAGATGGACCGAACGACATCGTGGTGGATGCTAAAGGAGGCTTCTACTTTACCGACCCTCAATTCACCATGGAAGCTGAAAAGTTCCAGCCTGGACGTGCGGTTTATTACGTATCGCCTGAGGGACAAATTACAAGGCTTACAGAACCAAACGAATTTGCCATGCCTAATGGCATCTTGCTCTCTCCCGACGGAAACACGCTATATATTAATAACACCTATGATAAGGAGTCCTGGTATCCGGTGCAGAGTGACAAGGACAACTTCGTGTGGGCCTTCGATGTGCAAGAGGACGGAACAATCAGAAACGGAAGAAAGTTTTCCGAGCTGTTTCTACCGGAGAACGTACTCGATCGGAAAGGCAAGTCCTCCGGTGCCGATGGAATGGCTATTGATACTGAAGGCAACATCTACGTAGCCACTTACACCGGAGTTCAGATATTTGATGCCGGAGGAGCGTATATCGGCACCATCAATTTACCTTCTTATCCTGTGAGTCTCTGTTTTGGGGATGATGATATGCAGACCTTATACATTGTGAGTTACAGCAATGTTTACAAAATCAGAACGAATAAAACCGGATTTGTACAGCGGCTTTGAGGTTAGCGCCGCTCATCGGTGCCCTTCAAATCATAGCCTCTCCATTTGTATTCTTTAGCCAAGTCGGTAGCCGCAGGCCACGCAATATCGTGTTGCTTGCTGGCTACCCACCTTCTGCGGTTCTCTTCGGTGTCAAACGATATTTGTATTTGATAATTGTAAGTGGTGGGTTCTGCTTCTATCTCCTTTGCCACACGCTCAGGAAAGAGTTTAAGCAATTTGGAGCCTAAATAACCTTGCTGAACAGTCATAGCCGGCACATATACTGAATGGTACATTTTCTCAAAAGCTTCCGCTTGAGAAGCATCCACAACAAAATCCATCTGTAAAACCATTGCAGCTTCATCAGCGTTGCCCTTTACATTTTTAGCGGCATTGATTCCTACCACCAGCACTTCCAGGTCACTATCTCCGGTGTTGGATAAGGTGATGTCCTCGTTCAGGCGTACATAAAAGGCTTGATGGCTAGCTATAGAGGTCGTGCTTCCATCAAGAGTAAGGCTTCCTGCGCCCTTTATCACGTAATACACCTGTTCCTCTTGCCCCGAATTCTTTTGCGGCATGGAAGCTCCAGCCGGTACAAGAACGTGGTCTACATAGTTCCAGTCAGTAGCAAACACTTCGGGGCCAAAAATCCGCCGATATTTAATTTCCGTGCCTTTGAAATCGCCAAAGTTTTCTCTTAGCTTATCCGTTCCGAGCCTACCGGAGACAAAAACTGGAATCTCATCTTTTACTGCCCCTTCCCTGGTATCCCCCAGGTCGAATGCATCTCCCCTTGCCTTAACGGTACTGACCGCAAAATTGAGCCAGGTGATTGGCTCCGTACCTGCATTATAGATCGCATGGGAGCTCCCCATCTTGCAAGGGACTACGGCTGGGGCTTTGATGGTCGAGGTTCTGCCGTTTATGGTAAACTCTGCTTCGCCATCCAGTATCACAAACATTTCTTCGATGCTGTGATGAAAATGATGCCCGATTCCAGATTTGGCGTTTATCTTTCCGGCATGGAGATAAAGAAAGTTGCTAGTCAGATCTTGCCTACCGACCAATTCCGTAAACCCCATACTTCCTGCCCCGGCGTGGACGGCGTTGAGTTCACGGTATTTCGAAGGATCGTTGGGGATAATGCGCTCATCGATATTTTGGGCGACTAATTGAAAGCTTAGGCATGCTACCGCAATGCTCATCAAAATTTTCATAGTTATTCGGGTTTGATATTGGCTATTAATGTTCAGGCAAACCAAATACGACGTATCCTTTGGGCAAGGCCCCCTCGCGAATGGAATGGTTATGACTATCTCTTGTAAAGTTCGAGCTCGCATTTACGACCAAATATTGTTTTCCACCCACCGTGTACATGATCGGCTGCGCATTTGATTCGTGACTCAAGGTAGTTTCCCACAATATCTCTCCGTTATCTGAGTCGAAAGCATATAACTTTCCGCCCTTGGCCGTGGCAAATACAATTCCTGTGGAAGTTACCACCATACCCTTACGCAATACACCAGAGGGCGCTCCAGCTGAGGGGTCTCCGTTGGCATATAGGGAATCAATCCCCACAGGCCTTCTCCACCTTATCAGGCCTTCGTTGAGGTCGTAGGCCACCAATGACGACCACGGCGGGGCTGCCAGCGCGGGCCATTCGAGCCCGTAGTCCGTTGTATATCGATCCGTGGGCCGCTCTACCCCTTCGGGATAATCAGCCATGGGAGACATTTTGTTTTCATCGTCAGCAATTGCCGCTCCTCCACTGCCAACTACGGGGCCTTCTGGCATCGTAACTTCCGTTGACCTTCTGAAATTGATACTTCGCGGGTTTCCGCCCATCCATTTAAAAAGACCCAGCATGCTTTCTTCATCCATATGTACGAACCCAGGCATCTGACCCTTCCCGTTTAGGACAATCTCTTTGAAATCACCATAAAAGATATAGTCCCCAATATTAGTCAGTGAAGGCCCCACTCCTCCTTCCCGATCCACACCGTGGCAGGTCTGGCATGTGGATGCATACACTGATATCACCTTCTCCAGCTGATCGCCGGAAAGATCAACACGTGGTGGTTCCACCCTATTTAGCTTATAGATGGAAGCATGCTCTTGCGTGAGCAAATAAACCATTCCTTTGTCAGGAAAGGAAGCGGCATTACCGTAGTTTGCGCCCCCCAAAGCCCCTGGCATAGCTATTAGCTCGTACTTATCAGATGGCGGGATATACAGCCCGGATCTGCCCTCCTGCAGCCGTTGGATCCAATGGTTTCGAATACTGTCGGAAAAATATGGATTTAGTGTTTCCACGGTTACCTCATTACGTGTAAATCGCGGCAAAGATGAAATAGGCTGGGTGGGCCAAGCCTCTTCTCCCGGCATTTCACTAGGTGGAAAGGGCTTTTCCTCAATTGGAAAAAGGGGCTCGCCCGTTTCCCTGTCAAAGACAAACATCATTCCGTGTTTGCTGGCTACGGCTACTGCGTCTATCCGCTTCCCGTCCCGATCTATAGTTATAAGCTGAGGCGCAGACGCCAAATCATAATCCCAAAGATCGTGATGAAGAGTCTGAAAATGCCACAGTCTTTCGCCTGTTCGCGCGTTTACGGCGACGAGTGAGTTGCCGAAAAGGTTGCTTCCAAGCCGATCAGCTCCATAGTAGTCGTAGGTAGGTGATCCCACCGGCAAAAACACGATCCCTCTGTCAGTATCTACAGACATTTCGCTCCATACGTTTGCACCACCTACGTATTTGTAAGCATCTTTTGGCCAGGTTTCGTAGCCATACTCCTCTGGATGAGGAATTGTCCTAAATTTCCATTCCAGAGCTCCGGTCCGCACGTTATACGCTCTAATATGTCCCGGAGGAGAAAAGTAATTTTCTCCAGGGGAGGAACCTAGAATAAGCAAATCCTCATACAACACTCCCGGCATCATGGACTGAATACGTCTGACAGAGGTGCCTTCGCGATCGAGACTTTCTCTTAGATCTACATATCCGTTCTGACCAAAATCCATTATTGTTTCTCCCGTATCTGCATTTATGGCCTGAAGGGTATTGTTGATCGTAAACAATAAACGTCGATCTGACCGGTCTTCACTTTCCCAGTAGTTAATCCCTCTTCTTGTGATTCCATCTAAATTTGCGTGTATCCAGATTTCTTCTCCCGTACTCACGTTTACGGCTACCAGCGAGGAATTTTTTGCCACTAGGTACATGACCGTATCGACGACAAGTGGACTAAAGAAATTCGGCATATCGTCGCCAATAGGATACGTCCAGCTAACTTCCAGTCGGTGTACGTTTTCTTTGGTGATTTCATCTCCCTCAAAAAATCGAGATTGTTCGGGACTTCCCCCATAGTGTTGCCAGCTATCAAATGCTGAATCGGTTCGATTTTGGGTACAGCTTAGGAGTAATAAACCGGCAAAGACACTCCACATTACGGGAATGCCCCTTCCAATAGGTTTCAATTGGGTCATTGGTTATTGTTAATAGGTCGATTGCGGTTTTCTTCCACCCAGTCCGACTATGGTGGTAGTGAATTGCAGGGTTTGAAAGAAAGGCCCATAAATATATTGCCCATTCTAATGAATAACA
>Ga0209075_1005084_pt1 | contig 10217 bp, 7 predicted proteins | sample Stecom2011_FD_187523 | JGI IMG/M metagenome (GOLD analysis project Ga0209075, IMG submission 187523) | Agricultural soil microbial communities from Utah to study Nitrogen management - Steer compost 2011 (SPAdes) (version 2) | ecosystem: Environmental > Terrestrial > Soil > Agricultural land...
AAATCAATAACCGTTAAAAGAGGATTTTCTAAAACATTAGAAGCTTTCAACTTAAAGAAGCCAATAATTGCATTTTGAAAAACGTTAAAGCCCGGTTTGTTGGAATCTTTATCGAAGCTTTCATACAACTCTATACCAAAGCTTTCTAGCTGAACTAAACTGTTTTCCTTAACAAATTGTTTACTGCCTGGAGATACAGTATAACTTGTGGTTGAAAACAAAATGAGGAAAATCCCCAATAAAAAGATTCGAAGTTTCATCTGATGTCAATATCACGAATAATGATGTAAATATCATATATTTTTTAATACGAAACACATTACATTACGCCCTCTTTGTTAAAGTGTTATAAGCGTATCATTGTTTCCTTTAACTATGAAAACACTCTATAACAGTATATTTAATAAAAATTTGAGTTTCACAAAGCTTTGTTTACTTTTCTTTTATCATTTTCAATGAAAACCAAGCCAATAACAGTATCATTGATGCAATAAGGCCCCAAAGCCAATTCTTGTTTTCAAACAAAGGTGCTCTTGTTAGATCGTCTGCTTGTTCAATTGTTTCCACCTTTCCAAAACCTAAAGTGGTAATACCTTCAGGTATTTTGTTCTCGAATTGCCTGATGTCGTAATTTGGCTTTACAGCATTGGCATTTCCATAGGTTAAAAAGTAAGTTGCTGGCGCAGTAAAACGAGCTGCTAATTTATGTTTGTATCCCATCACTTTTATAGAGCCTAGCTTTAATGGCTGATTGTCGGAGTTGTGAATTATAAGCTTTAAACGCTGAAGTATGCTGCTGTTAAAATAAAACTCATTTTCTTCAATAGAGTTTAATGTTCCAGTGGTTAGCTTTTTGTAATTGTACCTCCACCCTACTTTAGTTTTAAAACTGTCACTAAGGTAGCTGATTGTTATGGGCCTATAATAGTCAAAAGTATCTGCTAGTTCAATTTTAAGCTGTCCAATTGAAACAGGCATTTCCAAATCGAGCTCAATTTCAGTTTGTTTGAGCGCTTTATCTTCTTTTATCTTGCTTTTTTCAATTGTATAAGTTCTATACTCTCCTTTTGTGCTTTCCTTACGCCCAACTTTGGCGGCAAGCAGTTCGGCTTTTTCTTTGCTGTCAATTCGCAATCTAAAAAAACGATAGTTTGCATTGGGAAAGGCCAAGGTGGTAAATTTAAATTTTGTCAATTCATTGTCAATTGATAAGATTCTATAGTTTTCTAAAATTGTAAACCACTCCTCCTGTTTGATGCTACCTTCTAGTGTAATTTGCCAATCGAAGTTCTGTTGTTTAAAGTCTAATTTTATTTGATTGATTGATTCTACTGTCGGAATTTCAAGAGTAAAAAAGTAAGCATTCGCATTGTGAGCAGTGTTGATCAGCTTAAAAGCAATTTCTTTGAGCTTTACCTCCGCTTTTAACTCTTGAATTACATAAGGAGCTTCTACAGTATCATTATTTGCTGTAACTCCATAAATTCTTATGTCCGACAAATCTTGTGAAACTTTTCCAAAAACTTCATCTGGTAAAATCACAGCATGCCATTGGTCATCAACTCCCTTTAGCTGCTGCTTGTAATTGTATTGACCCATTTGTCCATAGGCGTATAAATTCAGCAACAACAAAAGCCATACAAGTGATTTAATTGACATTCTCATCAGCTATAAGGTGTTTGTATTTGTTGTACAAAAATGAAATGATCAAAAGCAATACTCCCAAAGACACAAATACTATGGTTTTGGCTATAGTATCGAGATGAGAAATATCGTAAAAGAAAAGCTTAATAAGCGTAACGCCAAACAATGCAATTGCCAATATTCTCAAGTGTTTTTTCTTTTTCCAAATTCCAAAAGATATCAAAAACAGTGAATAAACTCCCCACAGTATGCTCAAACCTAGTTTATAAGATGCTGTAAATTCACCAACATCTAGCCAATTGATTAATTCGCTGCTGAGAATCCATATAACCGATATGTGAAAGAAGTAGTTAAATGCAACTTTCAAATCATACTTAATAAATTTTTGACGAATGTATTGAGATGATGCAAACATTATAAGCGCAAAGAGTGCAAAAGAAATATACCTAATTCCAATGTTGAACAGCCCAATTTCGTAGTAATCTGATAGCGTTTGTTCTAAATAGCTTTCTCGTAATTCACTTAAAAGATAAAGCCCTTTTGATAAAAATGAGAAGATGACCAAAACGCTCAGTACAAAGGCAATCAAACCCAAAGCTTTGCTTTTTAGCTTTCTTGTATTTACAAAAGAGAGTATTGAAAAGAACAAGATGGAATAATTAATGATCCATATTGTTTTGAAGTTTATTAAATCATAATTATAATATTCGGTAAACTGTCCTCCACTTTCCTCTATGCTAAGCAAAGAGTCTTTAAAAAGCTGATTCCAATAGCTTTCTATTTCTATTCTAAAAGCATAATAAAGTGTAAAGAGCAAGATGCAGGGAATAATAAAGGGAATGATCCTATAAAGTTCATTTTTAAATTTAAAACTAGGCTGATATTTCTCACTTTGATTTATAAAATTAATAAAGCCAAAAGCAGCAATAAACAGCAAGGACGTTAAAAAATTTACATTTAGTATGACTGCAACCCTTGTTTCTGGATATTCGGGATTGTAACTGTTATATACAATCGACCAATCTTGAAAAATACTCAAGGAAGCCAAAATCATTAAAGGGTACGATAGCTTTTCATAGATAGAAATATTTTTGGTTCTACCAATCCAAAACAACAGGGCCGCTTCTCCTACCCACAACAAGCTTACCCAGTTTCCATCTAGCTGAACAGGAATGGCAATGGTAACAAACACCAAAACCAAGCCAACAACAAGGTAAAATATGTTTCTGTCTGCTAGTTTTTGTCGAAACACTATTGCGCCTACTACAAAGTGTATTATGGCATTAAAAATTGTGAATAGTCCTAAAAGTTGTGTTCCAATTTCATGATTGTTTAAAATAGCATATCCAATTCCATAGAAAATGAATGAATTAAAGAGAATCAACAAGATGTCTCCAATATTAAACGCTTCTTTTTTAAGCAGTTTGTAGGCGAGGAATGTAAGGTAAAATGTTGTGAAAAATATTGATAAAAAAGTAAGTGCTAAACTGAAATGTTCAGCTATTTCATAAGCTGCAACAAACCAAAATAGGAATATAATCCACGTTAACGAAAAGGATACAAAATACAAGGATTTCCAATATTTTTTAAAGGAAATCACTAAAATTCCAACATTAATAATGGCGATATATGTAAAAAGCACTGCCGCATTTCCCGAACCATCGCTCAATAGGAATGGAACTGCATATGCTCCTACCAATCCTAAATGTGCAATAATTTGCCGCTTGTAGCTAATTGCTGCCAATACTGTAAAAATGGTAAATATTACCATAAGTGCAAATGAAAATAATTGTGGTATTAGCTCGTAATAGCTATAGGCAAAGTAGGTGATAAAGTACATGATTGCAACTGCTCCACTTACAAGTACTGCACTATAACTTTCGAAATTATTTTTCAATCTAATCCCAATTCCCAAAAGACCTATTCCCGAAATGTATCCCAATATTATTCTAGTGAGTGGGCTAATTAAATCGTGCTCTATGGAGTATCTTGCTCCTATTGCAACACCAATAACAGTAATGATGATGCCAATTTTGTTGATCAGGTTTTCACCGATAAATTTCTCAAGATCTATCCTTACTTTTGGAAAAACACTGTTATCTTTTGCACGCTTTTCTTTTTGTCCTTGCTGAAATGTAGGTTTTTCAACAGCCTTCTTTTCCTCTTCAAAAGTCTTATCCACAACAAAATGATCTTCTATTTTAGGAGATTCTACAGTTTCACCAATAGTCAGTCTGTTTATTTCAGTGCGCAAACTGTCAATTTCTCTTGAAAAGTCATCTTGTCGCTTTAAAAGAATTTCAAGTTTGTCAAGAAGCAGTTGTATTTGATCTCGATTGTCAGTCATAATTTTCTAATGGCAGCAATGTTTCAGCTATGAATGGTTTAGAAAAGTAATTGTCAATTTTGCAATTTATGTAGGCTAAGCTTAAGACGTACAATTTAGTAAAAAAAAACAACCATACTCTTTTTACGGTATCGGTAAAACAGCCTGCCTGCCAAAGTAAGGAAATCTTAGTAAGTTATTGGTTTTTTATATACACTGACTTTTACACTTTACCATGTTCTTTTATTTCAACTTCCTTTGTAACCCAACACTAAAGTAATGTCTCATAGATTTCGTCGCTTTAGGAAATTCATCAAATTCATTCGACAATCCAAAGTAATATGAATAATGCGGTGATACTGATAGCTTCTCTGAAATATTGAAGTTATATTCAATTCTTCCGCGAAGTTGAAAATATGTTTTTGAACTATAACTGTCATGCCTTTCATTCAAGTTGTAGCTCCAGCCAGGTTTTTACATGTTCTAGCCATTAATTGTTCCATTAAAATCTTCTTTTATCAATCCTGCAAGTTCAAAACCAAAGTTCAGATCAATCTTCTTTATTATTTTAATTTCCACTTTCATTCAAATCATAAAGATGGCATACTACTTAATCTATTATATCTTATAGTTCAGTTATTTATGAATTGCTATCATTATTGAGCAACATTAACAAAATCACAACAATCGCTGTTACATTAAGATCTGTTCACAACCAAAGATGTATAAGCTATTAAAGAGAGAAGTTTTACTCTAAACACAATGACAAAACAGCCGTATATAATAATACACAGTGACTTAATCTACAAAGCAAGAAATAAAAAAACTTGCAGCAACAATTAGAAAGCGTACTTAACTTTTTAAAAGAGCACGCTAATGTCTCTTTTCAAAGCCTCTATGGCCACTTCGGTTGGGTTTTTCTTTGATTTGCCCATTACCTCTAAAATAAAACGGCTTAAATCCATGGCAGTTGCATCTTCTCCTAGCTTCTCTGCACAGCTGTTTATCACTTTTATAGATTCCTCTTTGGCGGTAACCAACATTTGCCAACCTTTAGAAGAAATGTAGAGCTGCTGCGCCATGTTGTGCTCATACTCCATCCGAATGGTAGCCAACATTTGCCTTTGCATGTCTTTGGCTTTTATGTTTTTGTTGGGCATGCGCATCACCAAATTGCTCAAATTGATTCTTTCTAAATACAAAATCATCCTTTCATAAGCTTGTAACCTAACAGGCGTTAGTTGCTTAGAGGTCTCTTTCAATGCTTCTAGTTGTGTTGTTTGACTGAGTTTCTTTTGTTCGTTTTCAAAAAAGTTCTGCATGATAAAGTACACACCGATAAAAACAACAACAGCAGGCAAAATATATTTAAAAATCTCTAAGGCTATTTCCATGAAAGTTTTTATTGCAAAAGTAGCCCTTCTCTATAAATTATCCACAAAGAATTAAACTACTTCTCTTCCTATTACTTATTTACAAACTCCCTTCAATTTTATTAGCTTTGTCTTTCACTTAAAAAAATATTAATGGAGGAAGTTTCCAAACGCATACAATCCCTATCTGAGTCGCAAACCATTGCCATGGCGCAAAGAAGTAGAGCACTAAAAGCTGAGGGCAAAGACATCATTAGCTTGAGTTTAGGGGAGCCAGACTTCGATACACCTGACTTTATAAAAGATGCTGCCAAAAAGGCAATCGACGATAATTTCACGCGCTATACCGCTGTTCCAGGTTACGAAGGCCTTAGAGAAGCCATCTCTAAAAAGCTTAAAAGAGACAACAATTTGAATTACAGCACAGATCAAATTGTAGTTTCTACAGGTGCCAAACAATCTATTGCCAATGTGGTTTTGAGCCTTGTAAACCCAGGGGATGAAGTAATAATCCCCTCACCATATTGGGTGAGCTATTTAGAATTGGTAAAATTGGCTGAAGGCGTTCCAGTTTTTGTGGAAACAAGCATAGAATCTGATTTTAAAATGACCGCCGAGCAACTTAAAGCGGCCATGAGCGACAAGACCAAGATGATGATTTTTAGTAGTCCTTGCAACCCTACAGGCTCTATTTACGAAAAAGAAGAACTAAGAGCCTTGGCTAAGGTAATCAGTACTAAAAAAGATTTCTACATCCTTTCTGATGAAATCTACGAACACATCAATTTTGCAGGTAAACATGAAAGCATCGCACAGTTTGATGAAGTTTATGATCAAACCATCACCATAAATGGCGTTTCAAAAGGTTTTGCCATGACGGGTTGGAGAATGGGATACATTGCCGCACCAACATGGATTGCCAAAGCTTGTGCTAAAATGCAAGGTCAAATTACTTCTGCCACTTCAAGCATTACCCAAAAAGCAGCTACTGCAGCAATGGAGGCAGATCCTTCTGTAACCTTTGCAATGCGAGATGCTTTTGCAGAACGAAGAGACCTCGTATTAAGCTTGCTTAAAGAGATTCCCGGAATGATTGCCAATACACCAAAGGGAGCCTTTTATGTATTTCCAGATATCAGCAGTTATCTGGGTAAAAAAACAGCTGATGGAGAACTTATCTCCACTGCAACAGACTTGTCGATGTACTTGCTCAATGTGGCTCAAGTGGCAATTGTTACAGGTGAAGCCTTTGGCAATCCTAACTGTATAAGAATTTCTTATGCCACTTCAAAAGAGCAATTAGAAATTGCCATTCAACGAATAAAAGAAGCATTAATTCAACTACAATGAATTTAAAAACAAATGAGTTAGAAGAGTTATTCTCTTCTTTTTCTAAACTCAATATTTTAATCATCGGCGATGTAATGGTCGATGCGTATTATTGGGGAAAAGTAGATCGTATTTCTCCAGAAGCACCTGTGCCAATTGTAAGTGTTGATAAAAAGGAAGCCCGTATGGGTGGAGCTGCTAATGTAGCACTCAACATTCAAGCCATGGGCGCTACCCCTATTCTATGTGCTGCAATCGGTAAAGATGAAGAGGGGGACGAATTTAAAAAACTTCTTGCTGGTTGCAAACAAAGCGACGAAGGCCTTATTGCTTTTGAAAATCGCAGAACTACCAAAAAGACAAGAATTATTGGCAACAATTATCAAATGTTGCGCGTAGATGCTGAAGATACTTTTCCGCTAAGTAACAAAGAAACTACTGTTTTTTACAATAGAATTGTAGCGATTGTCGAGAACAAACAAATTGATGCCATAATTTTTGAGGATTATGACAAAGGGGTGGTTACAAAAAAGCTAATTCAAAAAGTAGTGGCTTTGGCAAAAGCTAAAAATATTCCCACTACAGTAGATCCAAAAAAGGAAAACTTTAAGTCGTACAAGGAAGTCGATTTTTTTAAACCCAACTTAAAAGAATTGAAAGAAGGTTTGAAAATAGACTTTGATTCCAAAGATAAATCTGCATTAAAAGCTGCAATTGAAGAACTTGAAGCGGTTTTAAACAACAAAATGACCTTGATTACGCTTTCTGAACAAGGTGTTTATATTCACAATAAAACCGAAGAACATCATATTCCCGCTCACCATCGCAAAATTGTAGATGTTTCTGGTGCTGGTGATACTGTAATTTCTGTTGCTACACTCTGTTTGGCGAAAAAGCAAAGTCCAAGGGTAATTGCACAACTGTCTAATTTGGCTGGTGGATTGGTTTGTGAAAATGTAGGTGTTGTTCCCATTAACAAAAGTCGTTTGTTAGAAGAAGCTCATAAAATAATTCAGGCATAATGATTACTTTGAGCAGTGCTTATCTCGGACCTATTCTACATTATGCCTTGTTATCGCAAAATGAAACCTACGAAATTGACACTGCTGAACACTTTGTAAAACAAAGCTACCGCAGCAGATGTGAAATATACGGTGCCAACGGAAGGTTGAAGTTAATTGTTCCTTTAGAAAAATGGAAAAACAACAGTCCGATAAAAGACATTAAAATAAGTTATGATGAAAATTGGCAAAGTCTCCATTGGCGTTCTTTTGAATCGGCCTACCGCCTCTCCCCTTTTTTTGATTTTTTCGAAGAGGATTTTCGTCCATTTTATGAAAAAAAATATTCCTTTTTAATTGAGCTCAATCGTGAATTGGAAGAAAAGATAAAATCATTGCTCAAGATTACCGCAACAGCAAACTATACGGAAACGTATAAAAAGTGTGATCCTGATTATCGGAAATTAATCAGTCCCAAAAACAAAGCAGTTGTGCAGGCTGTTAATTTCGAACATTATTATCAGGTTTTTGAAGACAAATATGGTTTTCTTGAAAACTTGAGTATTCTCGACCTTCTCTTTAACTTAGGACCGGCATCCAAAGCATATTTATTGCAAACAAAAATTATTTAAGCAAAGCAGATGACAAAAAAAATCGACATAGAAGAAAGTAAAAACGACGACAACATTCGCTTGCTCGTTTCTGAATTAAAAAGGAAGCACGCAGAGGTATCGCTTGGCGGTGGTAAAAGCAGGATTGAAAAACAGCATAGCAAAGGAAAGCTGACTGCTAGAGAACGCATCGACTTTCTTTTTGACGACAATAAAAATACTTTGGAAATCGGCGCTTTTGTCGGCGATGGAATGTATGAAGAATACGGCGGTTGTCCAAGTGGCGGCGTTGTAGTTAAAATAGGGTATGTATCAGATGTTTTGAGTATAGTAGTTGCCAATGACGCTACTGTAAAAGCTGGAGCTTGGTTTCCAATAACGGCTAAAAAGAACTTGCGTGCTCAAGAAATTTCTATTGAAAACAGACTGCCTATCATCTACTTGGTAGATAGCGCAGGAGTTTTTCTTCCAATGCAAGATGAAATATTTCCCGACAAAGAGCATTTTGGCCGACAGTTTAGAAACAATGCCATCATGTCTTCTATGGGCATTACGCAAATTGCCGCGGTTATGGGCAGTTGTGTTGCCGGTGGTGCTTACCTTCCAATCATGAGCGATGAAGCGCTGATTGTGGATAAAACTGGTTCTATATTTTTGGCAGGTTCTTATTTGGTAAAAGCTGCTATTGGAGAAGAAATAGACAATGAAACATTAGGTGGAGCTACTACTCATTCAGAAATATCTGGTGTAACAGATTACAAAAGTAAAGACGACAAAGATTGCTTGACAACCATTAGAAGTTTGATGGACAAGATTGGCAGCATTGACAAAGCGGGCTATAACCGAAAAGAATCAAAAAAACCAAAAACTGATCCCAAAGAGTTTTATGCTAAAATACCATACGACCGTGGAAAGCAATATGAGGTAAAAGATATTATTGAAGGTTTGGTAGACAATAGCGAATACGATGAGTACAAGGCGGGCTATGGTAAAACCATTGTTTGTGCTTATGCTAGAATTGACGGTTGGGCTGTGGGCATTGTAGCCAATCAACGAAAACTGGTGAGAACCAAAAACGGTGAAACACAATTTGGCGGTGTAATTTATTCCGATTCTGCAGATAAAGCGGCGCGTTTTATTATGAATTGCAATCAAAAGAAAATTCCTTTGGTTTTTCTGCAAGATGTAACTGGATTTATGGTTGGATCTATATCAGAACATGGAGGAATTATTAAAGATGGCGCCAAAATGGTAAATGCTATGGCCAATTCTGTGGTTCCTAAATTCACCATTATTACTGGAAACAGCTATGGCGCAGGAAATTATGCCATGTGTGGAAAAGCTTACGATCCCCGCTTAATTGTAGCTTGGCCAACAGCAAAAATTGCGGTAATGGGTGGAGCACAAGCAGCACAAACATTGTTGTCAATCAAAATGTCATCTTTAAAAGCCAAAGGAGAGGAGATTTCTGAAGAAGATAAGGAGAAGCATCTCAAGGAAATTACAGAGCGCTATGAGCGTCAGATGTCGCCTTACTACGCAGCCTCAAGGTTGTGGGTAGACAACATTATTGATCCTATGGATACGCGCAAATGGATCTCCATGGGAATTGAAGCAGCAAACAATGCACCTATTGAAAAGCCATACAATGTAGGCATTATTCAAACTTAGGAACAGCCTACTGTAAATGAGTTACCTCCTACTGTTATTAATTGGTGTTGTTGCTTATATCATTAGCACCTTAGCTGGTGGTGGCGGTGCGCTAATCTTGCTTCCCGTTGTTGGTTTCTACCTTACTCCTGCTGCTGTAGCCCCTGTTGTAAACTTGGGCAACATGATTGGTCGTCCTGCTCGATTGTGGCTTTTTTGGCAACACATCGATTGGAAAGTTGTACGATATTATGTTCCTTCGGCAATCTTAGGCGCCATTGTA
>Ga0209075_1005086_pt1 | contig 10217 bp, 14 predicted proteins | sample Stecom2011_FD_187523 | JGI IMG/M metagenome (GOLD analysis project Ga0209075, IMG submission 187523) | Agricultural soil microbial communities from Utah to study Nitrogen management - Steer compost 2011 (SPAdes) (version 2) | ecosystem: Environmental > Terrestrial > Soil > Agricultural land...
CAATGGCCGTCAGTCGGCCCCAGCCCTTGACCAGTGCCCCGGACAGTGCGGCGCCGGCGGCGACACCGGCGCCGATGATCCCCGTCTTTAGCGCCTTGCCCAGCGCGCCGGAGATGCGCCCACCGGCCGACCGGCCGGCCTGCTCGGCAGGCTGGCCGATATCCAGCTCCTTGGCGATCTCCTTCTTGATCCCCTTGGCGGTGGGCACCAGGGAGACGTACTCAATATGCCGTCGCTAGTTCAACAGCCACGGCATCTGCCCTCCAATCTCCGGGACCTACCGGGGTTGGGGGCAGGATTGCCCCTACTACCTGTGCCCGCGCGCTGCGAGCGCGGCGCGGATCGTATGCTGCGGCAGTGTTGCCTTGCCGAGCTTCTTCGGCTTCGGATCGGATGGCCGCGGATGCGGCTTCGGCTTGCGCTTGGAATGCGCCGCCGCTGTCAGGTCGTACAGGTTGGCAATCAGCCACGCCTCTACTGGCCAGGGCCGGTCCAATCCGGCTGCCTTAGCACCCAGCCATGACGACTGATCAGACAGCAGGATCCGCGCCAACGCAACAGCTTCGGACCACTCCATCTCCGTGCCGATCACCGAGGCGGGCAGGCCGAACCTGGTGCGCCAGTCGTAGGCGATCGCGTCGGGGTGCTCCTCAATCAGGTCGAGGAGCTGTCGGATTCCCCCAGGGTCACACCGCCGTGGTCCGCCCAGTCCTGCTGCAACTGGTTGAACTCGTCCAAGCCCATCGCGTCGATGGCTGCCAGCGTCTCCGGGTCGGCCACCTCTTCCAGAATGGTGAAGGTGGCGTCCACGTCGGGCAGCTTGCGGACGCGGCGCACCAGCCCGGCCGACCAGGTGCCGAACTTCGGCAGCGTGTAGGTCTTGCCGTCGTGCTCGAACTCAAACGCGTCCTCGGCGGCCGGCTTCTTGCGGTCCTGCGGCTTCTTGGCAGTCATCAGCGCCTCCTAGCGCGGTAGAAGGGAATGCGCGGGCAGGGTGAGACGTGGGGGCGGGCCCGCGCGTCCGCCCCCACGCGTCTTAGCTGCCGCCGTTGACGACCAGCGACGAGTAGAACTTCTTGACGCTGGCTGGCTGGCCGTCGTCGGCGAGGATGCGGCTGTCTGGGTAGGCCGTGATGGTCACCTCGTAGCCGATCGCCTCACCGGAGGCGTACACCTGGTCGCCGACCTCGGTCACCTCGCCCGACGGGATGTAGACCCGAATGAAGTCATTGCCGTCGATCACGTCGATGACGAAGCTCTTGCGGCCGCCGGTGCGTGCCGGCACGATCGCCACCGAGCCGTCGGAGTCGTCCACGTCGATCCCGTAGTAGAGCTCGACCGTTTCCGGCTTGGTCTCCACCAGTCGCAGCGTGTAGCTCATGCTCGCCTCGGTGACCACCTCGCGGAGCACGTCCGCGTTCTGCCACGCGCGCAGCTGCTCGGTCGACCGCTCGCGCGTCTCGGTCACGCCGTCCTCGCTGACGTAGCCGAGATCATCGAAGCCGTCCGGGGTGGTTTCCGCGTCGGTCGGCGGAGTGGCGGTGGTCGGGCCAACCGACACGGCACCGGTGACAGCGACACGTACGTTGCTTGAGTTCAAGGACATGGGTGGTCCCTCCACAATGGTTGGTTGCGCCGCTGGCGCGGATCAGCGGTCGATCAGTCAGGCGGCCAGGCCGCGGACGTGCACCTGCAGCTCCATCACCCATCGCGGCATGGAGCTGGCAGGGTCAGGCAGATTGGACGGGCCGCCGACCTCGTCGGCCCGGTACACGGTGTGCCCGTCGAGGATTTGCCCCGGCAGGCGATACAGCAGCAGCGCCCGGCACAGCTGCGCCAGGTCGTGGGCCTCAGCATCGGATGCGGCCCAGCACTCCAGGCCCACCTGCGCGGCGTCGGTGACCACCGTGTGCCGGATGCCGCCATGCCGCCGCACCGTCACAAAGCTGGCCGGCCGCGGGTTCGGGACCCTGTTGCCGACCGGCACGCCGTCGAGCTGGCCACGCAGCCACGTCGACAGCAGCGCCTCAACGTCGGGGTAGAGCACCAGGTCAGACACGGCCAGCGTCCAGCGACCTGGTCAGCGCCCGACCCGCGGCCTCGGCACGCCGGGCCGCGGGCGTGGCAGTGATCACCGACGCGCGTGCCCGGTTCTTGCCGACCATCGAGGATGCCTGCATGCCCGGGCCAGCCGCTGCCGCGATCTGCTCGGCGCGCCGCTCCAGATCCGCCAACACCTCCGGCGAGCGCAGCAACTTCCGCATTCCCTTGCGGTTGAGCACGATCCGACCAGGGGTAGCCATCAGGGCCCCCTCCCGTGAATCCAAGGGTTCAGGCCGCCGGGCGGCACCCGTGTCCAGTCGATGTCGAGTGCCGACCCCGGATGGTGGGTGTGTGCCCTGCGGTTGCCGCCTTGGCCGTGACCGACGAGGGAGCCGGTGTCGCGGTGGTCGGCGAGTGAGGGGTGGGTGTACCAGGTGCGCCAGCCGATGATGTCCCGGTAGTACTGGCCGATGCGCATGTCGTAGTTGGTGCGTGCCCTGTCGGGGTAGGAGCACCAGTCGAGCATGCCGGGGATGGTGTGGACGGGGGCGGCGAACGCTACACCCCAGTTCAAGCTCCAGGTGTGGAGCCAGGTGTGGCCGTGCTTCTCGGCTTCGGCGATGGCCCTGCGGACGTTGCGCTGATCGGGGCGACCGGTCCCGGTGTAGGCGGAGACGAGACCCTCGGGGCCGAGCTCGGTGAGCGCGGCTTCGAGGCCGGCGAGGAAGTCTTGGCAGACGATGGCGTCGTCTTGGATGACGAGGTGCCAGTCCGCGGTCGGGTCGTGCAGTTCCCACGCTGCACGTCCGGTGGCCCACCGTCGTTGAGGATCAGGTGACGGTTCGGGGTTGGGGCCCCAAGCGACCGGCACCGGTCGGTCGAGCATGGCCTGGAGTTCTTTGACCTGTTCCTTGCGGATGGGGTGGGCCATGATCGCGGCGGACAGACGCAACGGTGGTATCTCTTCCCTGATGAACACGAACGTTGGAGTGCGGCACAGCTGGCCGGCGCACCGGTACCCGGCCGGGAGCATCGATGCGATCTGGTCTTGGTCGCCTTCGGCGTAGATGACCGGGGACTGTTCGTCGATGAGCCGCGCCGCCCCGGCGATGACGTCGGCGGTCATGCCCTCCACGTCGACCTTCAGGAGTCGCACGTCGGTGAGGTTGAGGGAGTCGAGGGTGATGACCTGTATGGGGCCGTCGCCGATGGCGAGCCTGGTGGCTCCGGTGTTGCCTCTCCGGGTGACGGCGATGTCTGCGTGTCCGGGCGCGGCGCCAGCGGCCACGGGCAGGGCGCGGATGTTGGCAGGGTTGGCTTCGACAGTGTTGGTGAGGCGCGCGTACGTGTCGGGGTTGGGTTCGATCGCGATCACGTCGAGGCCCATGGCGAGTGCGAACCAGAGTGTGTGGCCGCCGATGTGGGCGCCGACATCGACCGCAGTCCCGGGGCCTTGGATGCGTTGGTGGGCGTCGTCGAGGAGGTCTCGTTCGTACCAACGGTTCTTGGCGTAGTGCCTGCCGATGTGGTCGGTGGGGTCGGCGTCGATGCGTGCTTGCCCGCCGGGGTAGCCGATGGTCAGCATGAGCACTCCTATGGGTGGGGGAGGCCGCGGAGGTCTCGCTGGTGCTGCCAGTGATGGACGACGTATGCACCGGGGTGCGGATCGGTGGATCGCTCCGGTTGGTCCCAGGGGACGGGGTAGAACGCGCCTTGGGAGATGACGGTGACGTCGCGGCGGCGACGCAGCAACGGCGAGATCGCTTTCGGGCCGGAGAGCTTGTTCGGTTTCGCCGGTGCGTGCTTTCGGGCGAGGCCGGGGAGCGCGGTAATGATCTCCGCGAGCGCTGGGTGTCCTGCGGGGGCGGCGAGGACGGTGTTGCCGACCCATTTGCCTTGGACTTCCCAGCCTGCGATGAGCTGCCCGGGTGGGAGGAGTTTGTCGATGGGGCGTTGGCAGGTGGTGTCCATGTCGGCGTAGACGCCGCCGTACCGGTGGAGGATCTCGTACCTGGCGATGTCGGCCCGGTACTGCCCGACCGCGTCCGCCGGGACCAGGTCGGGGGCACGGTCGTAGAGGTCTTGGTTGTCCAGGTCGAGCGCGGCGATCGCTTCCTCATCCCACAGGAGGTAGTCCCAGTCGGGGTGCTGCTCACGCCAGGTCTCGGCCATGCGGTCGAGATGCTTCGGGCGGGGTGGGCCGACCCAGATCTGGTGGAGGATCCGCGGGATCACACCCAGCCTCGCTGCACGATCTCAGCGGCGGGGTGGCCCACGAACGGCGCGTTCTGCGTGACGCAGTGCCCGCCGATCGGCCCGGGAACGTAGTCGAGCACCGGCCGTACGAACCGTTGGAGTCCGAGCGTCGTGTACCCGGCGTTGTACTCCTCGGCGAACTGGCGATAAACCACATCCGGGTCGAGGCCACGCGCCATGCACCACTCGTGGATCGCCTGGCAGACACGCACCTGCAACCCGTACTGCACAAGCTCCCACAGCTTGCCGGCTTCGGTCTCCACCGCGCGCGGGTGAACTGTGGTCTTGCTGATCGGCGCCCACGCATCGGCCGCTTCGGCCGCGCGGTGGCCGCCGAAGTGCTTGGTGAACGTGCGCAAGCTCGGGGCAAGGTTCGGGTGCCGTCCCCGCACCGGGGAATGCACCCACCCGTGCGGGTCACACGTGCCAACCGGAACGGTGGAGTGCACCACCACCAGCTCGGCGCGATGCCGGGTTACGGCGCCCTTCACCGCGTCGGCGAATCCCGACGACCAGGGGATACACACGTGCAGCACATCCGCCCGGTCATCGGTAGGATCGACATCCCGCAGGGCCACCTCACCTACGTCGCTGAGGACTTCGGCGACCGCGGTGCCGACCTGGCCGGCGCCGAGCACCAGATGCCGCATGCTAGCCCTCCACCTTGCGCAGGTTGACCACGATCCCCGGATGCCAGCCGGTGTACGGGCTCCGCCAGTCCGCGACCTCGCCGATCACCTCGTACACCTCGCCCCGGACCTCCATGCGGTCGTGCGGTGAGATGTCCGTGCCGGCCGGGGCGTAGACGGCGATGCCGACGATGACCCCCTGGCGGCCCTGCTCCGTCTCCTCATCAGACGTACGTGGAGCCACCCCGCAGCCGTCGATGCTCAGCCGGTCAGGGTTATCCCAGTCCGGCACCAGGTTGCCGTACCGGTCGGCGACCAGCGGCGCCCGAAGCCGGGTCACCGTCTCACCCTCTGCGAACCTCATGAATGCACCGGGGTCGTGTCGATCGTGAACGCCCGACCGCGGCGGCCCGGCGCCAGCTCATCAAAGTCCTGAGTAGTCAGATACATCGAGCCCGGCTCATCCCCGCCGAAAGTGCGCGACTTCTGAAACGGCCCCGCACCCTCCTGCGTCGACCTGATGCCCTCCGGGTTGCGAATGTGCCGGATCACCATCCGACACACCACCTTGACCACTCGGTCCAGCGGCAGATCGTTGCTGTCGATCCGCTGCTGAATGTCGTGGAAGACACGCAAGATGGTGTCTTCCGCATCCCCGATCAGGGTCGCCAGCTGCTCATCAGAGACAGGGATGGAGCCGGGGCCGAGCCACCGGTCACGCACATCCTTAGGTGTCGCCCACGACATGACTCGGCCCTCCCCCCTCTACTCGGACTTGGCTACCGGGGCAGCCTTGGCGGCCCTCGCTGGCTTGACGCGGTACTTTCCCGTCGGGTCCACGTAGCCCTTGTCGACGTACTTCTTGATGACGTTCTCGTCATCGGCGACAGTGACCTTGACGCCCTTGCGGCTCACCAGCGCGTAGCGCTGTTTCCTCTGGCGCACCTTCGCCATCAGCTGCCACCGTTCTCTTCGGGCGCCTCGATCGCGACGAACTCCTCGACGTCGGCGACGACGAAGCCGTACTCGGCCTCGGCCAGCACCGCCACGAGGTTGTTCTCCCACAGGCTGGTGAGCTGGTTGTTGATGGTGACCGTGGCCTCGGTGCTGATGCGGTACGAGATGCCACCCACGGCACCCCAGGCGGCCTTGGTCCAGTCGCCACCGAACGCCACCGTGCCGTCGTGCGCCACACCCTGGCCCATGAAGCTCGGCCGGTTCAGCAGCCGGCCCGGGCGGGCCAGGCCCTGCGCCATGTCGTCGGTCGGCAGGTCCACGTACAGCGGGCGGCCGGTGCTGTCCACCGCGCCCCACAGCAGCGGCTCCACCACGTCGTCGAGCGCCCACCCGGTCAGCCGCTTGCCGTCGTTGACCAGCAGGCTCATGACCTCCACCAGGTCGGCGTGGATCCCGCCGTCGGTCTGTGCGGCGGTACCCAGGGTCGCGGACTTGCTGGTGTCGGCGAGCGCGTCGCTGAACGGACCGCTTCCGGTGCCGTCCCCGCCGATGTCGTACAGCGCCGCGTAGTCGAACGCCACAGCGAACGCCTCGGCGAGGTGGGTGCGCAGCAGCCCGGTGTAGTCGGCGGGGTTGGCCCGCACCACCTCGGCGGACATGACCGCGATCGCAGCCAGCTTGTGCGGCTGCATCGGGATCAGGTCCATCTTGCCCTCGGTGGCCGGCTTCTTGCCGCCCTCAGCCACCCAGTTGGCGGTGGGCTTCGACGTGACGACCGGGATGGCCTTGCCGTTGATCCCGAGCGGCACCCGGCGGGCCAGCCGCATCACGACGGACTGGCGGGCCGCCTCTTCGAAGATCGGCTCGGCCAGGTCGGGGTTGAGGAACCCCTCGAAGTCTGAGGTTTTGATTGGCGCAGTGATCGCCATGATCTTTCCTTTCGCTCGGCAGTCCCTACGAGACGCCGAGCGCCTTCCGTAGCGACTGTTCCAGTTGGTCAGAGTTCAGCGCCGGGGGTGTCTTGCCCTCGGCCGGCACATATGCCCCGTTGGTGCTGATGTGGCTGGCCTGCTCGGCCGCCTGCTGCGCCAGACGCTCGGCAAGGTGCCGCATAGCTTCCTCGTCGGTTACGGCGTCCAGTAGTGCCGCATCGTCCTTGGACAGCTTGTGCTCCAGGGCGATGTCGCGGCGAAGGGCCCGCGCCTCGGCTTCGGCGGCCGCCTGCTCGGCTTTCGCCAGGCGTTCGGCAGTCTTTTCAGCCTCGGTCTTGTTGGCCTCTTCGATTTCGGCCAGCCGCTTAGCGGCGGCACTGTTCTCCTTGGCGCGCTGTTCCCACTTGCGCGCTTCTGCCTTCCAGTCCGTCTCAGCCCGTGCGGGCTCGACCGGTTCGGTTGGCTGCGGCGCCGGGGCGCCTTCGGTTGCTTCGGACATTCGGATCTCCCATGCGGGATTGCCCGGTCGCCGTGCGGCTTGCGGGCTGCTACCTCAACCCACCGGATGGTGGGAAGCCTCTAGTTGGTGCCCAGGTCCTCGCGCAGCTGGGCGAGGATCGCCTTCGTCTCACCCCCGGCTTCGGCGCGGGCGGCAAGGTACTGGGCGTAAAGCTCATCGGCGTCGTACGACGGTTCCTGCCCGGGCCACACCGGCTCGGGCTGGCAGTCGCAGTCGTTGTGCCACTGGTTGAACTGGCCGGCGGACTCTGCCGTCAGGTACACCGCCCCCCGGGAGGCGAGCATCAGGCAGAAAGCGCAGGTTTTGCCGTGCGGCGCCCGCGCCCACCTCGGCCGCGCCGGGTCGGCGTCGCCGTTGCGCAGCAGGGTTGCCCGGCCCGACTGCTGCACCAGCCGCTGAACCGCGCCCGACAGCAGCCGTAGCGCATGCTGCCCGTCCGGCTCTGCCGAGAACAGCGGGTCTGCGGACCATCGCGCGACCGCCTGAGCTCGCGCCACTGGCACCGGTTCGGCCAGCACCGCCCGGTAGGCGCCGGGTGCGCCGGCTTCGCCGCGCAGCGACTCGTACCAGTCGGCCGCCACCGTCGCCGCAACGTCCCCATACGCGGCCACCAGCTCCGGTACAAAGCCCTGAAGCGCACGCGACGCGGCAACCGCGTCGGGCACGTCCAGGTCGCGCCACCACTGCGCCAGCGCCGCCCGCGCGAGCGTCACCACGTCCTGCTGGGCGCGCCGATAGGCAGCGGCTTCAGCTGGCGTCGCCACCATCAGCCTCCGGCGGGCCCGGGGCGGCCACCTCGCCGCCCACCCGAGCCGCGGCAGCTGCAAGTGCGTCAAGCCGCTGGGAAGCCTCGAACCGCCGCCGGTCAGCCGTCAACCGCGCCACTGTCGTCTCGTCATAGCCCAGCTGCTCATAGGTCACCGGAGAGTCAGGCGGCAGAATGCCGGACGCCACCTGCTTGGTAACCGCGTCAGCGATCGCGGACTTGCTAGGCGTCGACGGGTCACGCCAGCGCATCTCCAGGCGCAGCCACGCCGGCTCGATCTCGGTCAGATCGTCGCGGAGCATCAGCGCCAGCAGCATCACCCGACGCCAACCGGCGCCCAGGGTGTCGGCCGCCCACTCCGCTTCGGTGATCAGTTCTTCCTTGGCGGCGTGGATCGCCTCGGCGCTAGAGGGGTTGTCTTGCACGATCCCCAACGACGACAGCGGCAGCGAGGTTTCGCCTGCGAACAGCGACGCGAGCATCCGAAGCTGCTCGGTATGCGGCTGCATCGAGGTTTGCGGGAACTGGCCGACCGTGGGGATGTTGCCATCCTCGTCACGACCGATCGCCCACACGCGGCCGATGAGCGACGCCCACTGGCCTTTCGGCTTGCCATCCGGGCCGACGAACGCTGATTCGTCCGCGCCCATCGCGTACCGCTGCGGCGCCGAGAAGAACTCAGCCGTGACCTCAGACCGAACCAGAGTCCGCAAAGAAGCGTCGGCCAACGTCATCACCGGCCGCGACAGACGAGATGAACCAAATGGGCGGTCTAGCCTTGGCTGATACACCAACGGCTCCATGAGCACCCGCTGAAGTCTGTGCTTGCGCACATCAGCCGACCACTTGCCGCTGGCATCCTTCGTCAGCGTTGCTGTCCGGCCAGGCAGGTACATCACCATCTCGGTCGGGTTGCCGTTCTCGTCAGCATCCACCACCGTCAGGCCAGCATCCAGCCGCCGAAGTCTGCGGTTCCAAAGACCGGTAGCGTGCTCAGCCGAGCGGACCGCCACGAACACCTTCGGCTCGCCCCGCCCCTTGTCGCCCAGAGTCACCGTGGCGAACGCGCACGAATGCAGCAGCGCCGACGTGTTGGCCTGCGGCGCCTCCAAGTCCAGCCGGTTGGCGTCCCAAATCTCGCGGATCCCCAAATCGTCGGCGTTGCCGCCCGGCAGCACAAACCCGTCCGGACGCAGCCTCTTCGCCAACACGTCCACGGCCTTGGCCGGCCAGCCGAGCACCGCCTCGATGCTCTTCATCGTCGGCGGAATGGAGATGCCGAAGTCCCGCAGCAGATACTTGTGGTCGTAGTATTCGCGGCGCGTCCGGTTGCGGGAAAGCTTGTCATTCAACTGGTTGAGCAGCTTTCGCAGCGTCTCAGCGTCGGACTCATCCAGGCCGGCCACGCTCACGCTGGCCGGGATGTGCACAGTGGTGCTCACGACAGGACCACCACCTTCCCGCTGTTGCTCGCCTTGCGCGCTGGCTTGCGCGGCCGCTCCATCTGCGCCCCGATCAGCGCCAGCGTCGCCGCCTGAATCGGCGTAATGTCACTCTCAGCCGTCTTGCGCGACCACACCCACATACCCGTGTCGCCCAACGGCCGCTTGCCCGCCGCCAACGCGGCGGCGGTGAACTGGGGTTGGCCGATGTGCCACAGCCAGCCGGTCACAATCCCGTCCAACACCCTGCTGCACCCGGCGCCGAGCTCGGCCACCTTCACCGGCGTCGCCTCGATCCGGGTCCCTTTGATGCGCCACCGGCCAGGCCTGTGCTGCTCCAGCAGCGCCGATATCGGGCCAGCCACATCCACCACCACGGCACGTATCCGCGGGTTGGCATCCACCGTGGCCTGTAGGTGCGGCACCAGCCACGCCGTGCCACGGCCACGGGTGTGCTGATCCTCGTCAAGCTCAATGTGCCAGTCGCCATCATCGCGCTGGCCAGCAAGCGCCACCGACGCCCACGCCAAATCAGGCCCGCACTCGACACCGAGGGCCACACGGTCGGTCGCAAGCGAGGTCGCGTCGGCCTGCTCGGCCCAGTTCGGCTCGGGAATGATGCCCTTGACCGCGACCTCATCCCAGATCCCCAGCCGCTCGCGGGCGAACTGG
>Ga0209075_1005087_pt1 | contig 10216 bp, 9 predicted proteins | sample Stecom2011_FD_187523 | JGI IMG/M metagenome (GOLD analysis project Ga0209075, IMG submission 187523) | Agricultural soil microbial communities from Utah to study Nitrogen management - Steer compost 2011 (SPAdes) (version 2) | ecosystem: Environmental > Terrestrial > Soil > Agricultural land...
AATACGGACACAATGTAACCTTGGTGGAAGGGCCGGTAGAAAACATAAAAATTACTACACCTACAGATTACTTTATGTTTCGCGCCATTGTGGAGTCACGTGAAAATAGCCAGATTTTTGGAGAATAGCGTTTTTTAATTGTTGTGGATGAAAATTTAATTTATGCTATCAGCACTCTTTAGCTTTAGGCGTATCAACCTCGTCGGGTGTTTAGCCAGACGCTAACTTATTGAACGGGTTTATGGTTGCGGTGGAACCGCGACCTTAACGCGTTAAGGTCGCGGTTCCACCGCGGCCTCAAGTAAAGAGGTGCGGCGGTGGCTTCTTTATAGGGGCTGCCGCTTATTATATGAAAACAATGAGCATTATTAATCAATTAGCATCAAAAGCTAAACTTTCAGAACGAGAGCTTGCTTCTTTTCTTTTTGATGCCCCTCTTAAATATAAGCATTACAGCATACCCAAGCGTAGCACTGGGCGAAGGCTCATTGCTCAGCCTTCCCAAGAGCTAAAGCGCATTCAGCGGTTGTTTATTTCCCTTATAGATTTATCTATTCACCCATGTGCCATGGCGTATAGGCAGGGCGTTAGCATTAAAGATAATGCGAAAGCACATATGGATAACCGTTATCTATTAAGCATGGATTTGCGTAATTTCTTTAACAGCATAACGCCTGATATGTTTTGGTCGGTGTGTAAAAAGCAAAATGTATTAATGAGTGCGGGTGATACAGAACGAGAGTTAATAACAAAGTTGCTTTTCTGGTCGCCAACAAAAAATTTAAGCAGAAGGTTAGTGCTAAGTGTTGGTGCGCCTAGTTCCCCACTACTTTCAAATTTTATAATGTACGATTTTGATGTACAGCTTGCTCGGTTTTGTAATGAGCAAGGTATTGTGTACACGCGCTATGCTGATGATTTAAGCTTCTCAACTAACCAGCAAGGCGTTTTATTTAAAGTGCCTGAATTCGTAAAGCAAACACTTCAGAATACTTATGGAAACAACCTATTAATTAACTATCGTAAAACTGTATTTTCATCGATGGCGCATAATCGCCACGTTACTGGCATAACAATAAATAACGAAGGTGAGCTTTCCTTAGGAAGGGAGCGAAAGCGTTATATCAAAGGGTTGGTTTTCCGTTTTGTAAACAATGAACTAGATGGTGATGAAAGAGAATATTTGCGGGGTTTACTGGCATTCGCACATCATATAGAACCTACATTTATAGATAGTTTAGAAAAAAAATATGGCGCAGAAACCGTGCAAATGCTTGTAAAACGAGGTGCGATAAATGAGTAATAAATTACCCAAGGGTATTCAAGAGCTTGTTCGCAGAGCCAAGCAGAATGATTTTTTTGCGGTCTATGAACTGTATCGAGTTTATTCTCAAGGCGACTTTGGTTTGGAGAAAGATGCTGCAGCCGCAGTTAGGTATTTAGTTCAACTACAGGATCTTGCAAAAAATTCGCCCTTTTACCTAACGAAATTAAAGTTAAAAGACTTCCGATTGTTTAAAGATTTTTCTTTAGATTTTGATAAGCAGCTAACTGTTATTATTGGTAATAATGGTGCGGGTAAAACTACCATTTTAGAAGCTGTTGCCAAGTGTTTATCGTGGGTGTCTGCTCGTATGCTTACGGCGACAGGGAAAGGTAGCCCTATAGTTGAGCACGATATTCGTAATGAGCTCAATGTCAGTGGTGTTTCTGAACAGCAAAGTTACGCTGAGATCACTTCATATTTTGATCTGTCTTCTGATAAGTTTGATCTTACTCTTGCCAAGGCAAGAGAAGGGTTTTCAGGAAGAGTAGGCAGTAACGTTCAATATTCTGAAACGCTAGGGGAAGTGTACAGGCTGCTTGGTAAAAACAACTTAGTCCCATTACCTTTTTTTGCTTTCTATTCTGTAGGTAGAACTCTCAAAAACTCGAGTAGTAAAAGCTTTCCAGTTGCCAAAATGAGTTCTCGCTTTGCTGGGCTAAACGATGGAATGGTAGCTGGTAGCAATCTCGATCGCTTCTTCTCAAATTATATTGTTTTGCATAATTTAGCTGAAGATTCAGATAATAAAAGCAAGCATCAAGCACAGCTTAGTTTGCTTAATGGGCTGCTTGAAAATGCAGTTGAAGGCGTTAGTGATTTTAAAGTTAAAAGGCCAGCGGGGCACGATGCTATTTATGTTAAACACGGCCAGACAGAAGTGGAAATCTGGCAGTTATCAGATGGGCAAAAAGTCCTTTTGGCATTGGTAGGCGATATAGCACTGCGTTTGTTGACGCTTAATGCTGGTGTTGAAGAACCGATAAAAAATAGCCATGGCATTGTTTTAATTGATGAGGTGGAACTACATCTTCATCCAAAATGGCAAAGACAAGTGATAGCAACTTTATTAGAGGCTTTTCCTAAGTGCCAATTTATAGTTACTACCCACTCACCACAAATTCCTGGTGAAATTCAAGCAAAGCATCTGCGCATATTATCTTTGGTTGATGAGGATAACATCAGAGTAAGCACACCAGACCAAGCTTATGGACTAACTTCCTCTGCCGTTCTTCAAGAGCTGATGGGAGCAGCGGATGTTAATACTGAAGTTAATGTAAAAATAGAAAAGATTTTTGAGCTTATTGATAAGGACGACTTTTCAGCGGCGAAAAACAGAATAGCTGAATTGAAAAAAGAGCTAAAAGGTGATATCCCCAAGCTTATAGAGGCTGAAAGCTGGCTAATTATGCTGGAGGATTAATGTTTACCATTATCAAGAATCAGCAGCCGAGTGGGTTAATTCAATATAGAAAGCAGAAAGATGCTTCATATAATGAAATCAAACGCGAACTTAAAAGCGCTATACGGTTAAGTCTGCTTAAAGAACAAAATTCTTTATGTGCTTATTGTATGTGCCGAATTAAAAATAAGCGCGAAGAAACAAAAATTGAGCACATAGAACCACAAAGTAAATCACCAGATAAAATGTTAGATTACAAAAATATGCTGGCTGTTTGTAGCGGGGGCGAAGGTAGCCCATATGACCAACAGCACTGTGATACTTATAAAGGTGATAAATTATTGAGCTTTAACCCAGCTGATACCAGAGTAAACTTAGAGATAAAGCTAAGGTATAACGGAAGTGGAGAAATACATTCAGACGATGAGCAGCTTAATTCAGATATTAATGAGATTTTAAATTTAAATGTTGTCAGCTTAAAAGAGAACCGACATGCGGTATTCCTTGGAATTATAAGGGAGTTATCAAGATCACAAAAGCATGCAAAAAAAACTGACATATTAAGATTAATTGCTAAATGGAAAGTGTTTGATAAAGAAGGTAAACGGAAGCCTTATTTTGCGGCAGCAGTGTATTTTCTTAATAAAAGATTGCAGAAATGCTCCTCCTAACAAGTGTAGACTTATAAGAGATTTTAAATGATTAATTACAACAACGTCCAAGTTCAGGCTGATCTTGCTGAACTTGTTCAGCAGAATATCCCTTGGCAACAGCTTAAAGATAAAACTGTATTAATCACTGGCGCTACGGGAATGTTGGCTTCATATGTGGGGTTTCTGCTCTTATATTTAAATGAAACAAAGCAGTTAAATATCCGTCCACTTTTCTTGGCTCGTAGCAAAGAAAAACTACAAACCGTATATGGTTCGGCAGTGGATGAGCGGAACTATTTGGTTCAGGATGTGTGCGAACCAATAAGCTATAAAGGTAATGTAGATTACATATTTCACGCAGCAGGCGCTGCTAGCCCTTATTACATACTTAACGATCCTGTAGGTATTATTAATGCCAATGTTAAAGGCACGCAAAATGTATTAGAGCTTGCCCGTACTGCTGGCACGCAGAATATAGCCTTTGCTTCAACACGCGAAATATACGGCAAAGTAGAAAGCAAAACGCTGATTAACGAAAATGATATGGGCACATTAGACCCACTAAATCCACGTGATTGTTACCCAGAAAGTAAACGCCTAGCCGAAGCACTCTTTATGGCGTACCACCAGCAACACAAGATCAATTTCAATAGCCTGCGTATTGCTCACAGCTATGGCCCTGGCATGCAAATAGCAGGCGATGGCCGAGTAATGTCTGACTTTATGAACGATGCCGTAAACGGCCGCGATATTGTGATGAAAAGCACAGGCGAGGCCGAACGCGCATTTTGCTATATCACAGACGCCGTATCTGGAATCTTTCGTGTGTTACTGCAAGGGCAACCAGCGCAAGCCTACAACTTAGCGAATGAAAGTGAACCGATACGCTTAGTGGATTTAGCCAATTTATTACAGCGCTCAGCCGGAAAAGGAAAGGGTGTAAAAATAGACATACCAGAAAGCCAAGCTGGTTACACCAATTATGCCCGAACGGCTTTGTGCACAAAGAAAATTGAGCAACTTGGCTGGGAGCTAGAAGTTAGTTTAGAAGATGGGCTAAAAAGAACACTGAGATCGTTTGGGGTGAATGGTGAGTATTGCTGCAAAAAGTAAACGGCTTTTAAAACGCGACTCTTGGTTATTTTTAGTTGTAAGAGCTATTTACACTTTCTTCAGGAAAATATATGAAGGTGGGTTTTCACTAGTATTTCGCATATTTCCAATCCAGAAAAACAAAATAATTATAAATAATCATCATGGAAAAGGTTATGGTGATAATGCTAAATATATTGTTGAAAAGTTATTAAAAAGTAATGTTAATTTAGATATTGTCTGGGTATTAAAAAATCTAACCATAGATGAAGCTGGCCTACCTCAATCTATACGCACAGTAAAATTGGGGTCATTGCGTTATATATATGAAATGACCACAGCCAAGATTTGGCTAGAAAATAATCGTATTTACCAGCATTTATTTAAAAGAAAAGAGCAATATTATATTCAAACCTGGCATGGAGGTTTAGGATTAAAGAAAATAGAGGGCGATGCACCCTATGGAATGAATAAAAGAAATATCAGTTTTGCTAAGCGCGATTCAAGTATGGCAGATTTATTCATTTCAAACTCAAAGCACCTATCAGACATTTACAGGCGTGCATTTTGGTATAAAGGTGAAATACTAGAATCAGGATTCCCTAAAAACGATATTTTATTTACTGATAAAAATTACTATAAAATTAAAATAAGAAAATTTTATGGTTTAGATGAAGATATAAAAATTTTACTTTACGCTCCAACATTTAGAGAAAATAGCAAGTTAGACGCCTATGATATTGATTTTGGTAAACTTTATGGCGCTTTAAATATCAGTGATACTGAGAAGTGGACGATTATGGTAAAGCTCCATCCTAACTTAAGTCACTCTCAGTTTAATAAATCTTTTCCTAACAGTGTTGTAAATGTAACTAGCTTTCCAGACATGCAGGAGCTAGTGATGGGTATTGATATACTAGTAACTGACTATTCAAGCTGTATGTTTGATTCTGCCATGGCGAAAATACCCACCTTTCTTTATGCCTCCGATATCGACAGCTACGTAGATGAACGTGGGTTTTACTTTAATATGGACGACCTACCTTTTACTGTTTCGCAAGATACTGAAGAGTTATTAAATGAAATTTTAAATTTCGAGCATAAAAATTATATTGATGGCTTAAATGATTTTTATATGAAAGTTGGGCTTTTTGATAATGGTGACGCTGCTCAAATTGTTTCAAAGCGAATTAAGAGCATGTTGATTTGATAAACTACAGTTTATTTTCAAGTTTTGGGTTAGCCTCATGATTCTGACATACTTTGTATATGGAGGAGCTCTTTTTGTAAGTACGTTTTTAATGTATTTATCTGAATATGCTAAAACAATATTGCAAAAAAAAATATTAATTGGTTTGTCTTTTTTTGTAATATTTATCGTTGCTGCTTTAAGGTACAACGTTGGTGAGGATTATCCAAGTTACGAATGGTTGTTTTATCAGTTCCAAGAGGGAGGCGCACAATATGTTGAGGTTGGATATAGATATTTAAACATATTCGTTGCAGATCTGGGGATTGGTTTTGAAGGTCTTGTGGCGATTCTTTCTTTTGCCACGTATTATATTTTTTATAAGGCTTACCCTAAAGAAAAGGCTTATATATTTCATTTTGTCTTTATTTGTACCTTGTACCTTTATTCTTTTTCTAATCTTCGATCTAGCATTGTTTATGGGTTGATGTTTATTGCTACCGTTAAGTATATTGAACATAAGAAATTACTGCCTTTTTTATGCTTTATGGCAGTTTCTCTTATTTTTCATAAGTCAAGTGTAGTATACCTAATAATACCTGTTTTGTTTACCAGGCCATTTAAAGTATTGGTAAAATCAAAAATTATTCCAGAAGTTATTCTGCTTGTATTAATTGCCCTTGCATTAAAAGCTGACTGGCTCAGAACATTTTTATTTTTTAATCCAGTTTCTGAAGCTTTAGGGTTTTCCTCGTATGCCACGGCAGAAAGATGGGGGGGCGATGCAAGTGTTGGCACGGGGCTTGGTGTTTTAGGGGGGCTATTTGCACCAATAATATTTGTTCTTTTCAGAAGAACACTCATTGCCAAAAATGAAAAAATGATCTATGTAACTATTTTAAGTCTTCTGTATATTCTAGTCATTGATATAAGTCTTGCTGCTAAGATAGCTGCTAGGCTTAAACTATTGTTCTCTTTTATTAATATTATAATTATTTATTACTTGGTGCTCTACTTGAGTAGAGATAATAAAATAATTTTTCTTTCGCCTGTGTTCTTTTACCTTGTTTTGATTTTCTTTAAAACAATTCATGATTCTGATGTTGTGAAGTTCGGGGATATGCCTGGTGAAGCAAGTATTAAAGTTGCTCCTTATGTGACTATATTTAACAAAGAAGATAGTGCACGTGCTCCCTTCTATAAAGAATGATTGTAATTTATGTCTAAAATTTCTGTACTGATACCTACTTACAAACCTGGCTGGTACCTCCAACGCTGCTTGCAAAGCATTGAAGACCAAACCTTGCCTAAAGATAATTTTAAGATATACATTGCCTTAAATGGCCCAAAAGATAATTTTGAAGAAGTTATCCATTCAGCTTTAGACAATACTAATTTTGATTATGAGTTTTTTTACCTTGAGCAAGCTGGTGTATCCAATGCGCGTAACTTCTTGATAGATAGCTCCACTGAACCCTACATCACATTTATAGATGATGACGACTGTATAAGTCCTATTTATCTAGAATCCTTACTTTCTGTATCAAGTCCTAACACAATTGGTATCAGTAATGTCTATAATTTTGAAAATGATATCAATGAAAGAAAACCAAGTTATTTAGGCCAATCTTTTTTAAAGCTGCGTGACGTTGAAGAGTCAAAGTTTAAAAGCCGTAAATACTACTCCTCACCCTGGGCAAAACTGATTCACCGCAACATTATTGGCGCTACTCGTTTTAATACTAAGCTAGCAGTTGGTGAAGATGCTTTATTTATGGCGGAGCTATCGTACAAAGCTAAGGCGGTTAAGAAAGCTTTACCTGAAGCTATATACTATGTTTATGAACGTCCAAACTCTGCAAGCAGAACAAAAGTAAAGCCATTAGATGAACTTCAACGAATTACCTACCTAACTTTGCAATATACTAAACTTTTTTTTCACCCTCGCTACAATAAGCTATTTATCCTTACTCGGATCGCAGCAACCCTTAAGTTTCTGAACCGGATTTTTTAATGTCCACTTCAATTATTACACCGTCTTATAACTCTTCGGGCTTCATTTCAAACACTATTGGATCAGTAATTGATCAAGCAGTTTCGAACTGGGAATTAATTATCGTAGACGACTGCTCTACCGATAACTCTGTTGAAGTAATTCAAGGTTTTGTCGATAAAGATCCACGTATAAAACTAATTCAACTTACTGAAAACTCAGGTGCCGCTGTTGCAAGAAATAAAGGCATTGAAGCTGCTAAAGGTCGTTATATCGCTTTTTTAGATAGTGATGATGCATGGTCACCAGACAAATTAGAGAAGCAACTAGCTTTTATGCAAGCGAACGATTACCCATTCACTTTTGCTGCTTACGATAAAGTCGATGAAGCTGGCAAGGTTTTTGGCCATGTAGGTGTACCTGATAAAGTTACCTACTCTGATTTACTTAAGTCATGTTCTATTGGTTGCTTAACCGCAATGTATGACACTGAGTTTTTTGGCAAAGTTTACATGCCTTTAATACGCAAAAGGCAGGATTTAGGTTTGTGGTTAAAACTGCTGAAGAAAACTAAATATGCGTATGGGTTAAACGAGACATTAGGCTTTTACAAAGTACGTAAAGATTCCATATCTGCAAACAAGAAAATCGCTGCTCTGTTTACTTGGCGCTTATATCGTGACATTGAAAAATTAAGCTTACCTAAAGCAAGTTATTATTTCTCACACTATGCTGTTCGCGGGTTGTTACGTACAAAATATCCAGGCGTTGCTAGATTCTTAGGCATTTTGAAGTGATTATATTGTGTATACCAAAGTTAATTTAAGGAAGTTGATATGAAAATCGCTATTGCCGGCACTGGTTATGTGGGGCTATCTAATGCTGTTTTATTAGCTCAGCACAATGAGGTAATAGCAGTCGATATTATTGCAGAAAAAGTTCAACTGCTTAATGCAGGCCAGTCACCGATTGAAGACAAAGAAATCCAAGCTTTTTTAACTGAAGGCAAGCTTAATTTTAGCGCCACTCTAGATGCCGCTACTGCTTACGCAGATGCTGACTTTGTAATTATTGCTACACCTACCGATTACGATCCAAAAACTAATTACTTCAATACCAGCAGTGTCGAGACTGTAATTCAGGCAGTGCTAGCGGTTAATCCTAATGCTGTGATGGTGATTAAGTCTACAGTTCCCGTGGGTTACACCGAAGAAGCTAAACAGCGATTTAATACGCAGAATCTACTTTTCTCGCCTGAGTTTTTACGTGAAGGCAAGGCACTTTACGACAACCTACATCCATCACGTATTATTGTTGGTGAACGCTCGGCAAGAGCAGAGCAATTTGCTCAGCTGTTACTACAAGGTGCAATTAAGAAAGATGTACCGCTGCTATTCACGGAAAGCACCGAAGCCGAAGCGGTAAAATTGTTTTCTAATACCTATCTAGCTATGCGCGTTGCCTACTTTAACGAGTTGGATAGCTACGCCGAAGTTTATGGTTTAGACAGTCGACAAATTATTGAAGGCGTAGGACTCGACCCACGTATTGGCAATCATTACAACAATCCGTCTTTTGGTTATGGTGGTTACTGCCTCCCTAAAGACACCAAGCAGCTTTTGGCTAACTACGAACAGGTGCCTAATAATATTATTCGCGCAATTGTAGATGCCAACCGTACTCGTAAAGACTTTATTGCCGATGCGGTATTAAAGCGCAAGCCTAAAGTTGTTGGTGTGTATCGCTTAGTTATGAAAACCGGCTCTGATAACTTTCGAGCCAGCGCCATGCAAGGTGTGATGAAGCGCATTAAAGCGAAAGGCATTGAAGTGATTGTGTATGAGCCCGTACTCGATGAAGAGTACTTTTTTGGCTCAAGAGTGATTCGTGATTTATCCGCGTTTAAGCTAGAGGCTGATGTAATTATCTCAAATCGCTTGTCTATTGAGTTGGAAGATGTGGTGGATAAGGTTTATACCCGTGACTTGTTTGGTAGCGACTAAGGAAGGCTGTTTTGATTGGTACATGGACTAACGCTTTCTATTCAGCTAAACCCAACCCACAAACCCAGCACAGTTAGTCAGCTTCGGCACTTCTGGCCATCGCGGTTCTTCTTTAACCCAACCCATACAGCACGCTGATGCCTGTCTTTTTAAGAGAGGTATTGGATTATGAAATCAAAAAGAGCGTCAGTAATTTTGGCGGCAGCACATTGAAACATGGCAGCATCGGGTTTATCCGGAGCCGCTTTTTGTAAACACCTTTTTAAATAAGTCTATTCTGCACCATAAAGCTAAGATTCAGTAAAGCTTACCTAGTCTCATTGCCTAACCTACAGATTCCGCACATAATGGTGCGGTTTTTTGTCTATATTTTTTTTAGTTACTTTCTATATTTACACGGATTTTCATGGTTACTAACTCTCAACGTCGTTTCTCTCGTTGGTACGAAGTTCTACTCCTAAATTACCTATTTTTATTTATTTTAGGTTTTATTGTTGTAGTTTTTTTACCTTCCTACCTCAATTGGGGCGATAAGCTTTTTCAATGGCCAATAGTAACTG
>Ga0209075_1005088_pt1 | contig 10216 bp, 8 predicted proteins | sample Stecom2011_FD_187523 | JGI IMG/M metagenome (GOLD analysis project Ga0209075, IMG submission 187523) | Agricultural soil microbial communities from Utah to study Nitrogen management - Steer compost 2011 (SPAdes) (version 2) | ecosystem: Environmental > Terrestrial > Soil > Agricultural land...
ATTTAGAGCTGTTAGCCTCAAACCAATGGCCGTTAATGCTCACAGGCAGCTCCTTTAAAAACCGATGTCAATGTCAAAAAACTCACCGAGCGACTCGCCCAGCGCGCTGACTTTGGATTGCTCGCCTGCGGCAAAATCGTCCATATCCCCGACAAACACCGCTCTGGTGTACTGGGCTTTAAAGCGCGCGATGCGCACTTTGGCCCAAGGGATAAACAAACCAAGAGTAAAAACAATAAGGAGCACATTAGAAAGCATAAGCCATACATAGCTGCCCACCTTCCAATTAGCACGCAACTCATGATTTTGAAGGGTAATGGCATTGTAATTAATATTGGCAAGGCGTACGACAAAGAACGAAAAAGCTAACAAGATAGCTACGTACCCCATCACTGAAGCCGTCACTAACGTCACTAGCTGACTGTCAAAAGAAGTCAGCCAAAAAGTGGCTCCAGAAAGTGGTACATATATCACCAGCGCCATTAAAAACATCAGGTAATAACTCTTCACAGTTGCCGAGAAACGAAACACAGTGGTGCCGTACCCATGATTGCTGTAAATAAAATGTTTTTGTTTATAAAAAACCAGCGGAAACAACGCCAAGCTGACAACGACCAACAAACCTGGAACAACCACCATCATGTAGATCAAATCCAAAAAAAACCAGCCTGGGGCAGAGAGTATGGCCACCAGCAAAAAACCCAACAAAGGCCAAAGCACAAACGCACAAGCCGCACCCCATAGGCTGCCGTTAAAAGCAAACGGGACATTGCGATAACTGCTATAGCGAGCATTAAAGCGCAGCGATTTACAAACCACCCACGGCAAAAACACCACAAACAACACACCCATAACGGCACCAGCAATTAAACTGATCTTGCCGGCAACGCTGTAAGCAATTACAAACACCAACGCGATTATGCGGCCAATTAGAATCTTTACCGGGTTGGCGGTATACGAGAAGCTGACATCGTCCAGATAGGTGTTGCCGTAAAAATATTGTTTGTTGCGCACTTTGGCCCACGCCGAGTAAATACCTAAAGTGACAACCGTCAATAAAATATTAACGATCCAGATTTTAAAATATTCAAAGCCTTTGCCGCTAAAGACAAAAGCAACCTCTCGGGGTTTAGTGATCGTGGTTGGTTGCTCGGCGATTTTTACGGCGTCAACAGGCTCGGCTGCAGGGGACGCAACGGCGGTTGCTGGGTCTGTCTCAAGCGGCGTTTGCGGCTGAGGCTCTTGGCGCATCTCACAGGCAACGCCCACGGTCTCGAGTTGACTGATGTAGGCCGCCGCTTGCGGATGAGTTAAGCCCGACTTTAAACCGCGGCCAGCTTTAAATAATGGCGCAGCTTGCTCGGGAGGAAGGTTAAAAACCTTGCCAAAACCTGCTTGCGCTTGAATATCGGTGACGCCAGGCATGGCGCCCAGCAAAATGATTTTATAAGTTGTAGACATAAAAATCCCTTTCTATTGGTATCAAGATTGGTATCAAGTATTTTTAGTTAATGTGTCTATTAACCCTTAATTTAACGGTTAATGTTACCCTCGGTGCCGACACACAGGGCAATCTGGGTCGCGCGGTAAACGCATCTCTCGCCACTGGCTTTTACGAGCATCAAACAATTGCAGCCGGCCGGTTAAACCATCGCCGATACCGGTGATCAGTTTAATCGTCTCTAACGCTTGCATAGAGCCGATCACCCCCACCAAAGGGGCCAGCACGCCACTTTCAGAGCAGCTGAGGTTTTCATCGCTTTGCTCGTCGTACAGACAGCGGTAACAAGGGCTGCTGGGCTGGCGTGAGTCAAACACCACCACCTGCCCTTCAAGTCTAATCGCGGCACCGGATACCATAGGCACACGGTTTGCCACGGCCGCCCGGTTAAGGGCAAAACGAATGGCAAAATTATCTGTGCAATCGAGCAGTACCTGTGCGCCTTTTAACAGCGGCGCTATGTTACCAGTGTTTAAGCGAATGTTGTGCATGTGCACTGTTGTTTCGGGGTTAATGGCGGCGATAGTCGCATTGGCGCTGGCCACTTTAGTTTGCCCTATGGCCTCTGTGCGGTGGATGACTTGGCGCTGCAGGTTGGACAACTCGACGGTGTCGTCATCTATCAACACCAAAGTGCCCACGCCCGCCGCCGCCAAATACATGGCCACCGGTGCACCTAAACCACCCAAGCCGACAATCACCACACGCGCTTGCAGCAATTTAGCTTGGCCTTCTATATCCACCTCGGGCAACATAATTTGCCGTGAATAGCGCAGCAGTTGCTGGTCGTTCATTTCCATCATGGTTTGCTCCCCACGCTAACCCGGTCGTGACCGGCCAGATCCTGAAGGGTGGCGACAGCGGTAAAACCCGCTGCCGTTAGGCACTCGCGCACTGCGCTGCCTTGTTGCCAGCCGTGCTCTAGTAACAACTGCCCGCGAGGGTTTAAGTGCGCCCCAGCGGCCGCGCTAATGTGTTGAATATCGGCCAGCCCAGCCGCTTTAGCCACCAGTGCCGAGCGTGGCTCAAAGCGTACATCGCCACAATCAAGGTGTTGATCGTGGGCATCAATATAAGGCGGGTTGCTGACGATAAGATCGAAACGCTCACCTTTTAATGCGCTAAACCAGTGGCTTTGTAAGAAGTTCGCGTTGGTGATATGTAAAGCTGTGGCGTTGCGGCTGGCCAAATCGACGGCTTGGGCAACACGATCGACGCCCAGCACTTGCCACTGGGGCCGCTCACTGGCAAGCGCCAAGGCGATGGCACCGGTACCTGTGCCGAGATCGAGCACTGTCCGAGAGGCTTCGGGCGCCCGTGTTAAAGCGAGCTCGACCAAGCGTTCGCTATCGGCGCGGGGGATCAGGGTGTGGCGGTTGGTCATCAGCGGCAGCGACCAAAATTCTTGCTGGCCGGTTAGATAAGCGATGGGCTCGCCTTTAGCGCGGGCGATAACCAGCTGTTCAAACTGAGTGTGTGCAGCCGCGGCCAGTTGAGCCTCGGGCCAGGTGTACAGATACACCCGTGTTTTTTGCAGCACAAACGCCAGCAGCACCTCGGCGTCTAAACGCGCACTGTCGCTGGTGACTAACTGCGTTTGCGCCCATCGCAACGCCTGCTGAACCGTCACAGAGTTTTACTCCGCGAGCGCGGCAAGCTGGTCGGCGTGGTACTCGTGCACCAAAGGTTGGATCACATCGTCCAGTGCGCCCTGCATTACCTCGTCCAGTTTATACAATGTGAGGTTAATGCGGTGATCGGTGACACGCCCCTGCGGGAAGTTGTAGGTGCGGATACGCTCTGAGCGATCGCCACTGCCCACCAGCGAGCGGCGCTCTTCGGCGATCGAGGCGGCGGCGGTCTCCTCTTGGGCGCTTTTTAACCTGGCCGCCAATAACGACATGGCGCGGGCCCGGTTTTTATGTTGCGAGCGCTCATCCTGACACTCCACCACCACACCGGTGGGGATATGGGTGATCCGAATGGCGGAGTCGGTTTTGTTAACGTGCTGACCACCGGCGCCAGAGGCGCGGAAGGTATCGACGCGCAAATCGTTTTTGTTGATATTGACCTCGTCCAGCTCGTCGGCCTCGGGCATGATTGCCACGGTGCAGGCCGAGGTGTGAATACGCCCCTGGGATTCGGTCTCGGGCACGCGCTGCACTCGGTGTGCGCCCGACTCAAACTTTAAATTGGCGTAGACGTTACTGCCACTGATGCGCGCGATCAGCTCTTTATAGCCGCCGTGCTCGCCAATGTTTTCGCTTAACACCTCGATGCGCCAGCCGTGCAGCTCGCAGTAGCGCGAGTACATACGAAACAAGTCGCCCGAAAAAATGGCCGCCTCGTCGCCGCCGGTGCCGGCGCGGATTTCTAAAAACACGTTTTTATCGTCGTCTGGGTCTTTGGGCAGCAACAACACTTGCAGCTCGCTCTCTAACTGAGCTTTAGTCTCGCTGCTGGACTCTATTTCCTCGCGCGCCATCTCGCGCATTTCTGGGTCGCCCTCATCGAGCATGGACCTTGCCTCGTCGAGGTCGGCCAACAAGCGGCGATAGCTGTCGTAAGTGGCTATTAGGGGCTCGAGTTCGGCGTACTCTTTAGAGAGCTCGCGAAACTTGTTTTGATCAGAAATAATACCAGCGTCGGACAACAATGCGCTTACCTCTTCGTTGCGCTCACTGAGTTTATCCAGCTTTTCCAATATAGACGCTTTCATTGTGTCTCGCTTTTGTGTGTGTTGAGGGGTTCGGCCGCGCCATCGCGGGGCTGGTTAGGCGAAGGTATTGTTGGTTCGGCTTCGGTAAGTGCAAACAGGCGGTGGGCAAAACGCACCGCCTCGGGCTCACCATTGGCACTGGCCTCGCGCAGCGCAGCGCTGGGGGCGTGCAAAAGTTTATTGTTTAACCGGTGCGCGAGCAAAGTCATGGCTTTTGCCGGATCGGCTCCGTTTTGCAGGGATTTTAACGCTCGCTCTAACTCTTGGGCGCGCATGTCATCGGCTTTAGAGCGAAAGGCTTTGATGGTGTCGACGGCATCTAACGCACGCAGCTCGCGGGCAAAGGTGTTGACCCCTTGCTCGATAATATCCATTGCTTGGCCGGCGGCCTCGGCGCGACTTTGTTTGTTTTTTTCAATCACCACGTGCAGGTCGTCAACGCTGTACAAGTACACGTCGTCTAGCTCGCCCACCTGCTCTTCGATATCCCGCGGTACGGCAATATCCAACATAAACATAGGTTTGTGTTTGCGCACTTTTAGCGCGGCCTCTACCGCACCTTTGCCCAGCAACGGCAACTGACTGGCTGTGGATGAAATCACAATATCGGCGCGCGGTAAACTCGCCGGCATATCGGCCAGCAAGATGGCCTCGCCACCAAAACGATCGGCCAGTTTCTGCGCGCGGTTTAAGGTGCGGTTGGCAACGATAATGTGCTTGATACCTTGCTCAAATAAATGCTGAGCCACCAGTTCGATGGTTTCACCGGCACCCACCAACAGCGCGGTGCCCTGTTTTAGGTCGGAGAATATCTGCTGCGCTAAGCTCACCGCGGTATAGGCTACCGACACCGGGTTTTGGCCAATGGCCGTCTGGCTGCGCACCTGTTTTGCCACCGCAAACGCTTGCTGAAACGCGCGGCGCAAATGCGTGCCCAACACTCCGGCATCCTCTGAGGTGGCGTAGGCCGACTTCATCTGACCCAAAATCTGTGGCTCGCCCAGCACTAGCGAGTCTAAACCGCCGGCCACTTTCATCATATGGCGCAGCGCTTGATCGCCCGAGTACAAATAGTGGCACTGGGCTAACTCACCACGGGACACGCTCGAGTGACCAACCAGCCAATCCAGCAGAGCGCTGGGGTCTTGCTGGCTGTGCAGGTAGAGCTCGGTGCGGTTACAGGTCGATAAAATCACCGCCTCGTCGGCCCCTGCCTGGCTTTTTAATGCCAACAAAGCCGCCACCGCCGCATCCGGCGCAAAGGCTACCCGCTCGCGAATATGCACTGGGGCGGTTGTATGATTGATGCCAAAAGCCAATAATGTCATGCCGTCTGGGTCATTACCGATACAAGATTCAAGGGGCGTCATTGTCCAGCTCGCAATGGCCGGTGACAAGTGGCATTTTACCACGTACTGGCAGGTGTTTTGTTGTTTGCACGTTTTATACCTTGTCTTATGGCGTAATAGAGCAGCCTACCGACCCTGATTTACGTTTAGGAAGCACACATGAAAGTTGTACCAACCGCGATCTACGCCACTTTGCTCAGCAGCTTATTACTGGCCTGTGCGCAACAACCAATGCCCGAGCCCACCCCTGCCGAGCCGGCGCCGGCGGTTGCAGCTGAGCCCGCCCCCGTGGCCGAGCGCCCTTTTAGCAGCGAGACGCTGTACGCCCTACTGAGCGCCGAGCTGGCCGGCAGTCGCGGCCGTTTAGATGTGGCGTTAGCTAACTATTTACAGCAAGCCAATCAAACCCACGACCCTCAAGTTGCCGAGCGCGCTTATATGATCGCCCGTTATGTGGGCGCCGACGAGGCGATTTTAACCTCGGCGACACTGTGGGCCGACGCCGCGCCAGGCAATCAAGATGCCCAAGCGGCCGCTATCTTGGCACAAATTGATGCCGGACAACTCATAGAGGCGTTGCAGCGCACACGCAATGCCCACACTCGCGACAACGGCGCATTGCTGCAAAGCATTGCTGCCAATGCCGCCAACGCCACCGACACCCAGCGCGAGGTGCTACTCGAGCACTACCAACAACTGCTGGCCGAGCAGCCCGACGATCTGCCGTTACTGATCGGCACCGGCATACTGCGCCAGCAACAGGGCGACTTAGACGGCGCGCTGGAGCTGGCCACTCGGGCCCGCACACAAGACCCCAACAACACACCGGCGATGATCCTCAGCAGTGGCTTATTACACCAAAGCGGTGACAACAAAGCCGCACTGGCGCTGGTAAAAAAACAACTAAAAGCCACCCCCGACAACACCCGCTTGCGCCTACAGTACGCACGGCTGCTAACCTTTAAACACTTAGATCAAGCACAGCAGCAGTTTCAACAGTTACTCGATGCCAGCCCCCGCGACCCAGAGCTGTTGCTGGCGCTGGCACTGATCGCCGAGGAGCGCGGTGATACAGCGACCGCCACCGACAGCTATCAAGGCTTATTGGACATCGATCAGCACACAGATGCGGCGCATTTTTATTTAGCCACCCAAGCCGAGCAAAACAATCAGCCCGAGCGGGCCATCGAACATTACCGCCGCATTGAACTAGGCGATGAGTTTGCCCGCGCCACAGCCCGCGCCCTTGCTATTTACTTACAACAAGACGACCACACCGGCGCCAATGATTACTACCAACAATTGCGCCACGACCTACCAGAGCAGCACGAGCATTTGGCGCTGATGTACAGCCGCAGCTTATTGGCAAACAATGCAGCCGAGCCGGCACTGACGGTACTGAGCGATGCACTCGCAGACGCCCCCAACAGCGCCAGCTTACTGTATCTGCGCAGTATGCTGTACGAGCAATCAGACCACATCGATTTGGCCGAGGCTGATTTGCGCAAGATCCTCGACTACGATCCCAACAACGCCCCCACCTTAAACGCTTTGGGTTACATCCTGGCCGACAGAACCGACCGCTATAGCGAAGCGTACGGTTTTATCAAACGCGCCTTAGAGCAGCAGCCAAACGATCCGGCTTTTATCGACAGCATGGGTTGGGTGCAATACCGGTTAGGCAACCTAAAGCAAGCGCAACAATACCTAGAGCGGGCCCTGGAGCTCTACCCTGACGACGAGATAGCCGCCCATTTAGGCGAGGTGCTGTGGGTCTCGGGCCAGCACGAGGCGGCGCTTAACGCCTGGCGCCGCGGCCTTGATATCGAGCCACAAAGCCGTCACATCATCCGCACCCTTGAGCGTTTAAAAGTCGATGCCAACACGCCACTGTAAACGCCTCGCGCGTACCGCCCGGGGGCTGTTTGCCTGTTTTGCCGCTCTGCTATTAAGCCACTGCGCCCAACTGCCCGGCCCGGCGCCCAGCGCACCGATAAATCAACAGGCCCACGAGCAACGTTTGCGCGCCATTAAACACTGGCAACTACAAGCCAAAGTCGGTTTGCGCTCGGCGACGCAAAATGGCTCGGCCCGACTCAACTGGCAACAAGCACCCGGTGATTTTAAAATCAGTTTATCTGGCCCGCTGGGTCAGGGCCGGGTCGAGCTAACCGGAAACGCCAACGGTGTTGTGCTAACCCAGCCCGACAGCCCCACACTACACGCCGCCAGTGCCGAGCAGCTACTGTACCAACAAACCGGCTGGAACTTGCCCGTCAGCTTACTCACCGATTGGCTTTTAGGGCTACCCGCCTTAGCGCTGCCGGTGGACGACCTAACGCGCAATAAAAACGGTTTACTAAGCGATTTATCCCAAGCCGGCTGGCAGCTGAAGTACTCTGACTACAGATCTGTAAAGACGGTTTTTTTGCCCAGCAAAATTATCGCTACGCGCACGCTCGAAGACCAACAAAGCGTGCGGCTTGTCATTGCCGTTTACGATTGGCACATCAGCCACAAGCCCTAACAGCTCACTCAACATTGTTAACATAGCGCCACGCCATGCCCATGACAGAGCCCGACAGCCTTACCCTTACCTCGCCGGCCAAGTTAAATTTATTTTTACACATCACCGGTCGCCGCCCCGACGGCTATCACAATCTGCAAACGCTATTTCAGCTATTGGATTACGGCGACCTGGTGAGCGTTAAAACTCGCCCCGATAAAACGATTACCATCTCGCCCGATTTGGCCACAGTGGCGACAGCCGACAATTTAATGTATCGCGCCGCCCGCGCACTGCAAGCGCACATGCAAGCTCACGGCGCTACACCTTTAGGGGCCGACATACACATCGACAAACGCCTGCCCATGGGCGGCGGCATCGGTGGCGGCAGCTCCAACGCCGCAACCACCCTGGTCGCTTTAAATCATTTATGGCGCGCCGGTGCCAGCCGCGAAACACTAACCCACATCGGCGCCGCACTCGGCGCCGATGTGCCGGTATTTGTGCAGGGCCACTCGGCCTGGGCCGAAGGTATTGGCGAGCAACTCACCCCTTTAACCTTGCCCGAAAAATGGTTTTTAGTGCTCTGCCCTAACTGCCATGTGAGCACTCGCGAAGTTTTTTGCCACAAAGATTTGACAAGAGGCACACGCCCCATTAAAGTAGCGGCCTTCTCGCATGAGGGCAGTCAAAACGATTGTCAGGAACTGGTTAGAAAGCTTTACAAAGAAGTAGATAAAGCACTGATTTGGTTGATGAAATTTTCAAACCATGCGAGAATGACAGGAACAGGAGCGTGCGTATTTGCCGCCTTTGATTCAGCCTCTGAGGCCAAGCGTGTTTTAGCGCAACGGCCAAAGAACATGACCGGATTTATCGGTCGCGGAATCAACAGAGCGCCTTACTATCACCTGATTCCTAATTAAGTTGCTACTGGGGCGTAGCCAAGCGGTAAGGCAACGGGTTTTGATCCCGTCATGCGAAGGTTCGAATCCTTCCGCCCCAGCCATATTTTAAAGCGACGCGGTATCCTTGGCACAACATGTTGCCGCTTGAGCTTTTAGGCACTGCATTTTACCTACCTCGCTCTGGCAGTCGCCGGGTTATCATCGTCACACTGCGCCAAGCGCGGTGTTTTTGTATTGCCCTTTAGAAATTAGGGTAAAAACCCCGAACCGCTGATAACTAGCTGACAACTAAAGGTACCTGACGTGACAGACTTAATGGTCTTTACCGGCAATGCCAATCCTGCTTTGGCACAAAAAATTGTCGATCATTTAGGTATGAGTCTCGGCGATGTCTCCGTGTCTCAGTTCAGCGATGGCGAGGTCGCCGTCGAACTCAACGTCAATGTCCGCGGCCGGGATGTGTTTGTCATGCAACCGACCTGCGCCCCCACCAACGATAATTTAATCGAGCTGATCGTTATGGTCGACGCCCTGCGTCGCGCCTCGGCCGGCCGCATCACCGCGGTGGTCCCCTACTTTGGTTATGCCCGTCAAGACCGTCGTGTACGCTCGGCCCGCGTGCCCATTACCGCAAAAGTCGTCGCCGATATGATGGTCGGCGCCGGTATCGACCGACTGCTAACAGTCGACTTACACGCCGAGCAAATACAAGGCTTTTTTGACGTTCCGGTAGATAACGTTTACGCCTCGCCGGTATTGCTCGAGGACATCGAGAAACAACATTTTAAAGACCTAGTCGTGGTGTCACCGGATATCGGTGGCGTGGTTCGCGCCCGCGCGGTGGCAAAACAGCTAGGGGTTGATCTGGCCATTATCGACAAACGCCGCCCCACCCCAAGCGTGGCCGAGGTCATGAACATTATCGGTGAGGTCGATGGCCGCACCTGCCTGCTGGTAGACGACATGGTCGACACCGCCGGCACCCTATGCAACGCGGCAGTGGCGCTTAAAAACAAAGGCGCCACTAAAGTCGTGGCCTACGCCACCCACCCGGTACTGTCGGGCAAGGCGGCTAACAACATAGACAACTCAGAGCTGGATGAGCTGGTGGTAACCGACTCCATCCCGCTGAGCGATGAGATTAAAATGTGCGGCAAGGTACGCACCTTAACCTTGTCGCGCATGCTGGCCGAGGCCGTGCGCCGGCTCAGCAACGAAGAATCTCTAAGCGCC
>Ga0209075_1005089_pt1 | contig 10215 bp, 5 predicted proteins | sample Stecom2011_FD_187523 | JGI IMG/M metagenome (GOLD analysis project Ga0209075, IMG submission 187523) | Agricultural soil microbial communities from Utah to study Nitrogen management - Steer compost 2011 (SPAdes) (version 2) | ecosystem: Environmental > Terrestrial > Soil > Agricultural land...
GAATTATATTATTTGATAGGAAAAGATTTAGCTTCAGGGAATACCTTCCCCAATTGGTATGAGGGCAACGAGTTTAAAGCTGTTCGTGATTCAACAGATAATCTAAGACAGCGATAGCAGATCAAGCTTAATTTCTAAACAATTGATAAAAGCTGCCTCACGGAAATCATGAGGCAGCTCATTGAAAACAATATAGTAAACTCAGAAATTTTTTCTACAAACCCACTGCTATCTGGCTTGCTTGATAATTATTTCATTTTTTCCCTTAGTTTTCATATCATTCATAGTAAAAACAATTCGGGTAATACCCTCAGGCCAGTATCTTTTCAGTCCATTATCGGTTACTTCATTAAACTCTATTTTTGGCGTAACTTTTCTTGAATTATAGCTCATTTCCAAATCAAAACCTTCCCCTTTAAGTAAAAGCACACCAGGCTTATTTTCTGACACTTTGCAATAGGTAACAAAATTTATGGTAGTAGGATTTTCCGATACTTCCAATAATTCATAATTGTCACCAACAATAAACTGCTTTCCCCGATCGAGTTGGTAGGTACGAATCCATTTTTTTACAGCTGCTTCCTTAGGATACGCATTGACAATATCAGTTGAAAAAACAGCTCTTTTATCATTTGCACTGAAGGAAGAATTTGTAGCAACGTAATTACGGCCTTGCATTTGATCTACTCCATTAACTTTTGGCAAATTATGATATTGTGATTGCATGGTCCATATTTCATAACGTCGGCTACTAAAAGTTTTAGCAGTATAGGTTTCACGGCCTATATCAATCAGTGCAGGTTTACCATCAAAATAAAGCACACATGAACCAAGATCATTATGGTTATGGCTTTCAGCATTATGTCCTCCTTTAGCTGCGAAGAAGAATCCATTTGATGTACCAGCTTTGTCACGGGCACCGGCTACTTCAGTATCAGGCAACCAAAAATCACTGACAAGAGCATTATCAGCATTTGCATTGGAAATCTCTTCCAGATGCATCAACTGCATGATCTGTTCATCAATTTTACCTCCCGGAGCTTTTTGTCCCCAGTCTTGTTTTTTAGCAAGAAAGGCACCAAAACTCTGCATAGTAGCATCATCTATATCCTTGCCATAGCTGTAAATAATTTGAGGACGTCCTCCTGTTGTGGCGTCTGCATCTGCGAAATTTATAAAATATGGATATTCTATGTAAGCTTTATAAATATAGTTACCCATGTTTTTGATAAGCTGATTATCATAAACATCAAAATTACCATTAGTGGCACGATTTAACAAATCGAGGCATTGGTATAAAGATGCACCTGCCCGCCCCCAATATGAGGGCCCCTCGTCACAACCACCATCATTAGGATAAATATTTACGAAAGCATCAAGAGACCTAACAACCTTTTGAACTCCTTCAATTTTTTTCTGCTGGTCATCTTCAAGAATTAGAATTGCAGTAAGCATGTTGTGATTGGTCCATGGATTCCAATTATTAACCGATCTTTCGGAGAATCCCATCCACCAAAAATCATCACGTTTGTAGTAAGGAATTATAGCTTTTTCCATAATTTCCTGCTTCAACCTTGAGGCAATAAGCGGATGTATTTTATTAAATTCATCTTTGAATAAGAACCAGGTCCAGGAAAGGATATTTGCAATCTCTCCAACACCGAGGTCAATAACAGGTTCATTAGCGTCGGGCAATCCATGAGGTGCTTTTTGAGCAGTGAGATGAGCTGACCATCCCCACCATGTTTGCTCGCTGAAGTACCAGGCTCCGTTAACAATCTGATCCAGGAATCTACCCTTACCTTCAACAAGCTCCCCCATTGTCACTGCCATCAATGCATTGCGGGGAGCCGAATAAGCACCCTGCCGGCGATCTCCGGATCGTATGATCTCCAGGTAATCTGTAGCTTTAACAACCGGCCAGTCATAGTCGAGGTACTTTTCTGCCTCGTTAATATATTCCTGACGCATTTCAACAGGCAAATTTTCCCAGAAATCCCTGCTTGAATAATCAGGAAACCCTATCTCAGAAAAGTCTTTTAGTAATGCCTTTGTTAGATTTATTTCAGAAGCTTTTTGCTGTAATAAATCACGTTTTTCCCAGGCGATTAATTGTCCATATAATAATAGGGAAATTAGTAAAAGGAATAAGTTTTTCATTGCATATGATATTAAATTTTATGAAGCATTATTGTTTTTGTACTTCCGGCATTGCCACCTTCAGGAAGTTTGCATTTAATAGTTGTCACGTTATTTGTAACAGATGTTCCATCACCTTTCAGCCGCCCTTTTATTCTTAATTCTAACTCCTCTGATTTTTGTGTAGGGTCTGCTACTGAAAGTTTTATACCATTACCATATGACTCAACCAATAGCACACATGCTTTATCAACTTCAATTCCATTGAAGGAGGATGATTTTCCGGGTTCATAAAAAGCAATCCCTGCCCGACTTCCATTTTTGGCTATAATCTCCTGCCGGTTTTTGTTATTGATTAACTCATAAGAAAATTCAGAATCAAGTTTTTTCATTTGTTGTGAAGAAGCATTGGGAACAAGTACAAATTGATATTCTTCATCTTGTGGATTATTACCATGATCAAGCCATAACTTAAAAATCCGGGCATGAAGCAACCTATCCGGATATCTTGCTGCCACTTGATTCCAAGAGCCTTTTTCAAAATCTGCAGTGCATTTAACCTGATTCTTTTGGGGGAAATAATAACCAACATTATTATGTAACAACCATTTATAATCAAGATCTTCAGGAACTTGCTTATCAAGATTGGATTCAATTTCTCCATTATAAAATGCCTGATTGATTCCTGTAGTAACGGGAAAACCTTCTGAGGAACTAATACCTGAACCTAAGCATATAATCATATTATCTACCATGAACCATGATTTACGAGCTTTTAAACCATTCCGGTTATAATCCATCACTGCAATCCCCTGCTTACCATCTGAAACGCCCCCTACAAAGTCACTTTCAATGCGGTATCCTCTAGCCGTCAATACAGGTAACTGCTCCTCATTTTGGTGAACAGTTGTTCCGGGAATTTTCTTCCAATCCCAAAAAGGAAAAATATCTTCATACTCTTGTTGGGTCTGGTAAAGGAACATTGCACCGTCGCCCATATAATAACCCTGGAGATTCTCAGAATTACAACTTTCTGCTCCAATAACTCTGTCAGAGCACATTTTCACAGAAAAATAATAGTCAGGATTTCGTTGTATCTGAAAGTCGGATCGCCAAAAATGTTTGTTTCCTGACAGGGATTCCCAGTTATTTGCATTCCTGTATCTTTCTGCATACTCAGGATCAAGCTGTTCCATTTTTTTGATACTTTCAGCAATGGCGGCTGCTTTTGTTCTCTGCGATTCAGGGAAGAGTTGCCTGCCGCAAGCACTTATATCATACCGGCCTTTCCATGTAACCCATTGTTGCCCCTCTAAAATGTAGTTCCTAAGAATTTCCATTTTATCGTTATCGAACTGAAAGGGTGTACTCTGCAATATATTTATCCATTTAATCATATCAGACACATAGGATAATCCATAATTTCCAAACTGTAGTTGAGGTCCATGTTGGTGGTAAGACCAATCGGGCTGAACACCTTCCCCCAGGCTAACTATTAGTTCTTCTTTTATTGCATCTGCTGCAAGACGTATTGTATCTTCATTACGCAAAAGCATCGACTTCAGTAAAACATTCCCTGCCAACCAAACTTTATTTTGTCCCGTCATTCCTAATTCCGATCGACTAAGGATTTTCACTCCCCTCTCCTTTTGTTCGGATGTGAGTTCGGGTTCCATCAATACCATAATAGGATTAAGGATCCGGGGAACTCCTATTTCCGGATACCACCAGTTTGGGCAAATCAAATCATTATCAAACCAAAAATTCAAAGCCAGATGAATTTGATGTGATACCTTTTTCTTATTATAAAATTTTGATCCCCTAAGCTTATATGCTTTGGCTATTCCCAAAGTTCTGCTCAGATGTACTGCCGGTGGCCAGCTTCCCCGTTCCTGACTCGTATAATCAATATCAGGCCAGGATCCATCCTCCTTCTGTTCATCCAGATAGCTTCTTACTATTTCGTCATCGGGTTCATTTATTAAAATATCAGAAAGAACATTTTGATGCAGGTTTTCGAGGGACTCAGGATATTCTGCTTCAGTATTATTACATCCTGATAATAACACAACTGCTACTATAACTGATAATATGATATACTTCATCTGTAATTGTTTAATTATAATTGCACAATGAAACGTCAAATCATGTTCATTTCATTTTTTGCTGTATATTAAATATACAATCAGTTACAAAGGAACAACAATGATTTTTTCCTTCTTCGCACCCTCCTTAACTTTAATATGAATCCTGTCAGCAGTCTCAGCTGTTATTTCAGCCATTACATGAGTCCCTGGTTTCTCTGAAGGATATAGTACCCAGACAAATCTGCTATTCGATTCAATGTTAGTTGTAAATATTGATGCTATGTTAGGCTCATACTTATTATATTCAACACTGTACCAGCCTTGAATTTCAGGCTCTTCCTGTCCTTTAACAAAATTGACATTCCATTTTTGATCTCCGACAGGAATTACCTGTAGGTTTCCCCTGTCATTATTTGTATAAACAACATTTTCGTTTAGCTGAACGTCACACGATGGATGCCAGTGCCAAAGAGCTTCTATTTTACGGGGCTGGTCAGTCGATATCTGATCCACAACTATCCAAAAATCACCACGCGCATAATATAGATGACGTGTATGGGTCACCTTTCCTTCAAGATTCTTAAATGCATCAAAAGATGCCCATGCATAGTCATAATCTTTTGCTATACGACACTGCTCATCAGCTAATGGATCTGAAGCCAAACGTGGGCCGGGTGCTTGTCCGTTTCCATCAATTAATAACACATTATGTCCCTGGCTACCCAACGCGTATGGACGAAATTTTTTAGCAACTTCACCTGTATAAGCAAAACGTCCTGCATCAACTAACAAGTCTCTGCCATATGCTGCTACTGATATATGAAGCTTATCATTATGCTGATGGCCACTACCCCAGGGGCCGATATCAAAAAATGACCAATGCGCATCTTCATCAAAACCACTCCTCGATATGAGTTGACCTGCCCAGGGAAATACATAAGATGGCCCATTGTCCGGTTTTGTTCCCTGCTTCCCATTTGTTGCGATAAATTTCCAATCCGGCCGGTTGAATTTTTCTGCACCTTGTAGTATAAGCCTACGGTCACTTCCTTTATCACCGTCATTGTTCAAATTCCTAAAACCATCAGGCCTTACTGCATTTGCTATGTAATTATACATATCTTCTATCGTCTTGTTAAAAAACTCAGGCAAAGGTTTATTTGCCCTATCGCAAATGTCTTTAAACAGAACAAAATTATGAAGGGAAACATTATGATAATGAGAAGTTAGCTCAGTTTGTACACCATCCGGGTAAACCTGGTCTTTCATACTTTCTACCATTGCATTAACCGAATAATCAAGCCATTCATCTGAATGTTTGTATTCCGGGAAATTGGTAGCAACTGTGGCTAAGGCAGAAATTTCCATCGTTAACCAATTATTTCCCCCATGAAAATTCCTGTTATAATGAGCATGATCAGCCAGACTACTAATCATTAACAACTGGGTAGCAGGCGATAATACGTCGCTATTTATAAAGCCATAAAATATTTTTGACCATACTTTTGCACGTGAATGAACTTCCAGTCCCCGCCAAATCGAATTTGTGCCTTTAACTCCCGGATATGGCATACTTTTAATAATAAAGTCGCGCAGAAATAAATCAATATATTCAGCATATTTTTGATTTCCTGTGTTGAAATATACTTCAAAAACATGACTTAACTGGCTGTGTCGATTTGAAAGCCATGCCCATTCGCGGTCGTTATTAGGCCCTTTATAATACCAGTCGCGATGTCCGTCTTCTCCAATAGGTACTTGTCCCCGTACATTCTGAATCACAAAGACATTATTTAGAATAGTATCTGCCTCAGCTTCTGTTTGATTCGAAGCAGCAGGCTGATCCCTTCTTAAATGAGATGCATTATCACTGTTTTTATAGTAGAGAAGCAGTTGTTTACCTGCTTCCGTTAAATCTTTAGCGTGCCATGCTTTTTTCACTTTTTCTAAGCCGGGATGTTCGAGATTTAGCTCTTCAAACATCTTTTGCATAACATCGGGGTAAGCTAAAGATACATCTTCTACCGTTTTAATCTCCTTCCACTTTTGAGCTGAAGCCCCTCCGATAATACTACTGAATAAAACAAGTAATAGAATTATATTATATTTCATATTTCTAAATCTCTTTTACGTTTTAAAGCTTCTAAAAAATAATAATCGGCATAATTAAGTGGTACATCTATCTCAGAACCATGTGGGATGCTACCTACCGAATGCATTAAAAGAAAATTCCCATTCTCACCAATTACTGCTCTGTAATTTTCTCCGGACAGACTTTGGATTATATCATCGGCCCATGTTTTATAGTAATGTTTGTTATCATAATTAGCCAGCTCGTAAAGTGCAGAAGCAATAATTGCAGCCGATGAAGCATCTCTATAAGTATTAGGTATATCAGGAGCATTAAAATCCCAGTATGGAACCTTATCTTCAGGCATATTTTGATGTTGAGCAACAGCTTCAAAAGCTTTCTTGGCTTGTTCAAGGTATTTCTTATTGCCAGTTTCACGGTAACAAACAACATATCCATAAATTGCCCAGGCTTGCCCCCGCGCCCAGGTTGACTCATGTGCATAACCCTGAGCAGTATGTTTGTTTCGTATAGTGCCATCTTCTAGACTATAATCTATAACATGCCAGGTAGTATAATCAGGCCTGAAATGATGCTCCATAGTTTTATCGGCATGTCTGACAGCAATATTATAGAAGGATGAGTCTCCCGAAATTTCTGTTGCTTTAAACAGCAATTCCAGGTTCATCATATTATCAATGATTACCGGACATTCCCAACCTCTTTCTGCCTGCCAGCCACCTGTTACATTCCACGATTGAATGATACCGGCAGCAGGCCTGAAACGTGTAGAAAGGGATTTAGCAGCCTGCACAATAACGTCTTTGTATGCTTCGCTCCCTCCGAGTCTCAGGCCATTTCCAAAGCTGCTGCCAATCATAAATCCAACATCATGATGACTTGTTAAATTCTTCACTTCTTCAATTGCTTCAGTATATTTTATTCCCAGATTCTTCCATTTCTCATCTCCGGTTAATTCATACATATACCACATACTCCCCGGGAAAAAACCTGAGGTCCATTCTCTGGGCCGGATATATCGTACTTTACCATCTATAATTGTCTTTGGGTTTAGCACCTCACCCGATTCTTCAATAATTGCTGTTTGCAATCCATACTGTTGAGAAGCAAATTCTACAATTTCATTAACAAATGATTCTTGCCCCTTTTTTTGGGTACATCCTGGATATAAAAGGATATTAAAAAACAAGAGAAAAAAAGTGAAAAATTTAAAAGTCTTAGACATGTCTGATTTATTATATTAAAATTATATTCCTTTTAATGCTTTATACCTTAATAAAGCTTCAACGAAATAATAGTCGGCATAAGTCAAAGGTACATCAACTTCACTGTTACCCGGTAAATGTCCTACGCTTCTCTTCAGTATAAAGAACCCGTTGGTTCCAGGCTCTGCTAAATATTCAGGTGAGGACAGTGTAGTAAGCTGTTTCTCTGCTGTTGATATATATTTATCACTTAGTTCGCCGTCAGTCATTGTACTTAATTCCACCAAAGCAGAAGCCATAATAGCACCGGCAGATGCGTCCCTTAATGTATTGGGTATATCGGTAGCAAGATAATCCCAATAAGGTATGCCATCTTCCGGCATATTAGGATGATCGATCATCAGGTTAGCAATAGCGATTGCCTGATCGAGGTATCTTTGCTGTTTTGTTTCGCGATACATTACCACGTAACCATACAATCCCCAAGCATTCCCACGTGCCCATATTGATTCATCAAAAGCACCCTGATGGGTTTGTTTCACATGAGGAAGGCCTGTAACAGTATCATAAGAAACTACATGATAAGAGCTCATATCTTCCCTGTAATGATGCTCCAGTGTCTTATCTGAATGCGAAACAGCCACTTCACGGAATATATCTTCATTGGTATTGTGATAGTTCCACATTAGTAGTTCAAGATTCATCATGTTATCAATAATAACAGCATATTGCCATTTATTAGGATTTGAATTCCATGACCTGATTACACCCAATTCAGGGCTGTATCTTTGGAGGGCACTTTTACCGGCTACTTTTAATACTTCTTCATAATCATCACGATTTGTAAGGCGATAACCATTACCGAAACTACAATTGATCTGAAAACCGATATCATGATCGTAAGTATTATATTTTTCTTTTTCAACACGTGCAGTGTATTCTTCTGCAAGAGTTCTGTGCTTAGGATCATCGGTATATTCATACACATACCAAAGCACTCCGGGATAGAAACCACTGCACCACCATCTGGAAGTTGACGTTATGATTTCATCTTTTTCAGCATTATATGATCTTGGCAGAGTGCCTTCCTTATCATCTAAGTATTCGGCCATTAGCTCTGCCTGTTTGGCAGCTACATCAAAACTTCTTGCGATAACATCCTGCATTGGATCCGGCTTTTGGCATGATACAATAACCAGAAGTAAAACAAAATAAGCAGATAATTTTCTCATTTCAATAATTATATAGTTAAACAATATTACCAATCTTCAAGATTCCTGCTAAATTCTGCCTCGACATCAGCAGAAGCCGGAAGTAATTTTATCATTAAATTTTGCTGTTCATCCGGATTCAACTCAGTTTCGAAACCTACGAGAACAGTACCTGGATTAGGAGCATCGTAGTCGGTTACAGGCTGAGAACTCCAGGTCGTTAAACTTATACCGGCAGGTTCATCCACCTTGAGGATTAATTGCTTTCCATCCTTTTTGAGTATGGCAGAATTTCCACCTGTAATTTCCACATCAGCTCCCGTAAGCATTTGCCATTGAACATTAGCCTTCTGTGATCCTGCCTTCAATTCATCTCTTACTACTATATACTGACCATCAACAATGGCAGCACCCCTTAAAGCTTGTGCCAACTGATTTTCATAAACACTGCTCATATCCGTAACCGCAAACATAAAATCAGGATTATCGCCATGCTTCTCTATTTTTGCATATCCTTTTACACGCTGAAGCTCACCATTTACAGTTAGAGTATTATGAATATAGTTATTCAATCTGAGGATTGTCCACCTTTCAGCATCCTGAGTTCGTCCAAATATTGACATTCCGCGTGATTCCAATGATTCATAATTCTGACTTCCCATATCCAGTGCCCATCTTACTCCATCAGCTTCCATGATAAAAGATCCGATGTCCATATGGCCATGGTTAACTGAAGGTGAACCACCTTTAAACCCCAGGTAAAGAGCATTGGGATCCGACCAGGAAGTGCGTGCCAGCATTAATGGCATTTTACCCTGCCCTACATACTGTGTTTCCTGTGGCTCAACGATATTATCCATTGGAATATCTTTTCCCCAGATCATCACTGCCGGCAATATTCGATTTCTTGTAAAGCGGGAATAATCATCACGATTAAGATGTTGTTTTTCGATCCACAATAACGAAGGATCATTATTTTTCTGAGCAAACCAAAACATTGCAGGGCTTAAACTCGCACCTCCACCGGCGTCACCCCAGTTATAACTCGATCCGGTAGGTGTAACCATTGACTGCAAAAAAGTTCCTGTTTTTAAATACCCCGGGTGCTTTGAATAATCAAACAACCCCGGATCAACCTTATCTAAAGCACTGGTGAGTAAAACATTAAATGAGGTGCCATAGTTCCAATAGCCATAACCTTCAGGATAAGCTCCATCAGGTTCATAATCCTCCATGGGCAGATGAATGGTTTCCAAAGCCCTGTTAATGACCTCATCTGCCAGTTCAGGATAATCTTCCTGAATGGCTAATACGCCATATACCATACCTGCATTACATACCTGATTCCAATTATGTGTAGCTGTTAAAAACCAATTGTAGTCTGAATCAAAGGAAGGTTCAATCCCTTTCTTTACCATTGCTTCCCTGATTGTGTTTTTTGAATCTTCACCCAATTCATCAAACAACCAGTCATAGCCTAT
>Ga0209075_1005090_pt1 | contig 10215 bp, 6 predicted proteins | sample Stecom2011_FD_187523 | JGI IMG/M metagenome (GOLD analysis project Ga0209075, IMG submission 187523) | Agricultural soil microbial communities from Utah to study Nitrogen management - Steer compost 2011 (SPAdes) (version 2) | ecosystem: Environmental > Terrestrial > Soil > Agricultural land...
TCCAAGGCCAGGAAAAGGAATATTCGGGTACTTTTGTGTTGGGAAAGACGACGGAATCTTTCGACCTAGAACGCGAGGTCATTGAAGTGGCTGACCCTTCACACCTTTCTGAGGAAGAGATCACAGCAGCCGTAGGACAGTTGACCGGAAATATCCTACAAATTCCTCCGGCCCATTCCGCCATTAAAAAAGAAGGGAAAAGGGTGTATGAATCAGCACGGAAAGGAATTGAGGTATTACTTGATCCAAGACCTGTTACCGTCAGCGTATTCGAGATTACCCGCTTTGAATTACCAGAAATCCATTTTAGGATAGTATGTTCCAAAGGAACCTATATCAGAAGTTTGGCAAGAGATTTAGGCGAGCTTCTGCAAGTAGGTGCGTATATGTCTGCTCTTACGAGAACCAGGATAGGAAGCTTCAAATTGGAAGACGCTACGGATGTAGAGGAACTGGCGGAAAAAATTAAAGCACGAAGAAATGAAAATTTATGAAGGCTTAGATAATTTCTTACCCATTCAAAACCCAGTAGTCACCTTGGGCACCTTTGACGGTGTACATTTAGGCCATCAAAAAATCCTCGGCCGCATTAGAGAAATTGCTGACGAGATAAAAGGCGAAACTGTCCTGATTACCTTTTGGCCTCACCCGAGACTGGTACTTTATCCCAAGGAGCATAATATCAAATTACTGACGTCTTTTGAAGAGAAGGCCGACCTTCTACGGAAATTTGGGATAGACCACCTGATTACCATCCCTTTCACGAAAGAATTTTCCCAGCTAAGTTCGGAGGAGTTTGTTCAGAAAGTGCTGGTAGAAAAAATTCAAACCAAGGTACTCGTCATCGGATATGATCATCGCTTTGGCAAAGACCGGGAGGGCGGATTTGACCATCTGATGGCCAATAAAAAAAGATTTGGTTTTGAATTGGAGGAAATCCCCAGAGAAGACGTCGACCATATCAGCATCTCAAGTACCAAAATAAGAAATGCACTTGCCGAAGGAAAAGTAGACATAGCCCGCACTTGTCTCGGTAGAGACTTTGAACTTAATGGTGTCATAATTAAGGGTCAACAATTAGGGAGGTCCATTGGCTTTCCCACCGCCAATATTAAAATCCTTCATGATTATAAACTGATCCCAGGGGACGGAGCTTATGCGGTAACGGTAAAGTTGGAGAACAAGATGTACCAAGGCATGCTGAATATAGGAAACAGACCTACTGTGAACGGGATTGAAAAAACGGTTGAAGTCAATCTTTTTGATTTCTCGGGAGATTTGTACGATAAGCGCCTGACGGTAGGATTTAAGGTGTTTCTTCGGGCAGAGAAGAAATTCGGCAGTCTGGAGGAACTCAAAGCTCAACTGGAAAAAGACAAACTGACAGCAAAAGCATATTTTTTGAACCTACTGGGTTAATATTTTAAGGCCCCTCGGAACTTAGAAGAAGGTATAATAGTTTTCGAAGATTAAAACCATCCATTGTCAATGAAAAATTCAGAAATAAAATTCAAGATAAGCCTGGACGAGAAAAATATTCCCACCAACATCGAATGGGATGCCAGCGATAAAGAAGCTGAAGGGTTGGAATCCACCAACAGTATCAGCCTGAACGTTTGGGATAACTTGAACAACAGTACCTTAAGGATTGATTTATGGACGGATAAGATGTCTGTAGCCGAGATGAAGCGGTTTTATATCGACATTCTTGGCGGTATGGCCCAGACCATCGTCAACAGCACCGGCGACACCTATATTTCGGAAGAAATTAAAGAGCTATGCGACAGGCTGGTAAAGCACGTGAACGAGGAGAATAAAAAGACGATTGGTTAAAGCCTATATCAAGTCAAGCACATTCAGATACCACAAAGCAGCATTTCCTTATGCTGCTTTTTTTATTGTCTAATTTGAGGTAAAGAATAAACTACTTCAACCTCTATGGGGTTTGCGTTTGGAGGTATTGGCGGATATAACACTGGGGTTCTAAACTACACAGATACATTTACTATGCAGAAATACTCCCATTTCCCATTGTGCTTCCGATAGACGTGCATATTACTTCCTGGATGGCTGACAGGGAATACCCCTTTTATTTCATATATGATTCCATACTGGCTTCCGTCCTTCCCTTCCTGAATAAGAGGAAAACTCACTATTCCATCCGGAAAAAATTCCCTGTTATCACCATTCTTTTCAACATCGATTTGTCTAATTGTTTCCGCACTTACTTTATGCTCGTCAAGGATTACCTCCGGAAGGTGCTCAAATTTCCAGGTCAGTTCTTTTTTCTGGACCTCGGTAAGCAAGGTATCAAAATCCACGAAGGGGGTTATTTCAAGCACTCCTGAAGGTGTCCGTTCCCGGTTGTTCTCGTTCAACCAAAGATAAGTCAGAAATTCGCCGTCGTATTGGGTTTCTGAGCCAATTGTTGCCTCGAGTAATCTTCCTTTAGGATATTGGAGGTTAATGATCTCGTAGGCATCTTCCAGAGTCTCTTCTGAATAACCTGCGTTTTGCTGTGCAGATACACCATGTAAACCCAATATGGCTAAAGTCACCATAAAGAAGGTAGTTTTCATATGTTTTCAATTAATCTCTAAACAATTGTTATAAATAATCTTTAGCATAGATTCACAAGGCAAAACCGTTGATTTAATAATTTAAGCCGAAATTCCAATATTAGTAGCACAAATATGGTTTTGTTCTCCAACTAGCTCCCACGAGTTAATCCTACATTTCATCCGCATCTTTCACCACAACCGGAATCAGTTAAAAGAACTGTTGCGTGCGGGAACCTGGTTCCTTTAGCCCCTGTCCCACTGATGTCAACCGGGTATTGGAGAAAATTCCGCCCTTAGAAAACCGGTTCTCTACGATCTTCTGTCCCAATAGATTGGAAATCGACATGATGCCAGAGTAATTATGTTCGGTCTCCTGAAACAAATTCGCGACCATGATATCGATATCGAACGGCTCGTCAGGAGCAAATTCTACAAGCTGGGCGTAAGCGAATTCCTGTTGGGACATATAGAAAAGCGCTTTACGAATGGGAAAGCTGCCCGTCTCTATCAGCGAATAAATCGCCAGAAAATTGCCTTTCCGAGTTGATGGGTAACTAAGGGATTGCCATTTTATTTCTTCGGCCAAGCCTACAATTTTGTCTTTGTCCTTATCTTCTACCTTCAACGCCAAAGCTTCCAGGCAAGCCTGCACCTCCGTTCGTTGTTCCTGTAACGTTTGTTCAAGCTCCGGTCTGCTCTCCCCAGGGATGATTTCACAGGATTGAAAGACCACACCAAGCAAGAGAATGCGTGCAGCGCGGCAAAAATGTATGTGAAGCGGAATTGATGATGCAGGACACAAATTTACCGTATATAATAAGGCATAAGAATCAAACAGAGAACTAAAGTACAATACGGACAGGAATAAGCGCAATTAAATACAACTATTTATTGTTTCGTTTATTTATCGGACACAAAATGCGCATAACATTTTTGGCACGATTCAGGTTTTTGAAATCAAAAAATGATATATTAATCCATCAATTAAACCCAAATGGTCTATGGAAAATTTTGCTGCTACAAAAAAGTGGGCCCTAAGCCTATTTCTGTTGACGGTATGTTATTTTTCACCCCCAGAAGTACTTGCCCAAGGCACTACCATTGGCGGAATGGTTAGAGATGCGGACACAGGAGAACCGCTTATTGGAGTCAACATTCTTGTGAAAGGACAGGTAATCGGGACAGTAACCAATATGGAAGGCAATTTCAGGCTTCAAATCAACCAGCCCCCTCCCCTGACCCTAGTTTTTTCCATGGTGGGCTATGCGAGTCAGGAGCATCAAATCACGGGGAATAATGTGGGCGATATAAATATTAATTTAAGCGAACAGACCATCCTAGGCCAAGAGATCGTGGTGTCTGCCTCCAGGGTGGAAGAAAGCATCCTGCAATCTCCGGTCTCGATTGAAAAAATGGATATACTTTCTATCAGAAATTCCCCTTCGGACAACTATTACAAAGCCATTGGAAATCTGAAGGGGGTCGACGTTACCAGTTCCTCCATCAATTTTCAAATCATCAACGCCAGAGGTTTCAATTCCACAGGTAACACCCGGTTTGTACAGCTGACAGATGGCATGGATACCCAGGCTCCTGCATTGAATTTTCCTATCGGAAATCTTAACGGGCCGTCTGAACTGGACGTGGAAAGCGTGGAATTTATCCCCGGAGCATCTTCAGCCCTTTACGGACCCAATGCATTTAATGGTATCCTTTTGGTCCAAAGTAAAAGTCCGTTCGAATACCAAGGCTTAAGCGCCTATTACAAACAGGGAATCAATCATATCGGCGGACGTACGGGGGAACCCCAAAATATTCAACCCATGTATGAAGGATCCCTCCGCTATGCCCATGCCTTCAACAACAAATTGGCGTTCAAGATCAACGCCTCCTTTATGACGGCGGAGGATTGGTACGGAACAGGTCAAACCGACCTCAATGCAAGAAGCCAAGGAGAACTGCCCATCAACCCCGGAGCCAATAGAATCCATGTTTTTGGAGATGAGGTCTCCAATAATATTGGCTTACTTAGGAATGTCGCCGGTATACAAGCCATTTTTGGGCCTTATGCCAACAGCCTTCCTGACCAGGTAGTATCGAGAACGGGATATGATGAAAAACACCTGGTAGATTATGGTGCGAATAATTATAAATTTAACGGGGCACTGCATTATCGACTCACAGATAAAGCGGAGCTTTCTTACACCTTTAATTATGGGTCAGGAACATCTGTCTATACCGGTGCTCAGCGTTACTCGCTGAATAACTTTGACATCAGCCAACATAAACTGGAACTGCGGGGAGACAATTTTTTCCTTAGGGGATATACTACCCGGGAAAATTCGGGTGATTCCTACATCGCCGATCTAACTGGCGTAAATATCAATAATGAATGGAAAGAAAACACCGCCTGGTTTACCGACTATACCGTTGGTTACCTTCAAAACATCATTGGCCAGGGAGTTGCACCAGGGCAGCTGGGCACACTGGAACAACAAGCCATGGCCCATCAAGTCGCCCGAGCTATGGCGGATGAAGGCAGATATCTCGCCGGTAGTGCTGAATTCAACGCCTCCAAAGAAAGAGTGGGCAAGAATTTCATTCCTGCCGGTTCTCTTTTTAATGACCGCTCCAAGATGTATATGGCAGAAGGCCAGTATGATTTTAAAGAGGAGATTGATTTTATGGAATTGCAAGCAGGCGCATCGTATAGACTGTATGAATTGGGTTCTAACGGGACCATTTTTGCCGATGTAGAAGGCAATGATATCACCATTATGGAATTGGGGGCCTTCGCCCAGGCTTCCAAACGACTGGCCGATGATAAGCTAAAGCTGATGGGTTCCTTGCGCTATGACAAAAATGAAAATTTCCAGGGCCAGTTCAGTCCCCGTCTTTCCGCTGTATATACCCAAGGAAACAGCAATTTTAGGGCGGCCTTTCAGACAGGCTTCAGAAATCCCACCACCCAGGGACAACACATTGACCTCAATGTGGTGGCGGCAAGGTTGATCGGAGGTCTCTCCTATTATCGGGATAAATACAGGATATTTGACAATGCATTTTCACAAGCCTCTGTCAATGAATATGTGGCTGCAGTAGGCGCAGGAAAAAGTCCCGTAGATCCTGAGGCTACCGCGCTTTTGGAGCGGGTGGAATCTCTGCCGGAATTGACGCCGGAACAAGTAAAATCCTTGGAAGTCGGATACAAAGGGTTGCTAGCGGACAACCGCCTACTCATAGACTTTGCGTACTACCACAATATTTACAATGATTTTATCACACAGACAGCGGTGAGAAAAGCGTCTGGTCCGGTTTACCCTGGAGCCGCTATGAACAGCACAGAGGGAGCGATTAATGCTGTAAATGCCCCTTCTCTCCTCACCCCTATTACTGTTCCTGGAATGGAAAACACTTTCCAAACCTACACCAACCTGGTCAATGAAGAAGTCCGGGCACATGGTGCCGCCTTGGGTCTGACCTATAACTTGCCGAACAACTTCACCTTGAGCGGCAATTACAATTTCAATAAACTATTGACCGATATTGATCCCAATTACCTCAATGACTTTAACACCCCAGAACACAAGACAAACATCTCTTTGGGGAACCGAAAAATCGGTAAAAATCTAGGCTTTAATGTCACGTATCGGTACCAAAGTCAGTTTAGATGGGAATCCAATTTTGCAATCGGCGATGTACCGGAGATCCACAACGTAGATGCACAGTTAAGTTATAAGGTGAGCCAGCTCAAATCAGTTTTCAAATTAGGCGGCTCCAATATCTTCAATTCCAGGTATTATCAGAATTATGGGGGGCCAACTATCGGAGCCATTTACTACCTATCCATCACCTTTGATGAACTTTTAAACTGACCGACTTATGAAAAATTATAAATATTATTTCAGCTTGGCTCTGTTGGGATTTCTGATCGGATGTCAGTATGAGTTTCCTGAAGTGGCAATAGAAAACCCGAATCCAGGGGAAGCCGATTTTTCTAAAATGGTAGCAGTGGGCAACTCCCTTACGGCGGGCTATATGGACGGCGCCTTGTACAGCCGAGGGCAACAAAATTCCTACGCTTCCATTTTGGCTGAACAGATGAAGTTTGCGGGGGGTGGAGAATTCAATATTCCTGAGATCAATTCCGAGAACGGGTTTTATGCACTTGGGCCAAACAATACCGTTCTTGGACGCCTCATATTGACTGCCAATCCCACTACAGGAGCCGTCAGCCCGGCTCCCATTGGACAAGGCGAGATCCCCACACCCTATATCGGTAATAAAGAAGAATTAAACAACTTCGGCGTACCAGGCGTCACTTTGGGAACGGCATTGATACCAGAGATCGGAAATCCAGCAAATCCCTTGTTCAATCCTTTATACGCCCGTTTCGCCAGCAATCCGGGAACTTCGACGCTTATCGGTGATGCTGCCGCTGCTTTGGCCGATGGAGGAACTTTCTTTTCATTTTGGCTGGGCAATAACGATGTTCTTGGCTATGCCACCGGCGGGGCTTCCAATCCCACGATCCTGACGGCAGATGATGCGTTTCAAGCCAGGTTAAATGCTGCCTTGGGAGCTATGCTTAACGCTAATCCTGAAGCCAAAGGAGTGATCATGAACATCCCTGCCTTGGATGTTCTCCCCCATTTTAACCTGATCAATCCGCTGGCCCTACAGTTGCCAGCCGCCATCAGGCCTGAATTAGAAGCTGGATTGACACAGCTGAACACAGCGATTAATGGGTGGAATATGGGTGTCAATGCGGATCCCAACCTATCTGATCAGGTGAAAGCATCGTTGATACGGCCAACGCTAAGTGCAGATTTTGACGCATATGCTTTATTGATCCTCGATCCCAGCCTGTCAGATGCCGCAGTGCCCCTACCCAATGGAGAAACCTTTACCATCCCGAAAATAAGGAATATCACCGAGGAAGATAACATCAAGCTTCCCTTAGCGGCACAAGCAGCCATTGGACAGGGAATGGGTATAAGCCCGCTAAGCCCGTTGAATGAGGTGCAGTTTGATGCATTTTATCTTACTGAATCCGAACAAGATGAAATACAAAATAAAATAAACACGTTTAACGGTTATATTTCAGCGGCTGCGAACGCAAACTCCGAGAGGCTTCTGTTGGTGGACGTCCATGCTTTTCTTAACCAGGTGATCCAAGGAGGGATCTCCCATGCGAATATTGGGCTTACCGCCAGCATCGCACCCCCAAATGGAGCCTTTTCTGTCGACGGTATCCATCCCAATGCTCGGGCACATGCTTTTATCACCAATTTAATTATTGAGGGAATCAACGAAAAGTGGGGCTCAAATCTGCACAAGGTTAACCCCAATGCATATCCGGGAAACGATCTTCCAAGATAATAACCCGATCAATCTCTCCTGTAGGTTATGCCGGCTTGTGTTAGACCCTCTCTACCAACCGCGTAGCCATCAGAGAGCAAGGTCTTTGTTATTCGGAATACGAATACTCTTCTTTCAAAGTAGCCAAGAAGCTTACCAAATCCCGGATTTCGCGCCTTGACAAGAGGCTCTTCATATCCGGCATGCTGGAAGGCGCGCTGATCCTGTTTTTGATATTCGTTTTAAGGACTACCGTATCCGGAAGATTACCCACTTTCAAAGAAAGGCTTTTATTATCTTCCTGTCCCAAAACCCCACTGATTCTGCGACCATTGTCGAGATCGAGGGTGACGACTCCATACCCTGGAGCAAGTCTCTTACTCGGCTCTATCATGGCCTCCAGCAATTCCTGACGGGAAAGCTTGCCCGCGACACCGTTGATAGGTGGACCAGCTCCTCCTCCCATATCATCATAGGCATGACAGCGGACACATTGTGCGGATTGATTTCTGAAAAAAGTCCTTCTTCCCAACTCCTCATTGCCTCCATATAGACTTCCCGCATAGGAAGCAACGAGGGAATCAGGAGAAAGATTTTCATAAAAAGCCTTATTCCTTAACGCAAGTTCCGATGCCCCAGCGTTGTCGAGGGCTTCTGATAACTCCAACTGGATTTCCGTCGGAAGGGATCCATTCTCAAGTTGGCCAACCAGCTTCTCAAACACAGGCCGCGAACCTTCCAGTGACAAAGAAGCCAACGCCAATACGGCTGCTTGCTTTTCCTCGGTGGTTCTCTTTTCAATCACCTCTGAAAGTAATTCAATTTTGATATTTTCCTGAACATCAAGGTCCTTTAATAAATCCAACCCTGCTACCCGCACTTCCTTTTCCGGATCAGCAAGTGCCTGCTTAATGGCTTGTTCTTTGGGGCTTCCTTCCAAGACCAAAAGCGAGTTCAGGGAAGCTTCCCGAACGTTGGGATCGGGATCTCTTTCCAGCAAAACAAATAGAGGGGATCCTCCTTCCTTCAGCCCGATCTTACCTACGGTCTGAACGGCAGCTAATCTAATTTCATTGTTTTTATCTGACAGTAATGGTATCAGCGTCTCTGATGCCGCTATCCTAACGGCCGCAAATTCTCTTTCAATCACCCCACGGTACCTTCCATCCACCCGATCCACTACCGAAGGCTTGGCCCATGTTCCCAATGCATGTAAGGCCTCCGTACGCATAGCTACCGGAGCAGTTGCTTTAGCGGAATAAGCAAGTAAATGCTGCATGGCATCGGCACTTCCCACTCTAAGGTTAGCATTAATAGCCCTCCGGATAAGCGCTTCATTGGTATAAGACGTGTGATTAAGTAGGGTACCCAATGCCGGAAGAGCTTCCTCTATCGAGGTATCATCATTAATGGCTCTTGCAGCCTCTGTGACAATGTATTCCTCTTTATCAGACAAAAACCGGCTTATTCCGGGATGGGCTATTCTCCTTAAAGCGACCACTGCCCCTATTCGAACGGCTACGGAAGGATGATCTGCTAAGGCCGTGATCGCCTCGGGCTTTCCAACCCTTGCCAATGCAAGGCTTGCTGCATGTCGAATAAAGGCATCCTCATCATTGTTTCGCTCGAGCAAATCAACCAATCCCGGTAGAGCTGGTTCGTATTCTATTCTCCCCAGAGCTTCAGCGGCAAAAAAGCTGACCCGGCTATTGTTGTCTTTTAATAGGGGCAGCAGGGATTCTCCTGCTTTTTTGTATCGGATATCTCCCAACCATTTTGCGGCTTGGGCCTTTATCTCGGGATCGCTGTCATTGAGTAACGTCAACAGCGGGTTCGCATAATCCATGTCCTTCAATCTCGCCAGTTGGCTCAGCCCGATAATACCGTGGATTCTTGCCAATTGATTGTCTTTCTGGACAATGTTTCTTTCGAGAATTTCAGCCCCTTTTTTGCCCCGCTCCACGAGTTCAAATTGGGCATTCTGCCTCACCCTAAGGTCAGGATATTTCAATAAACCATCCAGGTATTCCAAATCCCTTTCCCTGAGATTCTCGCTCAGGATGCTCTGGGTCTTCTTACGTTCTGTCCATTCCCGCCCTTCCTCATCATCCAACTTCCAGATCCGGCCATAGCCTTTGTTTACCCATCCATCAATCCAATCCGCTACATAAATGGAACCATCGGGACCAAAATCCAATCCCGTCGCCAGTACCCCTCCTACTATTTTGCTGGTCTCGGCCAATTCAAAGGTAGCACCTTTGGGTTTTAACTTGAAGCTGTGAATGCCTGATTG
>Ga0209075_1005091_pt1 | contig 10213 bp, 7 predicted proteins | sample Stecom2011_FD_187523 | JGI IMG/M metagenome (GOLD analysis project Ga0209075, IMG submission 187523) | Agricultural soil microbial communities from Utah to study Nitrogen management - Steer compost 2011 (SPAdes) (version 2) | ecosystem: Environmental > Terrestrial > Soil > Agricultural land...
ATCAACGTACTCCCTGCGTTTTGCTTCTCGATATTTCAGGCTCTATGGCCGGAGAGCCGATCCGGCAGTTGAACGAAGGCCTCAAGGCGTTTGAGGAAGAGTTGAAAAACGATCCAGTAGCGGCGTTGCGCGTACAGGTCATGGTCGTTACTGTGGGTGGCCCCGAAGATGTACGGATTGTACAACCCTGGACAGACGCGGCTGACTTCAAAGCGCCCGTATTGCATGCCAGTGGCATGACCCCACTGGGAAAAGGTGTGGGCGTAGCATTGGATGAAATCGCCAGCCAAAAGGCGGTTTACGATGCAAATGGTATTTCCAGTACCCGCCCTTGGATAGTTATGATTTCTGATGGTTGCCCCAATGATTATGGCTGGGAGTCCTTTGCGGATCAGTCCCGCCAGGAAGAACAGGACAAGCGGGTTATCATCTTTCCTATTGGCACCCAAGGTGCCAACTTCGAAGCACTCAGCAGCTTCTCCACCAAAACCCCGAAGAAACTGAAAGGCCTGCAGTTCCGCGAACTGTTCGTATGGTTAAGCCGGAGCATGTCGACGGTATCCGCGAGCGTTCCAGGCGAAAAAATCAGCTTGCCTGCCACCGATTCCTGGGCTGAAATCGAGGTCTGAGATGGCTTTCCAGGTGGCAGGTGCTTCGGCCACGGGTCGAAGCCACCTCGAAAACAATGCCGGCTGTGAAGATGCCTGGCATATCGTTCGCCGTGCTGAAGGCGTGGTTGCCTGCGTCTGCGATGGCGCAGGATCCGCTTCCCGTTCCGCCGAAGGCGCCAATGCTCTTGCCCTGGCGGTGGCAGAAGCTTTGGCCAACCGGCTGTCTGAGCTTCATACACACGATATTTCAAAAACCCTTGTTAATGCCATTGTTCAGACCCGCGACGAGCTCGCACAATTGGGGTCGCTTTCCGAGTTTCACGCTACCCTCTGCGGCATTGCGATAACTGCAGACCAGAGCCTTGTTTTCCATCTTGGTGATGGTCTGATCCTGGGTGTAAACCCTGACGACTGGTCGGACTATGTGGTTAGTGAGCCGGAAAACGGAGAGTTCGCAGAAACCACCTATTTTTTCACCTTGCCCCAATGGCAGTCCCATCTTCGGGTGTTCAGTGCGCCCAAGCGTTACCGAACCTGGTTTCTCATGTCTGACGGATGCGCAAGTTTCGCCGCTAAATCTGCTCCTTGGCGCCCAACATCGAACTTTCTTCAACCTGTGCATGACTACCTTAGCGGACAAGCGAATTCAGAGGTTCGAAACCAGGCTCTGTTAAGTACATTGCAATCACCTGCTACCGATAAAATTACTGCCGACGACAAAACCCTCGTATGGGTGCATGAACATGGCGCCTGTTGATCTGGAGTTGCGTTACCCGGACGGCCATCGGGAGCGAGTAAGGCTTGGACGCAAGCCGCTAAATCAGGGGGCGGACGGCGCCATCTATGCAGTGCCGCGTAAAAAACTGGCACTGAAGCTCTATCACGATCCTGCTAAGGATCCGGAACGGTTGGAAAAAATCCGGCAAATGCTGCTCGCGCCGCCCGACGACAAGGGTTTGCAGCATTTTGCCTGGCCGGTTGCCCAGTTGTTCAATCCGCAAGGTGGTTTTGTTGGCTACGCCATGCCTTTGCTGCCGGTTTCCAATTACGTCTCGCTTGACCTGCTGCTGACCCGTAAAGGCCGTCAACTGGGGAAGCTGCCGGAAAGTCGGGCTTTCCGTGTCAAGGCAGCTTCAAACCTGGCCCAGCGCGTTGCCCAGTTGCATGCTAAAGGCCACTGCATTATTGATATGAAGCCAGCTAACCTGCTGGTGCACAGGAAAACCGCAGAGATCGTAGTGGTTGACTGCGATGGCTTTGGTATTCAGGGCGAGAACGGATTTATACCGGGTCATCAGTTTACCACGGGCTACATTGCCCCTGAGGCGTGGAACGCTAAGCTCAAGCCAGAAGCGTTGAGTAAAGAACAGGATCTGTTTGCACTGGCGGTGATCGTTTTCCAGCTGCTCAACGAAGGCCTGCATCCGTATCAGGGCATCCCTGCAGGTAAGCGGGCTATCCCGGGTGACACCCAGAATCGTATCGGTGCAGGTCTTTATCCCTATGGCGTAGTACCGGATGCGCGCATCAAGCCGTCACCCTGGAGCTTGCACCGTGATTTCCCACCCGGGCTGAAGAGGCCGTTTGATCAAGCCTTCGCAAAACGCCCCAAACGACTTTCCGCGACTGGCTGGGCACATCTTCTGGATAAACTTTCCGAAGAACTGAAAACATGCAAGAACAACAAAAAACACGCTTTTTGGGGATCCCATTGCCCGATATGCAAGCAAAGCTCTGTCACTATTGAGGTTAAAAAACCGAGAGCGAAAAAACAGGCGAAACCGAAAGCCAAACCTCGCCCAATCGTTCACCCGTACCAAAACCCACCAACGCGAAACCAGCGAGGCCAGAGCCCGAACGGCGGCAGTGCTCTATTTAAAGGCGTAAGCATAGTATTTGCGATAATGCTCGGTATTGGGTACGTCTATCATCTGCTTGAAGAGGATAAACGCTCCCGCTACTACGCCGAGCAATGGGAAAAAATTCAGCAAGAAGATGCTGAGCGAGAGCGGCAAAGGGTAAAAGCGCTTGAGGCGGAAAAAGCTCTATATGCATGGCGAGACACCGGGGAGCCTGCAACCGCGACGACGGTCTATAACCACGTTCACACTTTGCCGCCTCCGCTTGCGACCAAAGACGTGACTGTTGCCGAATCCAGGCGTCAAGTACCTTATTTTCAGCCGGGAGCATTCACTACAAACAACGCCGTTCCGCTCCTGATGTATTCCCCGGTGAGAATTGCCTGGGAGTACACCGCCAAACGCCCCGTATCGAGAGTTAATCTGGATTTTCGCTCAGATAAACTCGCGAAAAATGGCTCCCCTTATGCTTTGAAGGAGCTTGGAGGCTACCAACTCAGGGATTGGTATGTTCATCCTGAAAGTGACGCGCTATACCTGCGAAAATGCGGCTTTCAGATGAACTGCTACCAATTGGCGCGAATAACGCCGGATGGCAAGGAAACTGTCTTCCGGATTGAAGTTGAGCCGAAGAACGACGGCAGTGGCCACCGCCATAAAGTAGTGGATCCCTGGTATTTTTCCGTTACGGAGGATGAGCGATATATCATCGTTGCAGGGCATGGTCGTTTGCTCGTTTTTCGACCGGATCAACCCGAGCGCCCTCTTGCTGAAGTTGAGTATCCCTTGAGCTACAGAAGGCATGAGGTCTCGGATCTGGCGATCACCCCGGGTGGCGAACGGATTTACGTTGGAATGACTTTAACCATTGCTAATCAACTTCAGCTCCATGGAAGCGTTCTCGAGTACTCTCTCAATGACCATGGCCAGGCAGAATTCAGGCATGATTTTTTAGTGGGATGGCCGGATGATGGCTCCCTGAATGCAGGGACAGTAGATGTGAGTGATGACGGTAAAACTCTGGTTGTAGGCACCTATCATGGTTTGAAAAATAACGATGCCGTCCACGTCAAGAATGGTAAAGTGTTGAACGCGGACACAGCCAAACCTGGAGTTTCGATCTGGCAGAAAAAGGAAGCAGAAGGAGGGTGGAGCAAAACAGGAGAATACGTTCTTGGGCGCAAGGTTGTCAGAATAAGCCCACCTCGCCCTGGTGTTTTGCCAGACAATATGGGAGTTGAATCACTGCCGAAACGTTATGGGTTCAATATCGGGTTCGACCTCACGGGAGATGGCAGCAGGCTGCTGAGTGGTATGGAACTTGAAGAAGCTCTATATGATGGGCTCGTTGCCCGAGCGTGGGTATTGGGCATTGATGATGGGGCTCCCAAAATGCGAGCCCGTCTCCAGCGGGGTTATGCGAAAACAAAAGCCTACCCAACAACGGCTGTCTCATCTGATGGAAAAGATGCGTTTATCGGGTGGGCCTATTTTCATGACAAGAAACTATATTCGTCCATGGAGGACCAGCTACACCTTGTGTTGACAGCGTTTGATCTGTCGGAGTAAATCGCCCAAGACTGCCGACTATCGAGAGTTTTGAGCTCCCTTCAGCGCCTCCGGCTGATTAAACACCGCAACCAACGCGATCTTTCTCGGCATATATTCCGTTCCGAGGTCTGGCGAAACTGGCTGTCACTCAGATTCGGTCAGATAATTACGGGCAAACACCTGTAAATCCTCCGACACACGCTGGCGGATAGTCGCCCGATCTTGCGGGTCAAGGTCGTACTTGCGGGCCAGCAACTCGAAGTCTTCATCTTTCAGGGTAATGGTCAAACGCGGCCGTGCTCGGGTCTTCTGATAGGGCAGTTCCAGAACTTTGCGCACCATGTCGGAGGTGCTCATGTTCTGTATGGCTGCAGAGACCCGAAAAGCGCGCTGAATGTCATTGGAGAGGTCGAAGGCCATTTGTACGGCCTGAACGGCCTGCTCCTCTTTAGACCAATCCGGTTTATTTGCCATGGGAGTAACCTGAAGAGTTACGCCCCCGGAGTTCGGGGGCGTTGGGCTTACTGTGCAGGGTTGTCTTTGAGTCGAGCCAGCACGTTGTCGATTGCATCTTGTTCGCCGTCAATACCGGCGGCTTTCAGTTTTTCGTCCAGGTCGGCGCCTGTGAGTTCTTTTTCAAGAGTGGCACTGGCGGTCTGGCGGTCTTCTTCCCGGGCCTGGCGCTCGCGAATGCGCTCAAGGGTTTCCTTGGCGGTGTTCAGCGAGGACTTCTGGCTGTTGATGTTTGTATCAATCTGGGCGGTGGTGCGAAGCACGCGCTCATTGGTCTTCACCACTTGCAGTTCCCGGCGGTAATCGGCCAGTTGCTTCTCAGCCCGCTGAACGCGCTCTTTCAGGCCGGCAATCCGCTGCTGCAGCAATTCGCGGGTTTGGGTCAGCTCTACTGCGCGGCGTTCGTGGCCAACAATGCGTTCAGCCACTTCTCTGGCCAGGTCTTCTTCGCCAGCGGCAATGGCTTTGCGGGCATCCTGTTCGCGTTTGCTGGCGTTGTCCTGTTCAGAGCGAATTTGCCGGGCCAAAGAGGCAGATTCGGCCATCAGTGCAGCCAGTTCCTGCTTAGCCTGCTTCAGTTCCTGCTCGGAGTCCCGCAGTTCCTGTTCCAGAATGCGGTTGCCCTGGCCGTCGACTACGGCTTCGCCCAGTTCATTAACGCCACCGCGCATGGCGGTCAGAAGTTTGTTCAGTATGGATCTCATGTCTCAGCCCTCAGTTAAGCCAGGTAGTCTTCAAATGTCTGTAACAGGTCGATGGCATTCTCTGCCAGCGTCACCAGTTCCTGCATGATTTCGGCTGCGCCGGAGGTGGGGCTGAGAGCGCCATAGACCACGTAGTGATCACCGGTTTTGCCCAGTGAGCTCAGGGGCATGGGTACACTGAGTCGCAGCATGTTTTCATGCAGTTCATTCAGGCGCTCCGGGTTCAGTTCCTGCTCATCAAAAAGATACGCAAGGCACAGAATTTGAGTGTCGGTTACGGTAAGGTACACCGGCGTTTCTTCTGCACCGGAAACCGTTACCTGAAGCACCGGTTCGTCCCCGGTTATGGGCATAACATCGAAGCGTCGGCCGGCATGGGTAGAATCACCCAGGGCCAGGGTGAGAGTTTGAATATCCACAAATAGCTCCTTCCTGTGGCGGTGAATCGGTTCGGCCGATCCGGACGAACCTTGTCCTGTCGCTTGACATTTTATGTCAATAATTAGAGTCTATACTTCGCAATTAAACATTTGCAAGGATTAGTTTGTTTGCGTTATAACGGCGCTCTCGTTTGACACAAACTGTCAATTATTGGGTTTACCAGAAAGGATAATCTGGTCGCGTATGGAAACGTTCTTCGCTGTAGCCTTCTCCTTTCCAACGGTAGTTTTCTCCGTTCTGTTGTGTGTGGCCATTATCTACTGGCTGATATCCCTGCTTGGCATGGGCGATATAGACGCAGACGGCGACATTGATGCCGGTGGCGATTTCAGCGGCCTGATGGTTACCTTGGGGCTACAGGGTGTTCCCCTGCCGTTAGTGCTCACGCTGTTGTTCCTGTTTGGATGGCTGGCCAGCTACTTTGTTGATCTTGTTTTTGGCCCTCTTATTCCGGCAGGCTTGTTGCATTGGCTATACGGAGCGGCTGTTATTGTTTCGGCGCTTGTTGCCTCAGTGCTGATAACGTCGGTCGTTGTACGCCCGCTTCGTCCCCTGTTTCGCCGTGCATTTTTGCAGCCCCTCCAAAAGCGGATTGTTGGCACCCCCTGTGTGGTGATTTCTTCACGGGTTACCGAAACCTCTGGTCGTGGCGAAACGGTTCTTGATGGTGCTCACCTTGTGCTTCAGATACGAAGCCATTCGCCGCTTTCCCGCCGGGAGAGGGCCGTCATTATTGAACATATTCCGGATAAGAATGCCTGGTGGGTTGTTCCGGAATCCGAATTCCACTCCGGTGGCGCCACCGGATAACCCCGCACTCACTTATTTAAAACCAGCTCAGGAGAATGACTAAATGGACTTATCGTGGATGATGCCGGTACTGACGACCATCGGCGTTGTGGTCTTGCTGATATTGGGCGTGCTGACCCTGTTCAAGGCGTTCTATCGCAAGGTAGATCAGGGTCAGGCCCTGATCGTGAACGACCTGTCGCCTACACCCAAGGTGTACTTCACCGGTGCCATGGTGCTGCCGGTTATTCACCGCGCCGAGACCATGAAAATCTCGGTCATTACCCTGGAGCTGAACCGCACCGGTAAAGAAGGGCTGATCTGTAAAGACAACCTGCGTGCCGATATTACCGTTGCTTTTTACCTGCGGGTAAACGAAACCTCGGAAGATGTGTTGCGGGTAGCCAAGTCTGTGGGTGTTGGCCGTGCTTCTGACCGCAATGCGGTAAACGAATTGTTCAATGCCAAGTTCAGCGAGGCGCTGAAAACAGTCGGTAAAAAGCTGGAGTTCATGCAGCTTTTTGAAGAGCGCCAGCACTTCCGCGATTCCATCATAGAAACCATTGGCGAAGATCTTAACGGCTACATCCTTGAAGACGTTGCCATCGATTATCTGGAACAAACGCCGAAAACCTCTCTGGATCCCAACAATATTCTGGATTCCGAAGGTATCAAGCGGATTACCGAAATCACGGCCTTCCACAATGTAGAAACCAACCGCCTGGAGCGTGATCAGGAGCTGGAAATCCAGCGCAAGAACGTTTCAGCACGTGAGGCCTCACTGGAACTGGAGCGCAGCCAGGCGGATGCCGAAGCGCGTCAGCGTCGTGAGATTGAAACCCTGCAAGCTCGCGAAACATCTGAGACTGAGCAGGTGCGCGAACAAGAACGCGCCCGTGCCGAAGCTGCCCGTATCAAGACAGACGAAGAGCTGGCCATTGCGGAAGAGAACAAGCAGCGCCAGATTGAGATGGCGATGAAAGCCCGCGAGCGTGCGGTTCAGATTGAAGAAGTGCGCATTCGCCAGGCTCGGGAGCTGGAAGATGTAAACCGTGAACGAGCGGTAGAAATCGAGCGCATTGGTATGGAAAAGGCGCTTGAGGGCGAGCGCAAGGAAATTGCGGATATCACCAGCCAGCGCATTGCAGTTGAGCGCAACGTGGCGGAAGAGGAAGAGAACATCAAGGATGTTCGCAACCGTTCTCAGGCTGAGCGCCTGAAGGTTACAAAAGTGGTGGCGGCTGAGGCCGACGCGGATGAGCTCAAGCTCAAGGATGTGAAGGCGGCGGAAGCTGCGTTTGAACGCTCCAAGCTGGAAGCGGAGCAGATTCGTGTTACTGCCCAGGCCGAGATGGATGCTGCCGAGAAAGAAGCCATTGCCGATGAAAAACGAGCTCGCGGCCGTCAGTTTTTGGCTGCAGCCGATGGGCTGGCGGAAGCTCAGGTCAAGGAAGCCCAGGCGTCAGCCATCCGGGCCGATGGTATTGCCCGTGCCGATGTGAAATCAGCAACAGCCAAAGCCGATGAAGAAGCCGGTATGGCAGAGGTTCGGGTTCTTGAACAGCGCCTCGAAACAGAAGCCATGGGTGAAGAAAAGCTGGGTCTGGCGAAAGCAGATGCCCGTAAGGCCATGGTTCTGGCTGAAGCTGACGGTGAGGCCAGGATGGGTCACGCCAAGGCAGATGCCCGCAAGGCTCTGGTGCTGGCAGAGGCAGAAGGTGAAGATCGCATGGGTCACGCCAAGGCTGGTGCCCGCGAGGCCATGGCCAAGGCAGAAGCGTCTGGCCTGGTAGAGAAACTCAAAGCCTATAACAACATGTCTGAAGAGGCCCGCCACTTCGAAGAATTCCGCATGAACCTGGAAGTTCATGAGAAGGAAGTGTTGGCGAAGATTGAGGCCCAGCAGACAGGCATTCTGGAAAATGGCCGGGTAATGGCCGCCGCTCTGAAGGACGCCAAGTTTGAAATGATCGGCGGCGACGGCGGTATCTTCGACAAGTTTGCTCAGGGCCTTGGTTATGGCAAGAGCGTACAGGGCGTGCTGGATAATGCCCCGTCACTGCAGGCGGCTTTGGCAGGTATCGCCGGGCGTATTGCAGCGGACAAGCCCAGTAAAGCCTCTGAAACTGCATAAAACCCCGGGCACCACCTGCGCCTGAATCGGCGTAGGTGGTGCCTATCTCGTTCAGATTTTCCCCCTTTGTTCAGGATGATTTGGTATGTCGACGGATCGCACCGGCCTCGAGAGCATTGTTCAGGAAGGTTCTGCCTTCGAAACCATTCAGCGTCGCCTGAAAGAGCAGGGCGGTCAGCTTCGCGAGCAGGTGTCGGGGCTGAATCAGGCCCGGGAAGATATTTTCGGAAGCGCTGGCATGAACGTGCTGGGGCGTGCCCGGGTCAGAACTGAAAACAACGCCATAGCCCGGGATGTAGTGCGCCTTGGTGACAAGCTGTTGTTCGGTTTTAACCTGCAACTGGGGTTGCGCAAAACCCTGGAGCTTGAGGACGTCTTCTGCCTGTATCACCTGAACGATGGTGACGGCGGCTTTGAAATGACAGAGGCCGCGATTGAGGGCACTTTCCTGAAAGATGGCCGCTTTGCCACCGACTTCCGGGAACTTCAGCAATATTACAATACAGCCACTCTGTCTCAGCTGACGATCCTTAAAGGCATGCTGCTGATGGTATTTCGCATCGGTGACAAGCTCAGTGATCTGCGGGTATTTCGCTGGGAGCTGAAGCCTGATGGTGAGGTAAACCGCTACATTGACAACCGGGGCGAGCGGGATCTTAGCTTCCCCGACAGGTTCAGTTTTCCGTGGAAAACCGTCGGTCGTGACTGCCAGGTGCAGGGGCGGTCTCCGCACCTGAATATCGCTGATACGCTGTTTGTGGATAACCTCCGGGGCGAGATTACCTTCAAGGTAGAGAACAACACCGCTACAGGCGAAGGCATCTATGCAGATCCGGTAGACTCTGATTCCCAGTCCCTGGACGACGCTACCTTTGAGTACGCCGATCTGGGTGAAATTCTTCTGGTACGAATTCTTCCCTTCAACGAAAAGCACTGGCGCTACTACCTGTTCAATCGCACCCAGCGGAAAGTTGAGCGGGTCGATAGCATGGCCGGCTCTGTGGTGCCGCTTCCGGATAACCACGGTCTCATCTTCCCGTCAGGGTATTACCTCACCACAGGCGAGCTGAAAACCTTCCAGATTCCGGAAGGGGATTTTCGCCTCAAGCGTTCATTGAGAGCGCCCAACGGTGAGGATGTGCTTTACGTGTTTTTCGAGCAACTTACCGGGCAGGTGATTCTGTTCCGCTACAACCTGATCCGCAAACAGGCCGATGTACCGCTGATTGGTCATGGTTTTGCGCTCTTTGAAAATGGCCATCTGGTGGTTTTCAGCGCCGACAAGGAGCCCACTCTCGTTCATCCGCTGCAGGTTTGGGAAACGCCGTTTACCTCCGAGAACTTCCATGCACAGGCCAGCGTTGCCAACGACTCGGAACTGGCCCGCATCGGCAACCCGGATTTGGTTCGCGGCATCGCCGAGCTGAACACGGTGATTACTCTGGTGGAAGCCAATGGCGCCAGTGAGCGTCATTTCACCGCTTTGATTCGCACAGTAGACCGCGTTCTCGACCAATTTTACTGGCTGACTGCGAGGCAGGATGAAGCCTTGTTTGCGGGCCTGCATGAGCAGCTCTCCACCATTCGCAACACGGCCGAACTGGTGCTGGA